>Ga0080004_1130138_pt1 | contig 12944 bp, 8 predicted proteins | sample WasSprMetagenome_FD_69207 | JGI IMG/M metagenome (GOLD analysis project Ga0080004, IMG submission 69207) | Sulfidic aquatic microbial communities from Washburn Spring, Yellowstone National Park, USA - WS (SPADES assembly) (version 2) | ecosystem: Environmental > Aquatic > Thermal springs > Hot... | reverse complement strand
AACATCAATTAAAATTATAGCTTTTGTTGCGTTAGTGTCAGGGGATCTACACACCCTAAATGTTTTTATTCTGCATAAAAAAGTGTTTGTATTACGGGTAACAGATTTTTGTAGATACTGAGGTGCTGTAACGTTTGTCTCTAGTTCAGGATAGTGTTGAGAAAAGTATTCATGTTTATACTATTGAAACTAATCTAAGTTGTAATGAAATTAAAGATAGCATTAATTATGTGCTTAGAGTTCCATTTGTAGAGCGCTTACTTCAGACAGAAATGACAGATCAATACTTATTCATGTCTCAAGCTGGTTTTGATACTTATCAAGGCATTGGGTTTGTGTGGGTAAAGTTTGGCTGGGCCCGAAGAAGCGGATTGCCTGAGACTATTAATACACGTACTGGTGGTGTCGAGTACTTGAGGCTGGGTAGCGATACCTATCTTTTTGAACCTGCGCACTTTCTCATTTTTGAGTATAATGATAAACTCGTGCTACTGCATGAAGCTAGCATGTTTGCTCCTAGACCAAACAGGTTATGTGAATATATTGTAGAGTTCTATAAAAAGATGAAGGGGAACTCCAACCTAAAGGTTAAAATGAGCGTCCATAGACTATTGCAAGTAAATGTAGAAAACCTGTTGAGAGAATATGATGTAATAAAGAGTCTAAGGATAGAGGCAGAAGCAGATTACTTTAACGCAGCTCTTCAGAAACTAAGCAAGCAAAACAACATAGTAAGCTTTCTAAACCTATTTGCTAAATTCAATCCGAAAAAGCTTTCTATCTTGCTTAAAGCTCTTCGAGGCGAAGGGCTAAACATATCAATACAGGAACTCATAGACTTGTTCTATGAAGTAGAAAGACATGTAGATTCTTTTATTATAGTAGTAAAGAAAGGTGTGCATACTACAAAGATAGATCTGAAGAAAGCAGCTCTAACATTTAGAAGATACATAAAGCTTGCTCGTGACAACGAAGGAAACTTGTTAAGAGTTACAGACACAAATGACGCCATAAATGTGCTAAAAAGCACCATTAGTGATGTTATAAGTCAGCTCAGAACAGAATCTTCAAAGCATTAATGACAATTGCAAAGACATTGCAACGTTCTATAGGGTTGTAAATTGCAATGGATCAAGAAAACATATGGCATAGCAGTAATTGTATTCATAGCAATGACCATAATTTTTATGGTAACAAATGCAGGTGTAATGTTCCTACATAGCCTTAATGGTCAAATCTCAGAGTTTAGGCGAATAGTTCTTGGAATTTCATTATCATTTATACTTTTCCCTCTTACATCATTATCTATAATCGATATAATTATTAATAGAGCAAGGGAGATAGGTATCACAATAAGCATGGAGATTCTAAATGATTACATCTATGGAAGCATCACAGTATTCCTTTTTTCTCTAGCAGAACAAGGTCTATTAATGCTCTCTTTAGTAGCCATAAATGCTACTATAATAGCCTTGATTCTTTCAGCAATCTCAGCACAACTAATAGTACTGATAATACTCATAAGCTTTATAGGAAGGGCAATATCTATACTGTACGGCAACATCTCTTCATAGAGATATTATAAAACGTGTATAACATAATACAAAACTAATCAGATTCTATCATCAAGGTTTTATTCATTTTAGATATCACTTCATTGATTACTGAAAATAGAATAAATGAAATTAAATGCTAAAGTTGTTGATACGCATTCACTACTATACCTCAACCTGTAAAATGCTAGGTATGGCCATGAGGGATTTAAAGTAAGGCAATTGTAAAATTGTAGCATAGTCATGTTTTTATTAAGAAAATAAGTGTGGTGAGATATTAGATACTTAGCATAATAACTTTTAGGAAGGTATTTATATGAGTTTTGATGAGAAATGCGATGTTTACTATATTGTTTGTTCTAGATTTACTTGGCTGTGTCCTAGGCTTGTTCCATCACCTTTATGGGGCTTGTCCCTAGCTAATTTAGCTAAGGCAAACCCTCTTTGTATGAATGCTGTTTGTGATAGCTGCGCTGATGTTATTAATGTGTTTAGGGAATGGTGGTATAGCTTAGATAGAGGTATTTGTAGGTTTTGCGGTGCTAAGGCTAGTCATGTTGATGAGGATTGGAGGTACTATCTCTATGATGTAAGTGGGGGTCAAATATGTGGAGAAGCCTTGTTGAAGGGTGTTAAAGGGGTTGCATATTTAAATAGCTTAGTTCCTATATGTAAAAGTTGTCACATAGCTAAACACTTGGGTTGCGCATCTGTTGTTGAAAGAAGTGAAGAGGCTCTAAATAAGCTTGCTAAGGTAAATGGAGTTAGTGTTGAGGAAGCTAGAAAATTAGAGAATTTTGTGTTTGCTATTTGGAGAAGGCTTAGCACCATTAATGACTGGAGAATCATTATTGGTAGTATAGGTATTGATGAGTATGTTAGGAAGAGGTTAGAGGAGATGCTAAATATAATGTATTCAAAGGGTCTTTATTTTGATGGTCCTTGGCTTTGGTATAGAAGTAGGTATGAGGAATTCAATTCCTTGAAAGCATTGAACGAAACTAAAGACCTATTTGCTGAAGTTATAAACAGATGTGGTTTAGGCGATATAGTCAAATGCCAGGAAACATTATTAAGCATTGTCAAGGATAAACTACTGTCAAGAGACATTATTGTTTTAGATAATGAGTTTAAGTTCTTCATAAATCTTTTAATGGGTTCAGATATCACAAGAAGCATCATAAGAGGATTGATTACAGTAGGCGATGCATTAACAATGGGGTTGTTAGCTGATGAAATGGTGGGATCATTATGTGGCAAGTGGATGCTATTTACAAAAGCTGAGAAAGCGCCATACATCTTCAGACAAATTATTGATCTTCTTGAAGAATCAAAACTTGGATTCCAGGCAAAGATGTGGTGTAGAGATGTTGAGGCGGGGAAGGAAATACCAATAATTGCTTATATTCCAAGTTCGCTAGCCTTAGACTATGTGTCTCAAGTATGCAATATTATTGAAAGTGCTAGAAATTCCTTTGAAGTTAGAAAGCCGTTATACTTTAAACCGGATCTATTTACATTGCAAGGAATATATTCTGGTGTAAGTGAGTTAAAGCCGTACATCTATCTGAAAATATGATAAATACCAGATTGACTTTCAACATTCAAGCAACTCAATACTTGGAAATCAAGAGGAATTGACTTTAATAAATGCTCTAACAAAATTTCATAATTATAAGAGCTAATGATATATGCATGAAGGCAGAGTCTCAGTTCATAGCATTAAGGAAGCATCGAGGAACGCTACTGCAAGTCTAAATACGATTCAATTCAAGGTGAAAATATATTAGCCATTTCAAAAAATGATAAAATTAGTTTTGAGATACATTATTTAATTTCTTTTGTCTTCAGTTGGTGGCTTTTATCTATGAATCTTTCATTAACTAAGCTTCGTACTTTTGTTAATTCCTCTGGGGAGATATATTCGTAAAGAATTTTGAAAAATTCATGATCGTGGTACTTATTGTTAAGTTTTATGTGAATAAGTTCGTGTAGTATAAGGTATTTTATAACGTCTTCGCCTAGATCAAGCATATCTCTATTAACGTATATAGTTCTTGTTTTTAGGTTCGTAAATGCTGTCTTAGTTTTATATCTTTTAATCTTTACTTTGATCGCATCATTTATTCCTAGCTTCTGTTTATATTCTTCGAGAATTTTTTCAATTATGCTTATGTAATTCATTTATAATCATCCTCTCTACGTATTCCGTTAATTCGTCTACGATCTGTCTTGCTTCCCGGCGCAGCCCCAATTTAAATAAGTCTTTTAATAGTGCTGTTCTTATTTGACGCTTATCGTTCTCGTAGAGTTCTGATAAGGTGAGGGATCTATACTTGTCTAGAACTTTAGTGAGGATGTTTTTCAAGTTCTCAAGTTCTAACTTATATGACGATACATTGTACCTTCTACGCAAAAATTCCTTTATATCATACATTAACTTTTCGCTCAAACTCATCTGAGCTCGTCTGCTTATATACTCCCGCAACTCATTGACAAGGTTTTTGATGTTGATAATTAGTTGTTTGTCTAGCCTATTCATCCATTCCTCTTCCAATCTCTTTAACCTGTCATATACATGCTTGTATACGGGGTTAGCAGGTTCTTCCTCCAGAAGACTTCTAATATACAATAGCGCTTCTGCTGCTATGTATTTGGCTTGCGGTGTGTTAATATCAATTGCTTCTAGTTTGCTGGAGATCTCCTTAAGACTTTCCGGTTCAATAGCTATTTCTCCTACTTGTTCAATTGAAGGTATAATTGTTTTATCGTAAATCATCTTCAGCAGCTCATTCCAAAAACTCTTTGGTAAGCTGTAACCTCTTAGCTTATGCATAATAGCATTATACAGTTTAGTAATAACAATAACATCTTCACGAAGCCTTAACTTATCTGGATAAGCGCCAAGAGCTCTATACAAGCTGCAAATCCTCCGCATTTTGGTCACTAAATGTAAGACTTCAGGATTTTCATACCCTAATGCAAGGAGTCTTGCTATATTTTCTAGTTGTTGAAAAGCATCCTCCTCTTTGCCTTCACTTAACATAGACTTGATTTGATCTAGATTTAGCTCTGCTTTGTGAATACCAATGTTAATTCCTTTTCTCAGCAATTGTTTGACATCATTAATTAGTATCTCAAGTTCATTAACGCCACTTCTAACTGAATGAATACTTTCCTCATAAATCTTCTTATACGTATCAACATCTAGTAGCTCATACTTTTTGATAACCTCCTTTACCTGATCTAAAAGCCCAATGAAATCTACTATGAGGCCAAACTCCTTAACAACATCCCTAGTTTTATAGGGTCTATTTACTCTTGCTATAGCTTGTAGGAGCCTATGTTCAAAGAGGGGTTTGTCCAGGTACATTACCTTGAGCTTAGGGCAATCAAAACCTGTTATAAGCATATCAGTGACTATGAGTATTCGTGGATCTTCCTTCTCTTTAAAGCTATCCTGTATCACTCTATTAACTTCACTCCAATCCTTTACCGCATAACCTCCACTACCACGCCACCTGCTTAGTAGCTCCTCAAGATGTTCACGTATTTCTTCAACGTCATTATTTGTATAAGTCATAACAACTTCGCTCCACTTCTTAGCCTCCTCACCATACCGCTTGACTAAAGCCTCGTCAAGAGCTCTCTTCATTCCAACACATGCTAATCTACTAGCAACGACAACCATAGCTTTAAACCTGAAGTCCTCGGTATCCTCCTTTATTCTCTCAGCTATGTATTCTGCAATTGCTTTAAGTCTCTGCGGATTTTCTAGAAAGATCTTAATCTTATTTAATCTCTTTCTAATCTCCTTCCTTGTAACTATGAATGGCTCTTCCTCTTCTTTCTCGGCAATATCATCGATGCTACCTATGCTGGAGGCTGCCTTAGCCCAAGTATCTAGTAGTTCTTTGATTTCTTCTTTGATTTCTTCAGGAGTAACATTTATCCTTATCCCCATCTCTTGAACAACTTGATATTTTAAGGGAACAGTGTAACCATCTTTTATTGAATCTGAGATAAAATACTTGTCAAGATATAACTCGCCTTGCTTAACATATGCAAAGTGTTCGAAGGTATTCCTCTCATAGTTCATAACAGGTGTGCCGGTAAATGCAAGCCTAATGGCAGTAGGCAACACCATATTAATTGTTGCACCCAGCTCTCCATATTGACTTCTATGTGCTTCGTCAAGAAGTAACAGAATTTCTTTCTTCTTTATAGGTTCAATATCTTTGAATTCATCTGGTCTAAACTTCTGTATTAAGGCTATGTAAACCCCTCTACTAATAGTCAAGTTGTTAGATTCACATCTTTTAATCTCGCTTAGAATGCTTTTTAGCTCCTCAATAGACTCAACAATCTTTATATTCTCTTGAAACCCTGGAGCATAGACATCTTTAATAAACTCTTCGTATAGCTGTCTCTGTAGATCCCTTCTATCAACTATAAAGAATACTATAGGGTCTCTATCAATAAACCTGTTGTAGAACTGGTAAGCAATATAAAACATTATATATGTCTTGCCACTGCCTTGCCACTGCCAAATCAAGCCTCTATTCCTATAATCTTGACCATTAAGATAAGCCTCAATTCTATGCATTGCCTTTACCGCAGCCCAGTACTGATTATATCTAGGAATGATCTTATCTTTCTTGTTCACCCCCTTATAGAAAGTGAACCACCTGAGTATATCGAGAATTCTATCTTTTCTAAGCAGGTCTAAGATATTATAATTTCCATTTTCATCTCGCCACCTACTATAGAGCCTTTCTCTCCCTCTCCAGTCCCTCATCATAGGCATGTAAACAGAGCTCTCGTCATCAGTATAAACAATGCCTATCTGAACATACTTAAACAACCATGGGGCCTCTCTCTCATAACGATAAAGCTGGTTCACCCCTTCATCTATAGCCTTCTCTCCAAGCCTTAAAGGATCCTTAACCTCAACAACAACGAGAGGAATACCATTCACATAAAGAACTGTATCTGGCCTTATATTCATGTGCTCTCCATAAAGCTCTACCTCCCTACACACAATATACTTATTATTATCCACATTCTCATAGTCTATCAACTTAACTTTTACACTCTTCTTCCCCTCTTTAACATTTACACCCACTTTAAGATACTCAAGAAGCTCATGAGGCTCAGCCCTCTCCAACAACTCCCTAACCTTATCAAAGATAACATCTAACTTATCTCCTAAACCCTCAGCCCTCAAAACCCTCTCATTCAACCTCTTAAAACTCTCCCTAAAATCATCAACAATAAAAACGCTCCCACGAACCAAACGAGGACAAAAAGAACTCTCACTCCACCCAAGCTCCTTAAGCTTATCCAGAAAAACACTAACAACAGTCTTCTCACTCAACACAAACACCCCTCACCCCACAACCCTAACCCTACCACTCAACAACAAATCCATCAAACCTCGCTTCAAACGATCAAGCCTTGCCTTCTCCTCGTGATGCAACTCAATAGTTTTGTCAATTGTTGCAAGTATTTCAGCTATTCTCCTTTGTTCATCTACGGGAGGTAGTGGTATTGGGAATTCTTCAAATACTTTTTTGTTGATATGTGGTATTCCAGTTCCTATGGTGGTTTCTCTAAGTTTTTTGTAATTCATAGCTAAATAATAAAATAGAAATCTCTTCTCGATGTCTCGAATCGGGGTTATTTTAACCATAGTGGAAGCAAGAATGCCTTCAAACCCTATAAATACATGACCCGCGTATGAGCCATCCCAAATCATTATAATATCGTCACTTGATACTTTAATGATACTTTTTTCTAGTTTGGGATCACACCATTTGGGTTTCTCTAAGCCTCTCATATATTCAGCAGTAAGGTATGGCAGAAGATCGTTATCTATTTTTTCTTCAAAGAGATTTTTAGGCTTCTTTCCTTTAACGTACTTTGCTACATTACCTAACTTTACTATTTTCCAGTCTTTTGGTATTTCTCCTATCTCCGTATCCTGAAACTCGGTTTCTCTGTAGAAAACTAGCTTGCCATTCTCCTCTTTAATCCTGATTCTACCAGTCAGCAACTCGCTCATTAAAGCTTTCTTCAACCTTTCAAGCCTAGCAATAGCATTATCAACATTCTCAAGAGCTTTATCAACAGTTAAGAGTATTTCACTTATCTTCTTTTGTTCCTCTGCGGGTGGTAGGGGTATCCATTGATTTTCTAAGGCTTCGCGAGGAACTCTTTTTCTTCCAGTGGTTCCTCTCATTAATGAAGTTAGTTTATCTCGAATGGAGGGATATTTTAATAGATAAAAAAGGAAGAAAGTATCTATTTTTTTACCTTTTATTGGATAAACCTCGGTGGTTGCTAAGGCGAATTTTTGTGGGTTCTCTAAAGGTACTATTCCTTGTTTTCCATTCTCAAAAGATGGCGTTATTTTAGCTAATAAAATATCACCAGGCTCGCAATATACATAGCTTTTAACTTCATTTATATCACGTAATTCAAACTTAGTGTATATACTATCATCAGGTATGGCCTCCATAGGAATAAAAACAACTTTATCCATACCTTGAGGAACCTTCTTACTTCTGCGAATTTCCGCAGCATCCTTTAGTTTCACTATTTTCCAGTCTTTTGGTATTTCTCCTATCTCCGTATCCTGAAACTCGGTTTCTAGCTTGAACTTCACTGGAGCTCACCTTAGAGCTTTTGTTAGTTCAATTACTATTTCGTTTATTTTCTCGAGAAGCTGGTTTTTCTCATTTTCAATTCTTTTTAGTTCCTCATATTCTCTTAATATATCTATTTGCTCCTCTTCGCCTAGAGGTGTTACATAGAGTGTTACATTCAGATTATAGTCGTTTTTCTTAACTTCATCTATGGGGACTATTTTTGAGAATCCTGGCACTTCGATGTGTTCCCTGTATGTTTTCACAATTTTTTCTATGTTGTCATCTCCAAGAATGTTTAATCTTCTTATTTCTGGGTTTGGTTTGTATTCATTGCTTGCGTTTATGAATAGTATCTTGCCTTTGCGATTTTCTGGTTTGTTCTTGTTAAAGACGATGATTGCGCCTGGTGCATTAGTGTTATAGAATAGTTTTTCAGGTAGTAGTATTACTGCTTCTACAAGATTGTCATCGATTATTTTGCTTCTGATTTCCTTCTCTCTTCCACCTCTGAATAACGTGCCCTGATCTATTACTACCACAGCTTTTCTTTTTGCTATGTAGAGGAGCAGCTGAATCCAAGCCCAGTCGGCCTTGTCTTTAGGTGGATAACCACAGCTATATATCTTTCTCAGCTCTGGTTTACTGAGATTCTCTTCGCCATACCCGTCTTGGTTCCATGGCGGGTTTGCTATGGCATAGTCAGCTGTATCAGCACCTAATTTCCTTATGTATTCAAGGAACTGCGGGTTTAGGAGGCTGTCTCCGAAAAATATTTTTGTGTCTGTCTTTATGCCATGTAGTAGGAGGTTCATTTTTGCGATAGCTACCATGTCACCATTTCTGTCTTGCCCAAGCAATTTGACTGATGTCTCTCTTTCACCTGTTTTTGTCTTGATATATCTGTATGATTCTATTAGCATTGCTGCGGAGCCGCATGCAGGGTCAACTATTATACTATTGTCTTCGGGGTCCATCAGCTTAACCATTAGCTTAATGACTTCTCTAGGTGTGTAGGTTTCTCCTTCTTTTGCTTTAGTTGGGGCAAAATATGATAGTATCCATTGATAGGCATCACCTATTATGTCATAGTCTATTTGACTGAAATCAAATTTGTTAAAGAGTTCTACAAGTTGCTGGAGTATGGGTCTCAAATCATCTTTGCTTGCAAGTATTGATAAACCTACCTTATCGATTAATCTCCTCAGCTCCTCAAGGCTCAGCCCAACTTTGTGGTCGCTATTTAGTTCAGCTATTTTAATAAGGGCTTTTTCAATTTCAGCTATTGCTTCAGGTCTTCGAACTACCTCCTTCCATGTATATAACTTGTTTTCCCTCTCATCATATAAAACTAGATAGTCTTCATTTGCTAAGATATATGCTTCTTCAGGTGAATATCCTTCAGACTTATACCTTAATGCTATAGCCTCCCACTTGTCACTAACTACTTTGTAGAATAGAAGTAGAAGTATACTTTCATATGGTACTGCAGTTCTAATTACATCAGCAGCACTCTTTAATAACCTCAATACCTCGTCTTTACTTGGACTCCTCACTTCTTCACTTCCCTGAAGCACTATTTGATACAGTGCCTTTCCATCTGCAGACTTTCCAGCTTCCTTCACCAATCCACTCTTCATAAGTGGTGAGAGAACCTTATACACATTGTCAATACTCTTTCCAACCTTTGAAAAAATCTTTTGAGCTTCTTCAGCCGTAAAAACCTTGTTACCCATTTCCCTATACAAAACGAAAAAGTATTCTCTAACCCACGAAGGTTCAACATGTGAAAGTTTTAACCAAAGATCTATACTCAAACATTTGACACCTACTATTAATTTTTGTACTACTACCTTAAAAATTTTTCGGGTAGTAAATCAAAACAGAAAACTAAACCAAAACATCAAACTTCATGACCTAAATATTTGCTTTACTAAGCAAATATTTTTTTCTTTATTCCCTTAACAAAGCACATAATAAGTGAGGACAAATCACTACAATAAGAATTCAAAATAATGAAAAATGGAAGTTTCAATAAACTCTTCAAACCTTAGACTTGAAAGTTAGGAAGCTTATTAAAGATGCAATAAAGAATTAGACATGATTATTCCATTACGCTAATACGATCATCTCATATACTTATTCTGTAAATCCTCATCACCCTTACTATCTTTTATCTTTTATCATAAGCCTCTATAAAATATTACTCATACCTTGAAACAATGGAGTATTTAATGCTTTGCCTGAATTCTCTGAATAGCTTATAAAATTAATGCTGATATAAAAGTAGGAGGTGAATAATTGTATGACTTGCTGGATTATTCCCGTGTCTGAAGCTAATTGGGAGGTTATCAAGAAGTTGAATGTTTATGGCGCTCTTGAAGATAGTGCAGCTCCGAAGCTTATCAAGGCAGGGGATTACTTGGTGTTCTACGTTACTGTTAAGGGTTCTAGGGCTTTGGGTGGCAAGTTTGTTGGTGTATACAAGGCTGTTTCTGACTGGTTCAAGGAGAATAAGCCTCTTTGGCCTGACGAAGTTGCCGAAGGTAAAGTTAAGTACCCTTGGAGAATTAGGATCGAGCCTGTTAAGCTCGGTGTAGCAGACTTCAAGGAGCTTGCAGACAAGCTCTCATTCACAAAAGGTAGGAAGATGCCCCAAGCAATGCTTGTTGGCATGCCAGCAAATATGAGGAAACCTATTCCTGAGGAGGACCTCAAAATCATTCTAGATAGCTTGAAGCCTTACACGTTATGAATTAAGTGGTGCTAGGAATTCTAATTCTATAGGGTTGCTTGCTTGGTTACGTCTTTTGTTTTCTACGTTGATTTGTTTTAAAGAGTTTTAAGTAAAAATAATTTCAATAGAGGCAGATTGACCTCATTAGTAAATTATATTATGAATGAGAGACATGCGTGGGATCTTTTATTTTTTTCTTTCCTAAGAGCCTTCCCGCTATAATACCTATAATGAGTAGTATTAGTGAGAGAACGATGGTTCTATTCCACTCTGCAACACCTCCTTGTATTGTTATTAGAGAAGTTATTGTTGTTGGAGAAGTTTCCGTAGATACAATTGTTCTCTCCATAGTAACTGCTTCTACTATAGTAGAAGAAACTGTAGTAGTAAGAGCAATAGTAACTGTAACTGCTTCTGCTACCACTGTAGTAACTGTAACCGTTTTTACTGTTGATTTCTCTGTAGCCTCCTTTATTAATAATTTCGCCTCAGAGAGTAGCTGCATAGCTTTTTCTACTTCTCCATTATTAATGCACTCTTTGGCTTCTCCAAGTAGTTTTCCCGCATGCTCTAGAGCCTTTCTGCCCTCAATAGAAGTTATGGTTTCGTTGAGTATGTAGAGTGTTTGTAGTAATATATTCAGAGTATTCTGTGCCTTGAGCGTTAGATATTGAAGAGTGTAAAAGCTGTTGAGTTTCTCTTCTGAGGCGTTTATCAGTATCTCGGAGGCTGTGAAATTGAGATTTAATGCTTTTAGTAGAGCTTCTTCAAGGAGGCTACTTGCATTGTCTAACAGCCTTCTTAATGCTGGGGTAGATGCATTAGCATAGTTCTCTATTATCGTAGTGGTTAACGCATGAATTTGCTCTACAAGAAGGGAAAGTGTTGTCATGTTCTCCATTAATCTTACTAAGATGTTTAGCGATTCTTCAAAGTCGTTGTTTTTAAATTCAAATATAGCTAAATTCAGCCAATTATATGCAGTGCTATCTCTAGGCAAATTTAGTTTTCTTAACTTATATTCGGCTTCTTGAAGCTCCTCTACAGCCCTAGCACGTAGTGAGCTATGAGGAGAAATAACTATTAGAGCCACATCATAGGGTGCTAAGCTTAACTCTACTTCTCTTAGAATTCCACTACTCTGAAAACTCGAGTAGACTTCGCCGTTAACAACAATGTATACATCTAGGTCTTTCTCTTGAAACACATTGTAATCAGCTAGCGGTATTGTGATGTTCAATTTATATGGCGCTATACTTGTAACCACTACCCCTACACTTTTATCGGGAGCAAGCCAAGCACTAGCAAATACGGAGTTCGAGTAAAATGGATTTACATCCACCCCAGAATACGGAATTCTCGATGCACCAGGTATTAGAATTTGAGGATTTGGCATGAGAAGCGGCGGTCTCAGCATAACCCCCTCAACAAGGTAGTGATATGCGTATTTACTCCTCGCCTCTACTACTCTCCTCGAGTATTCAAGGATTTTTTGATCGTAAAGGCGTAGATCGTAAGGACTACCTGTGCCCTGGGGATCAGCGGTGATCATGAGTAAATCACCCCAGACGAGTGAAAGGGCAAGGTTTCTCAAGTAGTATAGACTATCTCGGCCGTCTATTATTAAGATGGAGGAGAATAGCAACATGTGCTCGTGGTAAACCGCCTGCCATAAGGGTATATAAGAGTTTAGCGTGCTATTATAGAAGACGCTGGATGCTATACCAGTAGGATCAAGTCCACCTATAGCCTCGTCATTGCCTAAGTCAATGTAGGGTATAAAGCTCTCTACTAGCCACTCGGATCCTATGGCGGCTTCTGGGTTAGCTCTCTTGACTTCTTTACAAACAGTATGATATATCCTCATGTACTCTCTAGCCCACCAATCACCCCCACCTCTAGGGAGGTCTCCATGGTAATTTATGAAAGGTGGTGGAGGGCCTCCATCTAGTTGAATTACGTCTATGCCGTGATTTACTAGCTCTAGTGAAATATTGAGGATTTTAT
>Ga0080004_1100635_pt1 | contig 12944 bp, 15 predicted proteins | sample WasSprMetagenome_FD_69207 | JGI IMG/M metagenome (GOLD analysis project Ga0080004, IMG submission 69207) | Sulfidic aquatic microbial communities from Washburn Spring, Yellowstone National Park, USA - WS (SPADES assembly) (version 2) | ecosystem: Environmental > Aquatic > Thermal springs > Hot... | reverse complement strand
TCATCTATCCCTTGACACCCTCACCCCCATAAACATAACTAAGCCAAAAACAGGCTTCCCTTAAAGAAAAAAGCCCAAAAAGAATTATTCAACACTTATGCGCGCGTGTTTCTTTAGATCCAGACCCTCCTACTTGGGAAACTGATCCTGCGTAATAACTGATGTAGATTCTGGATAATATCCTGTCTCTGAATGCATCCAGCCGATTGATTAGAATAATCACAACTAGAAATAGAGTTCCCGGTACAACGTAGTATGCAAATTCAAATCCCGCTCCCATCATGGTGGCTCCATAAGCAGTCATCGCAATTAACATTGCTCCCCCTAAAATGTTGAGCACTTTCCCTCTACCGCCACTGATGCTAATTCCAGCTATGGCTATGGCAACGAAAGCGTTAAATATATAGAAAGGTGGGACTACTATAGGTTTGATCTCTACCGCATAACCCACGTAGAAGAGTCCACAGACTCCAGCAAGTAATCCGGCTACGGCATGAACCAGCAACTTTATGTTTTTCGTGTTTATTCCAAGTCTTCTCGCCGTATCTGCGGATGCCCCCACAGCGTATATCGCGTTTCCTTTCTTTGTGTATTTCATAAAAAACCAGCTGAGTAAGAGCAATCCTATGAATATGACTGTAGAAACAAATGGTCCATCCATAATTCGTCCCCTTCCAAAAAAGAGGATGTGTGGGTCAAAGCGACTAGGTGGAAAGTAGTGCCCCATCATAATATAGCGCGAGAGGCTATCCCACATAAAATAGCCCGCAAGAGTAACTAGGAAGGAATTTAATCCTAATTTTCCGATAAGCACTCCATTAAAAATTCCGAGGACTAGTCCTAATACAAGTGGTACTGGAATGATCACGAACCATGGTAAATCGGTAAACTCGCAGAGCCAGCCCGTTACCACTAGCGAAAGACCTGCTATTCGACATAATGAAACATCAAAACTTCCCGCAATAAGGCAAAGCCCCAATCCTAACGCCAAAGGACCTAGCATGCCAACTTCTTGAAGAATAGAAAATATGGTGGTGGGCTCCGAGAAACGAGGATTAAGCAATGAAAATATGATAAAGGCGATCACGATTAAGATCCATATCAAGTTTTCAACACTAAGTAACTGTGCTCTTTCCCATTCCAACCCTTTAATCCCTCTTTATTTATTGTATCGTATTGTAGGTTTACCTCTAAATGTTTTACAATTTTCCTCGCAAGTGTATAAATGTTTTTGCTTCCACCCACCATTATATTTAATCAATTCTAGAATCTTATCTCGCTCCAGATATCTTCTTGCACAAAATCCGCCACACCTTCATTCTATCATCTAGGCTTAATTCTAGCGTCTTAAATTTCGTATCAGATATCATCTCATCTGTGGGCACGTAAAACGCTGAGGCTGTTCAGGCGATGTCTAAGCATAGTCCAGGTTTCGTTAGTCCTGTTCCCAAAGTGCATGCCACGCTGTCTCTGGCTCCCGCAACTATGGGAACACAATCATTTCCTTTCCTTTGACGCGTGCCTACGAGCCCCTATCGACCGACCGAAAGGGTTAAAAGTGCATGGAAGAAACCAAATTGTTGGTGTGGAAAATGGGAAAAGAGTCATTTCTTAGGATGGAGAAGATTCATAAGTTTTACGGTTCAGTGCATGCTCTTAAAGGAGTGGATTTTGAAGTAGGATTTAATGAAGTTGTCGGATTGGTTGGTGAGAATGGGGCTGGAAAGTCAACTCTAATAGGGATAATTTCTGGTAGCATCCAAAAAAGCAGTGGGAGAATATTTGTTAAGGGTAAGGAAGTTGAGATTCCTTCCGTGAAAGCAGCCCGGGATCTCGGAATCGAAACGGTCTACCAGGACCAAGCTGTTATAGACATCATGAGCGTATCCAAAAACATTTTTCTGAACAGAGAACTTCTCAGACCCGGTTTAATCAAATTAATGGATATGGAAAGGATGAGAAGAGAGGCTGAGGGGGTTACAAGCTTATTAGGTTTGAACATATCTCCCGATCAAGAGGTGAGATTTTGCTCTGGCGGAGATCGACAGGGAGTCGCCATTGCAAGAGCCATGTATTTCAAGGCTGAACTCGTTATCTTAGATGAACCCACTGCAGCTCTATCAATCTCTGCAGCTCAAAAGGTATTGGAATTTGTACGGCAGTTGAAAGACTCCGGGGTATCTTGTATACTCATTTCTCATAATCTTTATCACGTATGTCCTGTTGCAGATAGGATTGTCGTGCTCAGCAGAGGCGAAAAAGTAGCGGACATGAGAATGGAAGAAACCTCGATAGAAGAATTAGAGCAGATAATGACATTAGGAAAATAGGCAAGAGGCTCAGTTAGTCCAGCCGCTACGGTGCGTGCATTGACCAAGCGCCATGTATTGTCATCGTAACCTTGTTTTCAACATACTTTTCCGGTATATGAGGAGGGATTAGGCGCTTATTGTCGAGATCGACCAACCATGGACCCTGTAATTGCGCTAACGTAGTAAGCTTTCTCTGAAGTGAGGAAACAACGTTTTTAAGCACTAGAAAATGAATTAATTTTACCATCCTACAACTACAAGCTGCTCATCATTTATATTTATCTTCAGGTTAATATGAAACGGTGGGAGATAACGGATAAAAGGGAAATTATAGAAAGGCTGGATAGATTTCTCACGAGTATTCCTTGGAGATATAAAATCTTAGAGGAAACAAAATCGTTGGAATTTACAAATGTGGAAATAAGATCCAACCGTGAAAGAGAGTTTCTTAAGGGATTAGAGGAGGAAGGAAGTGAAATTGTTATAAGTACAGGACAATTTTCCTACGTGATAAAGAGAAAGAACGGCAAATTATTTGCAAGCCTCGCTAATGAGAACGGGAGAATAGTAGAAGAACTTGGAGAAGTCACTGAAAAAGAAGCTCTCGAAGTATGGAGGGAACAATTAAGAAAGAGAGACTCCCTGGGAGGAATGCTAACTCTATTCAGAAAAGAGGAAAAGAGGGAACCTGTTTCGAACACGCTAAAAATCGAATATGAGTTAATGGAAGATATAAAACGAGAAGAGGTGGACAAATCTAAACGTAAATCCGTCGTGGTATTGGGTAAGGGGTTTCGGATAGAGCTCAGGTGGGATGGCGGCTGCAGATTATACATAGGTCTCCCCGTACAATAATTTAGGTTATAGCTCGGTGAGATAGCCTCGAGAGCAGAGGAGTTAAAATCAAAGACATCATTGCTGGTATATTTTAAGAGACCGACGGTCTATCCGAGGATAGATTTCGTCAAAAATCTGGAAAACATCAAAAAGACCAAAAGAATTAAAAGCGTGCAGAAATGTCTAAATTGTTGGTGTGGAAAATGGAGAAAGAGTCATTTCTTAGGATGGAGAAGATTCATAAGTTTTACGGTTCAGTGCATGCTCTTAAAGGAGTGGATTTTGAAGTAGGATTTAATGAAGTTGTCGGATTAGTTGGTGATAATGGAGCTGGAAAGTCAACCTTGGCAAAGATAATTGGAGGCGCCGTCCAAAAAAGCAGTGGGCGAATATTTGTTAAGGGTAAGGAAGTCAACATAACTTCCATAAAAGCAGCTCGGAAGCTTGGAATCGAGGTGGTTTATCAGGAACAGGCTATTGTGGATACCCTGAGCGTAGCCAAAAACATTTTTCTGAACAGGGAACTCCTCAAACCCGGATTAATCAAATTATTGGACATGAAAAAGATGAGAAGTGAGGCTGAGAGGATTACAAAGTCATTGGGTTTGCATATAACCTCTCCCGATCAAGAGGCGAGATTTTGCTCTGGCGGAGAGAGACAGGGAGTCGCCATTGCAAGAGCCATGTATTTCAAGGCTGAACTTGTTACCTTGGATGAACCCACTCGTGGTCTAGCAGTTTCCGCGGTTCAAAAGGTATTGGAATTTGTACGGCAGTTGAAAGACTCCGGGGTATCTTGTATACTCATTTCTCCTAATCTTCATCACGTATATCCCGTAGCAGACAGAATAGTTGTGCTCAGCAGAGGCGAAAAAGTAGCAGACATGAAGAAAGACGAAACCTCAATAAAAGAGTTAGAGCAGATAATAATATCATCAGGAAAGTAAACAGAAATATTGAAGAGGTGGACAAATCTAAACGTAAATCCGTCGTGGTATTGGGTAAGGGGTTTCGGATAGAGCTCAGGTGGGATGGCGGCTGCAGATTATACATAGCTTCCTATATAATAATTTAGGAAAATTTTCTAAAACTCTCCATTCAACTTCCATTTCTCGTCACGCTCAGTGTTCACTTATTCCATGAAAAGAAAAGTGAAATTAGACATTCACGCTGGTTCAGTGAAGAACCGAAATGCAGGTTCTTTGGGAAACCGATCTCAACACGTGCGGTCTTCTGTGGAAAATGTGGAAAATCACAGAAATAAATCAAGGTTTAGAATGCAAATTTTCATTTTTAGATGGCATTTATTTGTGGCTGTTAAAACCTATTATGTGAAGTATGATTGTTGAAATTTTCTGAAGACTTGCAATTCTCATTGCCAAAAACTTTTAATTTAACATTCTTATATCCGCTGGCATTAAATGCTAAAGCATTTGCTGTGTGGAACTATTCTATGAGTACGAGCGGTTCGCCGTCGTCTACAAGATTAAGGCTTTCCTCAGTTGATCTTATGCTTGTGGCAATGAGTTTTGTTTGGGGGGTTAACTTTACCGTGGTGAAGGTGGCTTTGGAATTTTTCTCGCCTTTAAGTTTTAATGCTGTCCGTTTTAGCGTGGCTTCCCTTCTTATGCTTGGGTTTTTGTGGTTTCGGGAAAGAAGTTTAAGGGTTCAAAAAGAGGATTTAAAGAAGTTTGTGCTTTTAGCCCTTATAGGAAACACCTTCTACCAGATTCTTTTCATAAACGGGATTTTCCGCACTACGGCTGGAAATTCTTCGTTAATTTTGGCTACGACACCCATATTTGTGTCTCTTTTTAGCTCGGTTTTAGGCACGGAAAAGGTGGAACGCAGAGTTTGGCAAAGCATTTTTCTCTCGTTTTTAGGCGTATCCATGATAGTTTTGGGCTCTGGGAAACCGTTAACCTTAACAGAGCAAAGCCTCATAGGAGACCTCCTTATACTAGCGGGCACCATTTGCTGGTCGGTATACACTGTTTTGTCTAAGCCTTTGTTAGGGCGCTATACACCGTTAAGACTGACGTCTTTGACAATAGCTATGGGCACCCCGCTGCTGGTTTTGGTTTCAATTCCGTCAATAGAGGCGCAAGACTGGAACGCGATTCCAACGCAAGGATGGCTAAGTCTTGCCTTTTCTGCGTGTCTGGCCATAGCCCTCGGCTACGCTTTATGGTACACGGGTGTGAGCCGAATTGGTAGCGCCCGCACATCCCTTTACGAGTATATGGTAACGGTTATAGCCGTAGCCACAGCATGGATATTCCTTTATGAAAGCATGACTCTGATCCAAATTGCAGGCGCGGCTCTCGTTTTCATAGGATTATATTTCTCCAGAAAATCACATATGGAAGATGGGCTTGAACATGCCAAGAAAACTTAATAAACCAAACTTTTTCCATACTCTTTCAAGAGCCTTTGGATTGTTGAAAGCCTAATCGAATAAATAACTTTACTGTTCATTTAAAATTCTGCTACTTTTTTTTTAAAAAAATAAAATTTATATAATTATTTTTCATTATAAAAATTTATGGGGGCGTTAATGAAGAGAGAAGCTGCTTCCTTAACGTTGGTACATTGGTTGCTTTTGAGTTTGCTTGTTTTATCAGCGTCACAAGTGCATCTAATAAAGGCTTATGATTATGGATATGGCCATGCCAGCATAATCTATACATCTCAATGGAACCAAACCGATGACGATCTAATGCGAGCTGAATGGGCTTGCAACGATATATACAATCTTTTTGCTTCAAGAGGGTATTATGTGCTTGTGGGGTGGATATGGACTCCATATGGATGGTTGCCGATTTATGAATAGAGATATGTTTACGGCCATGTAGAGAACTACCATGCAGGGATTTATGAGTGGCGAGTGCAAAATCTAGCACAGCATTGCGAGCAAGATCACCCAACAACAGCAATTTTCTACCATGGGCATGGAGGAAAAGTAAACATCACTAATAACATTTATGGGCCCTATCGTTACTTCATTTACGAGCAAGCTCCACAGCAAGGATACTATCCCCCTCCATGGCATCCTATAACTGTTGACGATTGGCAAGACATCTATAACTATACCGCCAACAATCACCGCTTTGTGTTCCTTTGGGCGTGTACTCAAGGGAATGAAGTGGGAGGGTATATCTCTGGATATCATCGTGGCATGCCTTATGCTTGGTCTCACAGGAGCAGCTTGAGCCAAGATGGCTATGCCAGTCCCGACACTGGTAATTATGTTTTCATAGGGTTTGAGAATATGTCAAGACGGCTTAGTTATTGGCCCACCGCAAATAATAACTACAAATACTGGCTTGTTTTCTTCTACTATTTTGCTCTAAATGGATACTCAATAAAGGATGCTCTTGATGAAGCATCGAAAATGGTATGGGGTCCTAATCGCCCCTTCTACACCACTGAACTTTACAATGGATATTGGGAGCGTAATCCATGGTTTGATCCAAATAAGCCTTGTAGTTACCCATTGAACTGGGAATGGTGGTGGAGCAATATGCGCGTCTACGGCAACGGAGCTAGAACATTGCCACATTAAAGGAGTGAATGATAAATGAGTTTCTCTATGAAAAGCTATCTTGCGGCGGTCGTTCCTGCATTGATCTGTGTCCTTTTCCTCGTACAAGTGCTTAGTGCTTATTCGGTGGAACCGACTACTCAGGACAAGGCGCTGAATTTCTTAAAAGAAGTACTCATGCTAGACATGAAACGGTACAACGCAACACTGGCAATGTATAATAGTTATCCTATTGATATGGGCGGCTATGTTAGGGAAGATGTGAAATACGCTCTTACATCTGCTAAAAGCACCATAAACGTGATTTTTGAGTTTAGAAATAATACTTTGGTTTATTGCCACCTGCATGGACTGGGAAGTTCAACGCTTTACTTTCAAACACCGCCAGGGAATATTCTTGATGCGGCTAAGGGGCTTATGCAAAGATACCAAGCGTACTCAGGCGCTACGTATCTCCAAAAAATGCGGGATATGCTTGATGCGGTTACCGAGTTAAAGCCTATTACAACAACATTAGATGATGTGAAGTTTAGAATAAGAAACTACGGACCATATACGTGCTTTGAATGGATATGCACTGTCAACGGCATTGATGTGGAACGTAAGGGAGTAATGTTCACCTTCCATAATGGGTCTTTTGAGCATTTCGCTGACACTTGGGATCTTTATAAGGTTGGCACTGCCGACTTGAAGGTGTCGCGGGACGAAGCCATACGCATTGCAAGAGAATATGCTTACAGTCACCCCTACACATTTGGAGGAGTACCAGTAAACTTCACCATATTGGATGAACCTGTGTCTGCAGAGTTAAGCATGGAACCCAGAGAAGGCTACACGCTTTATCCATGGTGGAACATTCGACTATACCTTGACAAGGTTTACCCAGGCAATGTTGGAAGCATCCAAGTCACGTTATGGGCGGACACAGGAGAAGTCACCCATTGCGAGGCAATCAGCGTTGGAGGAAGCCCTGCCCCAATAGAGCCACCAAGCGAACCCCCCGCCGGGCCAACACCTGAGGGCTCTACCGGCCAAAATAACCTAAATTTCCTGATCATAATAGCTGCTCTAATAGTATTGACCATCGCAGTAATAGCCATTAAGAAAAAGCGAAAATGACTGCAAAAGCAAAAAGGCGAAGGGTTACAGAAAACATAATTTATCAAGAAAACTTAATTAATCAAAGTTTTTCTATTTACCTAGAAACTCCGAGCCTTGAAAGCCCTGGTAGTATAGTCCGGTCTAGTATAAGCGGCTGTCGCCCGCTGGACCCGGGTTCAAATCCCGGCCAGGGCGCCAATTAGACCTTTTTATGATTTTATTTGTTCGGCTACTTGTTTCCCAAGGTTTTTGAAGGTGTTTTCCTTTTCACCTTTAGGTGAGAAGCGCACTCCCAGTTTGCCAACCATGTTGAAGTTTAGGCCTTTTAACGTTTCTTCAAGCCATTTTAGGGCTCTTGGAGTTAAGCTGCAAGAGGCAAATATGGCTCCAGTTTTGCCTTTCAAGGCTTCTCGGACTTCAGGCCTGTTTAAGAAAGCTTTCATTTTCTTGCTTGCGGTAAACCCGTGGGTTGGACATCCGAGAATTACTGCTTCAGCCTCTTCAATTTCTTTCACAGAAGCCGCATCAACCTTTCTAATCTCAACCTTCACTTCATTAACGGCTTTAGCGCCCTCAGCTATTAGCTCAGCTGCTCTTGCAGTGTTCCCCGTTAAACTGTCATAAACCACCAAAACTTTAGGCATTTTGATTCTCCTTCCTCAACTCATTGTTATCTGCGTTTAAACTCTTGTCGAATTCAATTAATAAGGCTTTCAAGGGCATGTGCGCACTGTTTATCGAAACAATTATAAGGGGAATCTGCATTTTGCCATCTGATCTTTAGCTTAGAGATGATAAAGATGGAAGAAGTTGCAAATCTATTCATGGAGCTTGTTGAAGCCAGCCGCGCCCATGAACAATATCGTGATATAGAATGCATAAACCTCATAGCAAGTGAGGGAGTGAAGTCTCCAGCTGTTAAGGAGATGCTTAGGCTTTGCATGGATCTTGAAAGCCGCTACTCTGAAGGCGAAAACGATCTTCAAGGACACGTTAAGGCAAGATACTATCAAGGACAGAAGTATATAACAAAAATTGAAAATTGTGCAGCTGACTTGGTCAAGAACTTGTTTAATTGTAATTGGACAGATGTGCGTCTAGTTTCTGGAACTCACGCGAACTTGGCTACGTTTAAAGGGCTTTCAAACGTGACTAAAAATAAGAAGATGGTTGTAGCTCCCCTCAGTTGCGGTGCCCACATATCCCACGATTATACGGGTTTAGCGGGGCAAGTTTTAGGGTTAGAAATAATAAACCTTGCCTATGACATGGAAGAATTAAACATAGATGTCGACAGATCAGCGGATATCATAAGGGCGGCGCGGCCTGGAATAGTAACCCTTGGCGCAAGCCTATTCCTCTTCCCCCATCCAGTTAAAGAGTTAAAGAGTGCTGCAGAAGAAGTAGGCGCCTACCTGGTTTATGACGCTGCGCATGTTTTAGGACTCATAGCAGGAGGCGAATTCCAAGACCCCCTCAGGGAAGGCGCAGACTTTGTAACAGCGTCAACCCATAAAACGTTTCCAGGTCCTCAAGGCGGCCTAGTACTTGCGGATTTGAAAAACAGCCGTATGGAAGATGCCATAAAGGGTGTTCAACATGCAGTGTTTCCGTTAAGCGCGTCCAATGTGCATTTGGCTAGACTGCCCGCTGTAGGCGTGGCAACCCTCGAATTAAAATTGTTCGGTGCAGAATTAGCCAGGCAAACTGTTAAAAACGCGCAAACTGCTGGACAGTACCTGCATGAAAATGGGCTTAAGGTTCTCGGAGAAGATAAAGGTTTCACAAGGTCTCATCAATTAGCCGTAGATGTCCGCGAATATGGTGGCGGAAAAAGAGTTGCAAGGGATTTGGAAGAGGCCAACATAATTCTAAACAGGAACCTCTTGCCCTATGACAATCAGAATAACCGTGAAAACCCATCAGGCATTAGAATAGGCTTCCAAGATGTAACCCGCAGAGGCTTCAAAGACAGCGACATTAAACATTTATGTGACCTAATGTTAGACGTGATAAAGTACAAACGTAAGCCTCAAGAAGTTAAAGAAGATGTGATAGCCTTCAAAAAACAATTCAACAAGGTGGAATACGGATTCAACAGCGTCGAAGAAGCAATGAAATATCTGGAGAAAACCCTTAAGAAATAAAGAACGCTTTCAAAAATTTTCCTTTTTGCATATTCTTTAGACGCTTATTACTGTTGCATATATTTTTCCAGTGCTGTTTTAGCGTCTAGGCCTTCATGGACAATGCCACATAGAACTCTAACCATTTTCGTCGGGTCTTCATGTTGGAAAACGTTTCTTCCAGCTGCCACCCCAGCGCCACCAGCGCGTATTGAATCATAAACCATTTTGCAGAACTCTTCATCAGTGTCCGTTTTGGGGCCTCCGGCCATAACAACTGGCACAAGGCATCCTTTAACAACTTCTCTGAAGGTTTCTTCGCTTCCAGTGTAGTTGGTTTTCACAATGTCTGCTCCAAGCTCTGCTCCTATGCGGGCAGCGTGCTTAACAACCTCAACATCATACTCGTTTTTTATCTTGTCTCCACGCGGATACATCATTGCAAGTAGGGGAATTCCCCAATCTTCACATATTTTCGCTGTTTTACCTAGAAGTTTCAGCTGCTCCTGCTCAGTTTTTGATCCCACGTTTACGTGAATTGAGACTGCGTCGGCGCCGAGTTTAATGGCTTCTGCAACATCTGCCACTTGAACCTTAGCGTTGGGATCAGGTCCCAGAGCTGTGCTTGCAGATATGTGCATAATTAACCCTATATCTTTTCCGTAGCCCCTGTAACCAGCCCTTATGATCCCTTTATGCAATAGAACTGCGTTGGCTCCTCCCTCAGCAACTTTATTGACTATGCTCTTCATGTCGTATAATCCTTTAATTGGGCCAACGGTTATTCCGTGGTCCATGGGGATTATGACCGTTTTTCCAGTGTTTCGGTTCATTATTCTGTCAATTCTTATTCTTTTCCCGATTTCAGTCATGTGACTCCTCAGCCATACTTATTCAGCAGAATATTTCAGTTAAATATTTTACCTTTTGTTTTGCAGGCACTGCTTAAATTGTAGTGCCATTATTTTGCAGATATAGATGAGTCTCCGTTGGAAAATTTTATAAAAGCTTCTAAATCAGTTTTAGCGCTTTCAATATGGCTTTGAATTCTTCCTCTCTCAAGGAAGCCTTTCTGCCGTTTTCGTAGATTTCTCTAACTTTCTCCACCACAGCCATCAATGTTTCGTTGTCAGGCGCTTTTCCTGTAATCTCCATGATCTTGTGTTTGATCACGTTTTTTCCAGATTGTTTCCCTATGGTTATCCGTCGTGTGTTTCCAACAAGCTCAGGTGGATAAGGCTCATATGTCCATGGGTCGTTTAGAACTCCGTGGGTGTGGATTCCTGATTCATGGGCGAAGCCGTAGTCGCCCACTATGGCCTTGTTAGGCGGGACAACATAGCCCGTTGCTTGGCTTATGAATTCAGCTATTTGTTTCAGCTTTTGGGTTTTCCCTTCAAACTTTTTGACGCCGTAGTGCATGTAGAGGTTCATCAGAACTTTTTCGGTTTCTGCATTTCCAGCCCGTTCCCCTATGCCTAGAAAGGTTGTGCTTGCATAGATTTCGTCCCATATGCCGGAGGCTGCTTTGATGGCTGCCATGGTGTTTTCCACAGCGTTCCCAAAGTCGTCGTGCGCATGGATCTCTATGCTTTTTATTTTTGTCTCTTTCTTTACGGCTTTCACTTTTGCTGGAATGCCATTAGGCAAAGGCGCTTTGGGGTCTGAAAGGCCTACTCCAACGGTGTCACAGATGCGGTAGCATTCGGCGCCTGCCTCAGCTATAGCGTTTATAAATTTCTTCTCGAAATTCCAGTCTGAGCGGGTGCTGTCCTCTCCGTGAACAAATGTTCTAAGCCCATAAGTTTTGGCAGCATATTCAACCACGTCCACCACGTTCTCTAGAAGCTGCTCAGGCGTTTTATCCGGCCATTTAGCCCTAAAATGTATATAGGAAACGGGATGAGCTATGCCCACTTCTTGGAAACCACATTGGACAGCACTGTCTATGTCTTCTTTGGCTGCCCTACACCATCCAGCCACTCTAAGATCCAAACCCATGTCGAGAATCAGTTTTGCCGCCTTTTTATCTGGCTTCTGGAAGTGGAAAATTTCAACTCTTTCAACGCCAGCCTCGCTGAGAAGCTGAACTATTTTCGCCGCGTCCTCTGGAATCACGGCTAAGCCTGGCATTTGGATGCCGTCTCTAAGCGTAGTGTCATCAATTATTGGGTTCGTTTTTAGCGGCATTTTGAAGTAAAAGTCTTTAAAGTGCATTCCTTCACGCTTCAAAGTTTTCTGTAACGATACACATTAATGTTAATAAAGTTTTCTGGAAACGTGGCAAACATTAGATAACTCAAATAAAGTAACTCAGTGTAAGATTAATCAAGAAATGCAAATAGTAGAGTTGATTAGTGATGGAAACAAATTGCGTTGTTGTCGGATAGGAAAACCATCAAAGTTTATTCAAGTTCTAGTTGTCTTGTTTTGCATACGCTTTTTATATTCAAGTTTTGTGATTAGCTGAAAGTTTAGAGCAGAAATTCCCTCTTTTTTGCATATGGAACTAGACCTCCAGCCTCTAATATTTCTAAAATCTGCTCTGGAAATGGCTTGAACTTAGTTTCATTATTCTTGGTGACATTTTTAACAATACTTCTTGCAAGGTCTATCTCTATTAAATCATCGTCAGATGTTGAGTCGACAAATTTTTCTTCAACAGTGAGGACTGGTAAGCCTACGTTTATAGCGTTTCTGAAAAAGATTCTTGCAAAAGACTTTGCAATCACTGCGGATATGCCGGCGGCCACCATAACCCTTGGAGCTTGTTCTCTGCTTGAACCGCAGCCAAAGTTTTTACCTGCAACAACTATGTCGCCTGGCTTAATCCTGGAAGCAAGCGTAGGGTCTATATCCTCGAATATGTGCTTCGCCATATCCTCCACGGTAACAGACCTAAACTTGTATCTGCCAGCTATAACAAGATCCGTGTTAACATCGTCCCCAAGTTTAATCACTTTTCCCCTCAACATGCTCCTATCCCCCCAAATACTTTCGCGGATCAGCTATTTTTCCCTCTAA
>Ga0080004_1164961_pt1 | contig 12946 bp, 9 predicted proteins | sample WasSprMetagenome_FD_69207 | JGI IMG/M metagenome (GOLD analysis project Ga0080004, IMG submission 69207) | Sulfidic aquatic microbial communities from Washburn Spring, Yellowstone National Park, USA - WS (SPADES assembly) (version 2) | ecosystem: Environmental > Aquatic > Thermal springs > Hot... | reverse complement strand
AATATGAAGTCGAATGTGTTATGCCATCTAGTGTTAGAGAAGGCCTTTAGAATGTTAGGATAATGCCAGACGAGTATCTTGTAAATCCTCCATCCCGTACCCTCTAAAACCTTTGGAAAAAAGGAAAAGGTTCTTCTCCGGCCAGAAGACAAAACATGACGCACCATCGCACGAGACCCTAAAACATTCCCTAAGCCATCTCCTGCTAAAGTCCACAAACTCTTCCGGGCCGCTAAAGCTATCCCATTCCCTAGCGTCCTCGGAAACACGGTTAACGTTCTCTAGAACATAATATGGTGGGTCAGCTACAACAAGGTCCACAATATCCTCTGGAAACGTTGGGAGAACCTTCAAACAGTCTCCACGTATAAGCGTTAAAGTGATCCCATCAGACGACATCGTACAGCGAACAGTACAGGATATTAAAGGGTATGAGGAAAACTCCTTAAATTGTATTCAGTTGCAACGGAAAAGGTGGTGGAAAACAGTTGAGTCAACCCTTCAGCCAAGAGGACTTGAACGATGCAGAGGAAATAGACTTTGACGTCGAAAAAGAGGACTGGAACATCTACAACCTCAAAGACGGAACAACCCTGAAGGTTAAGCTTGTGCTCAGCGGTGTGAAGAGGCTCAAAAAATATGGGCCGGACGGTGCACCAATATACGTTATAGCTTCAACAAACGTTGTTAGGGCAGTGAATGTTCCAAAAGAGCTTAAGTTCAAGGGGGGAAACAAGCCTCCTCAAACGTACGTCTAAGTATTCCCGCCAGCTTCAACTTCCCCCACTTTATTTTATTGCATCACAGCTTCTGTGAAAAGACTACTCTAGGCCACGTTAAAGCAATCAGCATAACACGTACATGTTAGCTGACATTGTTGGGGAAGCAGGTGCTTAAACTAGACACAGTTCCTTAAGCCGCACCACCTGTTCAGAGAAGCAGCCGGATCCCGTAGAGGAAGTCCTCTGCATAAGATTTTGCGTGATCCTGTCCATCAGTAGCACAGAACCTTTTCCGAAAACGTTGCCCATAAACTTCTCGAACCTTTCCGGACAGTCTACAACATCCTCCAGCCTCTTCAGGCCACTGTTCTTTAGAAAAAGTTTGACTATAGCATCACGGCACTTTTCTCCAACAACCTCAGATAGTCCAGCGTTTATAGATGCCGCAACAGCCCTCTCAAGATCGAACCTTATCAAGGGAGGCCCGCTCAATCGAATCGAAAATATTTTTCTCTTGATAAAATAAGGTGTTGGAGGACTTCTCTCCCTTTCCTCAGCTGAAGAAACAGAGACCCTGAGAGAATTTCTTTAAAAATATTTAAAGTGCTTTTTCGAGTTTAATTGTATGTCAACTTCAGAAGATTCTTGGCTTGACTTCTTTCAAGAGTTTGAAAAAAGAAAAAACCAATACAGTTTTGTAGAAGTTAAAGGTATCATTTGCTTTGAAAGCAACATTTATAAGAATGTAGTCACGAAATTTTATCCCAAAGCTAGTTCAGAACCAAGTTCTCCAATTACATACAATTACGGCAATGCAATCATTTTTTCTAGGAACATTGAAGTTGAAAAGTCACTTGAAACTTTAAAGGCTTTAAGTAATGGTAGGGAAGTATCTTTACCAGGACTAAAGTATGAAGCTCCTACAAACTTAAAAAGGGAAATAATTTCTAGGTACAAAGTTAGCAATAGTTTTCAGAGATGGGGGGAAATTTTTTTGGAATGGCCAAGCATTCTCTATAGTACAAACCAACTAAATATCTCTAAATCATTACTTCATGAGCCTCTTGTTAGTCCCAATCTTCCCCTTTACCCTTATTTAGAGTACGCTATTAGAAAAGAAGTTGAACTCCATGAAACATGGTTTGGTAAAATAGTTATTGTAGTTCCAGACTATAGGGCTAGAATACGACTCGTTTTACGTTCTAAGAACAAGATTAGAGTTAAGTTAGATGCTAAGCGGGAAAAAGCTGAAAATCTTTTATGCAAATACTACTGTGTTTCTGAAAAAGGAAAGGTTTACCAAGGAGACATCAAATTTGATGGAACCGAAAAAGAAGTGGAATTTGAAGATGAAGCAAACGAATTTCACTTTTATTTAATTACAAAGGAAGGAGAAATAATAGACTACAGAGAAGCATCAGGCTTTTTGCTTCATCCCACTCCTGACATTGGAATTGAGCAAACTCAAGAGTTCGTAAAGTCAATAATTGAGGGAGGAGAAAATGAGCAAGTAGAATTTAAAGAAAGAATTCCGAAGGGTGATACTAAAGAGTTCATAGAAAGTGTTGTCGCTTTTGCGAATAAAAAAGGAGGAACTATATTTCTAGGTGTTGATGATGGATGCAATATTAAAGGAGCCGCCTCAGAGGATCTAGATGAAGAAAGACTTCATAACATTGTTAGAGATAATTGCGAACCAGTTATTGAAATCAACACAGAAATAGTTGAAATTAACGGTAAGAAAATTGTTTTAATAAAAGTACCTGAAGGAAAAAACAAGCCCTATTTAGTTAAAGGAAGAGGTGCTTTCATAAGAGTTGGAGGCTCTGATAAACCTATGGCAAGAGAAGAATATGACCAAATTTACAGCGGAAAGAGAGTAAGTTTGAGCATAGCCATCTAAGGCTGTTCTGATACATCTTTCTAAGTTCTTATGGATTGAAAAAGGATGGCCAATACTGGTGCTAAAAGTTATTCCGTACACGATAGTGTACAAAACAGCATTGCCATTTTATGATGCCATTATAAAATAGCATGTGCCCAAGCCTAGTGGAAGATTCGAATGTTTCACCTAAAACTTTTATAGTTCTTCTTCGGCAATTGATGTGATGAATAGGAAAGAGTTTATGGAAAGGCTTGAGGAAGCGAAGAAGGAGTTGGGTGCTCCGCTCGAATTTAATCTTATGGAGGAAACGTTTTCTGTAAGAACCTATGTGTTCAATGCAGGCTACCCATACCTCAAAGTTCTACAACATTATCGCAACCATGCTACAGAAGACGACGAATACAGTGAAATGTTCCTCGACGCAGAATGGCTTAAAGAGATCTTGGAGAAGATTAGAAAATAGATAAAAATTAAACGAACTCTTCACATCTTAGACAACATCATTATGAAAGACTGTCAAGAATTGTTCTTAGAGATTTCGACACAATTGTAGCCACACTTTTGTCAACCAATTGACCTCCGTCTCCTCCATTACAAGATGACAAGTCTATACACATTTCTATAAAGTTAGAAAAATATTTTCCTATAACGAGCTCGCCGTTCACCATTTTTTCTATCACAAAAGCGTACTTTGCAGGATTGCGTACATTGTATGAAGCTAGAAGGTAAGTGACGACGCTTAAGCCTATAGCAGCTGGCAGCTCTCTAACTGTTTTACCATCTTTCTCTCTAACGCTTTTGTTCAACTTGTATGCGTCAAGCACGTTTTTCAGTACATTGTAAGTGTTTTCAGCACTTTTACCTCTTATTTTTAGGAAAGGTGTCGACTTGTATGATGGAAATCTTATTTCAAGCGTATTCTTGCTGTGTATGAGGAAAAAATAGCCTTTATACTCTATCATTTTGGGTCACAACCATAAATGGTGCTAGGATACTTAAGCAACCCTGGCCTCCTGGATCCCACTGATGGGTTAAAGTTAAAGTCTGGGGATTTATGTCGTATCCGTGATCAGCTAACACAAGTACGCTAAAGTTAGCGTCAATACGTCTTCTAACTATTGCAACAAGTTCCTCAATCACATTGTACAAGCTTTCTAAAAGACTTTCAAAATCATTTTGGGATCCAATGGAATGTACAAGCCTGTCAAACTTATCATATTTTTCGTATGATGCTCCAATCGATTTAGCGATCGCCTGCCCTACTAAATTAAGTGTTATCTCGCCCCCATAGTATGTAACAAAACCTTTTAGTTCATGGCAGTTTTTGATCAAATACTCGTAGGTTCTAGTCTTGCCACCTGGATTGAATGTGAGAAAGGTTCTAGTCTTCTCTTCAAACTCGTATGTTACAAACAGAATGTCATGAAGAGCGAGAGCGTCACATACTATGACATGCTTTGTGTCTCTTGACATCGTCCCACACGCTTTACTCAAAATTTCACATATCCATGAAGTATAGTAGCCCTGTTTTATGGTGTTTGATGGAACTTGGCACAGTTCTCTGACATTTTGCTCCATCCTTCCGAGTACAGGGTTATGAAACCTCCTTAGCGTCGTTCCATATACGCTGTCCATAACTGTTGCCAGCAGTTCTCTGTAAACTTCCTTCTTTTCTTTTATAGGAGAAATTTGTTTGAACTCCAACATATTCTTCTTCACATTATCTATGAGATTACTCATTGCGTGATGGGTGAGCATTAAATTCATCTCTCACGTATCGCTTCATAGGCGCTTATTCCATACCTATTACGCACGTTCCCCACTACTTTATCTTCCACACTTCCGACAAAATTCAAAGTCAGTTCGATGTATGATACTTTATTCCTTAGTCTACCGATCGTATTTCTAAGTGTGTCAACGTCACCAAACATTTCCCTTATATCACCGTAGCCGAGTCCCGTAAATGAGACCTTTGCCTCACCTATACTGAAACTTAAGGATATGTTTTTCACAATCTTCTCTTTTGTTAGCTCTAACCCTATTATAACATTATCCACTCCATGCAATCTTAGACCTATTATACCCTTAGGAGGAATAGGAGGATGAGGCGGTTCAACAGTAATAGTTTTACGCATTTTTATTATTAGCTTATCCTCCCCCACTTCCACAAACAGATCCTTTAGTTGAGGATCTTTTGTTGGCAGTGACACTCCAGTAAGCTCCTTTAAAGAAGAATTTGCTTGTTCTACCGAAATAGGTTTCACAGGTATCTCGGCCCAACCTTTTTTCAGCACGTTAACCAGGAAAATGAAGTCTATTTCAACTTGTTCGCCATTAAGAAACTTTTCCTTTTTTCTTTCTGCCTCCCTAGCTAAATAGTCTAGAATATACGATCTTAATCCAGGACGGTCCATTATATAGCAGGTGTCCTTAACGCTTTTGGAAATCCAAGAGGGTAAATGAGAATATACGTCTTTTAAGCCTCTAATATTGGCTTCACTAACCCTTATTTCTAACGGTTGCGATGTTAAGTGTCCAGTTTTGGGATCATAATAGACGCATTGACTAAAGATTTTGCACATGGATATTATGTAGCTGTTAAGTTTGCTGGCGGCAAGTTTGACTACATAATTTTCTATACGTGTTTGTAAATAGTTCATGACATCATAGATTATTTCATCAAAATCCTCTATTGCACTCTCCTTTGCGATGTTTTTTATCGCGTCTAAAGTCGGCATCTTTTCAGCTAATTTTTTCCTTTTAACACGCCCCTCTTCACCTTCACCCTTATAATATTCTACAACCCTTTGCGCAGAATTGACCTCCGCTATGTAACTACAAAGTTCCATTAAATCGTATTCCGTAAGTTTTGGACATACTATTGCGAACATATTAGGCGAGTGTATTTTTTCAAGTTCTTCTCTAACCTTGTCCTTCACAATTTTATCCAAGTTTTCTCGATCTTCTTTCCTCAAACCTGCTAAGCTTATTGGGTTAATGATTACTAGGTTAAAGATTTCATCTTTTAGACTGTCAATGAAGTCTTCAATTTTTCGATTTTCAAGAAAGACGCTTGCATCCAATATAATGGGGTTGAGTCCCTGCTCCGACACCTTTTCCATCAATTCGGAAACAAACCCCTCTCTCAAAAAATGTTCTCTAAGATAATCGAATGCCTTCCCGATATCTAAATTGCCATCTGGTGCCTTTATCCTCGAAAACTCTTCTTGCTTAAATGATTCTACGATCTGTAATGCGTTTGGTGCTAGAGTAAGAGCAAAATATTCTACTGCACCCTTTTCAATTGACAAAACATACGGTATCCTGTCAGTCGAGAAAGCTGCAATAGCTTCTGGAACTTTTTTGAGCAATTCTTGATTAACAACACCTATTACAGACATTGCCAAATCAGTTGAGGTCGCACTCCTTACTCGTAGTTCTTCTAGGGCCAAGGCATCTGGTCTCCTAATCATGCTAATTATTTTCACACCATTGGCCGTTAAAGCTCTCAAATATAGTGATGTATGCATTATGTTAAGAAGAAATCTAACGTCCTTATCTTCCTCCCGATCTATAACTCTCTTCCCAAACTCTAGAACTTCGCTCCAATTTTGAGAAATGTTCGATGGAAGCATATGCTTTATCATATCATGTGTGATAAAAGATGGACTTATCAGTGAAAGTTGATTCCAGAGCCCATCTTTCTCAAGTCTGTCTATAAGAAGCGAGCTTATTTTAAGCAGGTCCCTTATATGCTGGCTTCTAGGCAGATCCCCACTTCCTGTCGGCTGCATAAGCTTTTCCGCAAAGAGAGCGAACTCGGGTGCGAAGGGAAATGTTTCCCTAAGCATTCTCAAATAACTTTGTATCTCACCCTCGTCTTTTATTAGAGATTTTAGCGGCTGCTCTAACTGCTTGATAATCTGCTCAAGCGCTGTTTTTCTATCAACTTCAAACCTTAGAAGTTTCCTTGAACATATCCTGATAGCGTGAACTGGTTTTGTTGCAGAAACGCCAATAGTAGCCTTACGCCGTGATCTCATTTCAAATTCTTTAACAGCACGAATAAAGGCTATCTTTTCAGGAACAACCTTATCTAACGAACCTCTTTCCAGTTCATCACTAATTTTATTCCATTTTGATACATCCTGTTGGGCTGTCGCATAAACTATTACAGTCGGACTTTTTGCAGCAACTATATCCGTTAAATGAGTTAACGTCATTACAATTTTTTTGAGCGATGATATCTTTTGCACCATGTCAGATTCTATGCATCTGCATATCGCAGCATAAAGCTCATCCAACAGAATAAGCATGTTCAAACTATTTTCAAACGCTATTGTTGCAATTTGGTCAGCAAAAACATGGGGGTCATCGTTAAAGCTTAATTGTCCAGCAGCCTCCTTGAAACGCTTGCATTCACACGCCTTTACTACAATTTTAAAGAATTCTCTATATGGATCTTCTTTGCCGAGCAACGAAAGCATGTCAACAGGGATCACTAGGGTTTTCCAGGCTGTCTTTAGCTTATATCCAGCCTCTGTGACAAACTTAACTTCCTCCGACAGTTCAGGTTTATTCAAAATGTTATCCCATTGATCAGCAGCCTCTGTAAACAGTTGCCAGAGCAGAACTAGAAAATGTGTTTTGCCGAACCCCATCTCGTCAGTCAGAGAAAGTACTTTGCAGCCGAACTGTGTGAAGCCGTCTAATACCTCCTTTAAAGCCTGTACAAGTGGCTCATGATATTCCGTTGAAGCAAGTACGCCGATTGGATCGCTTACCTCGTGGGGGACTAAAAGAGGCTTGTTAAAGAGCTTTGATTCTATAAGGGAACCGAAATTTATTGTAAGACTTTCAGGGGAACTCTTGTATAGTTGTACAAGTTCTGAAGGTTTAACAAAATCTTTAAGCGCTAGCACAAAGCTCATCGACTTATCACCTCTCTGTAAGCTTAAGAAAAGTCTGTTCAACAAAAGGTTTTACCAGCTTATTTAAGCCAATCTTCTCAAACCATTCTTCTCTTACGGTCCTTAAAAGAAATAGTGCGATAAGAGTTTCTCTCTTTCCAACTGGCATTTTGCTCACGACAAACTCAGCTGCTTTCACTGGATCCCCTCTTATAGGTGAATCAAGTATTAGTTCAATGATCAGTGCAGCTTTCCCTGAGAAGGTTTTATCTAGTTTTTCAACCTCGCCCTTAACTGCCTCAAGCATCTGCTTTCCAAAAAGAACTTCGATTCCAGCACTTTTTCTTATTAAACCAAGCTTTTCCATGCTAGCCAAATTTGCACCTGAAACTTTGCAAATTTTTTCAGCAAAATCGTAGTCGACAACTGGTTCGCCAACATATTTAGCAGCCTCCCAAAGCAGAAGATGCGCGATAGTCGATGGATCCGAAGAAACACATTCTCTTATCATATCTTCATTGAATCCAGCCTCCTTCATAGCCTGATAAAGTAGCCATTCTGCTCCAAGATATAATGCTGCTGGATAAAGTTGATTCTTAAAGAATGCGGACATCAATTCAAATCTTTTAGCTTCAAAATCTTCCTGCGGATTACCCTCTAAAGTTGCTTGAACAGTTCCAGGAGTTTCGAAGTCAGGATTTCTCACGCGTGTTGCTCCAGCTATCGCTCCAGCCAAGGTCATTATAAGAAGCTCGTATCCGTTTGCCCTAGAATCGCGGGCACTTCTGTAAGCGTCGGCCAACGATTCTCTAATAACGTCTCTCACAAGCCTGTCGTCAACAAGATCCCTGACCCCACGCTTACCAGTCACTATACGCTCTCTACCCTTCCTTGCTATTACTGCAAGCGATGAAAAGAATGAAAAACCTTCCTGAGCAACCCTTCTCTCAACCATTTCAGTTCTAACGGTCCAAACCTTTGACACCACAAAACCTGAACCGTATAGTGCACTTAAGATGCTCTCCCATGCTTCAGGCCTACTGTGAGTGAACCAGACAATCAACACTCCATCATCACGCAACACCTTCTCAGCTGAAGAAAAGAATTTCCACATTTGCTTCACATACCATTCAGCAGTGTGTGGTGTATTAGCTGTCCCTCTGTCTTTTCGAGATATTATTTCACCCTCCCTTGGAACGGTTGAAAGTATCGGATTCCAGCCGTCAACAAAAAGTTCGACCTCACCTTTCTCTTCATCCCTGTTAAACAGTAATCTAGCATCAAACGCAGGCTTCATGGAAACCCTCAAAAGCTGCCAAAAGAACTCACTAAAGTCAGAGTAAAGGTGCTGTCCAAGATAAGGTGGATCAACGTTGACAACATCGACAACCCTCTCACCCAAAATCTTATCCAAGTTTCTGGCATCCGCCATAAACACGTGTATTCTGTCTCCTAAACCATTAAGCCAGTTGCAAAGATTCTTGAGTACTGGACAAATACCGCCATGGGTGGCCGTAGGCTTCTCGACATCAGGCTCAAAAACCCAATTGAGGGATTTTTTGGGATCCTTGACAATAGGTGGCATTTCGCAATACTCGAGACCGAGGTCAACTTTTCTTGTTCTCGCATAGTGGTCTAAAAGCTCTCTGATTGTTTTCGTACTCTCATCCCATTCTGTAGTTATATTGTCGAAATTCATTAATTTATCCATTCCCAAAGCCAGATAAGTTGCTATTGCTGCCCCATACTCTCCTTTTTCCTCGATAAGTGTCTTGCATCGTTGACTAACATACTTTAGCAGTTTGAGTAGTATGAGAAGCTGTCTTGGGTTGAAAAGCTGATACCAGTATTCTATACCAGCTTCCCTTGCTGGTGCAAAAACTTCATTCTCTATCGGTATTGGAGTATCAGGCAGATATTTCTTTAACTCTCGAGCCTGCTCTGCAAGGTCTAAGTATGCTTTTTCGAACGCATCAAAATCTTTTTCGTCACACGGCTTAAACCCCTTCTTGGTTTGCTTTAAAAGAAGCATGTGCACCTCTTTAAGCATTCCAAGCTTATCTCTTGCTTCATTAGCATTGCCAGCAAGAGCAACCTGTAGAAGATCCTTATGCTTTTCAACCCAATATTTGAAAACACTCTCTTTATCTAAGGGTGTTTTTGTTTCGCAGTAAATGCATCTTAACTTTTCAAACCCTTCTTCAGTATCTGAAATTACTATACCAAATGTTTTCTTTGCTCTATCCACCACTAGGTTTACGTAAGGACCATTTTTCCCTAACCTGTTGCTGTGGATTATGGGCACCAGCCCACCGCAAACGGGACACCTATAGCCTCTTGCAATAATATAGTTCAGGGAATCTTCAGAATAATATTGGCTTAATTCGCTTTTAGCCCACTCAATCAATTTTCTAGCTTCATCTCTAACATCTTTATAGAGGACGGGACCATATTTTGCAGGATACTCTAGCGTCGCCTTCAAAATCAAGTATGCAACGGGATTATATTCCATGGCAACAGTCCTAAACCCGAGTCTAAGAGATTCGAGAGGAATGCTTCCTCCACCAGCCATTGGATCGACTATCAATATTTCCTGTGCGCTCCTCCCATACTCTTTTAAGACATTATCAATTTTGGTCCTTAAGGGTTCTGTATGTAAAAGTGTGGGAAGAATATCTTGTTTGGCTAGTTCGGGGATTTGCAGTAATCCACTAATTTCTCTAAAGTGCTCTCTATCAAAATTATTTGGTAAGACAGATGCCAATGTGAGAAGCCTCGCTGGAGCGGTAGGTCTTCTAGCAGGCCAAGGGTGAAGATTTCGAAGTAAAGTTGTTCCAACACCAATCTTTTTAGGTTGAATGCCATAAATTTCTGAAAATTCGTCTTTAAATTTAGCCGCCATACCCCTAAAAGCCATTTCAAGAGAAGCATTAAGATTAGCTTCAGACAACGGCAACTGCTCCTCAACTAACCTTTTAGGATTAGATGTCATCCAACCTACCTCTTTCCCCTGGAACAAAAATCGTTCGTGCAATTTTTTCAAGAAGGTGATATGACATTCTTGATCCACTGAAATAATGGCTGAATGAAATATAAAAGGTTTTCTCACGCTACAGTGATGGATGCAGAAAAGATTATTTGAGGCGATTACGATAAACTTGCTGACTTTACTATAAACCACGAATGTTCCAGACTTCCTTAAAGGGAACCTTTTTTAGAACAGTATCTACAAACCCCAAGTCTATCTCGTATCTGACACCATTCTTGTAAAGTCCGTAAAAAAAAGAAAGTTACATTCTTCTTTTCATTGAACAGTTGAAGCGGTAGCACAGTACATGAGGAAGGCGTAGCCTGTTGCACTCTTCTTTTCATTGAACTGCTACTTAATAATCCAGACTTCTCTAACGATGCGGAAGTGCGTTGCACTCTTCTTTTCATTGAACCTATACATGTTGAGTCTATAAACTGGGCTTCTCATGTTACGTTGCACTCTTCTTTTCATTGAACACGTTGCACTTCAGATACACAACGGATGCGACGTTAGAGTTGCACTCTTCTTTTCATTGAACGTAAAATGAGTAGACAGCTGGTAAGCCACGCCAAAAACTAGTTGCACTCTTCTTTTCATTGAACCGGAATAGATGTTCTCCAAAGGATTAAACCTCTTATAGACAGTTGCACTCTTCTTTTCATTGAACACTGCCACGAAGTCTTGAAGAAGCTGTACTGTTAAAAGAGTTGCACTCTTCTTTTCATTGAACAAATTATTAGAGAAAAACTTTTAGAGGACCCACAAGTTTCGTTGCACTCTTCTTTTCATTGAACGATAGAGTGTGTGTTCCACTCCAAACGTTTCCAGAAGAGTTGCACTCTTCTTTTCATTGAACACTATTGTAAGAGTTGCGGCCACATTTTCGTGCCCAAAGAGTTGCACTCTTCTTTTCATTGAACAAGATTAAATTTCTGCTCTAAAGCCTCAAGTCTTGACAGTTGCACTCTTCTTTTCATTGAACTATATCTTGTATGCGAAGGAAAATTAAGGTGGAATGTGAGTTGCACTCTTCTTTTCATTGAACTAGGCTTCACACTATACATGTTCTACTCTTCAGGCGTGTTGCACTCTTCTTTTCATTGAACAAAGCTAGAAAATGAGATAGAGATCTTAAAAGCTATTGTGTTGCACTCTTCTTTTCATTGAACAAATAGAGCCAGAAATAGATGAACTAACAGAAGAAGAGAAGTTGCACTCTTCTTTTCATTGAACCCTATAAAATACGCCGAGCATCTGAGGCTTGAAGGGGTCCAGTTGCACTCTTCTTTTCATTGAACGCGAGGTATATAGGGGGGTAGGTGGTATAGTTGGAAAAGAAGTTGCACTCTTCTTTTCATTGAACTAAAGTCTTTTATTTAAATGTTATTCTTGTATTAATAAAGTTGCACTCTTCTTTTCATTGAACGTGGACTAAAGAGTATGTTCATGTAAGCTTATCCTATGAGTTGCACTCTTCTTTTCATTGAACAATTTGCTAAACAAGCATTATGCAGATGCATAATACCAGAGTTGCACTCTTCTTTTCATTGAACACTGGGGCTTTTCACAATGTCCTATTCCTCATATGAGTTGCACTCTTCTTTTCATTGAACAGGAGACAGCATGTAGGTTCAAAGCATACGATAAAATTGTTGCACTCTTCTTTTCATTGAACAGCATACTATGACGTGCTTAACAATGGAGTAAACTATGAGTTGCACTCTTCTTTTCATTGAACCGACGGCTTTTCTTTCCCTGTTTTGGCGTTTGAGGCTGTTTTAGGGCTTTTTTGCAGGCGGTTTTGTCGCTACCTCTTCTCCTGCATTGGGGTATTTAAAGGGTAGCGGTTTTGCCCTCACCTCCTTTTGTTGTTAGGGAGCCGAAGCCCTGGTTCTTGTACCTTCCTACACCGTATCTCGCTAGCGTTAGTGCGGTTGCCTGTTCTCGGCTTAACCCTTCAACTTCGAACACGAGTTCGCCTCCTATGCCTTCGAAGGACATGTTTGAGCGAACCCTTTTCATGCTCCATCCCCTGATCTTTAGGGTTCTCGATCGCCCAAACACTTCCTTAACAGATTCCTGTGTGTGGACGTGTGTGTTGTAGAACTGCCAGTAGCGTTCGTTTATGCTGTTGCAGAGCTTGTTTTGGAAGCCTTCCTCAAGTGTGCTTGTGTAGTTGCCTCCACCGTCTTTGTCGAGTATTAGAAGAGGTGTTATTTCGAAAAATATTTTTCCAGACGACGGCATCATGTCAGCAGCTGGCTTCAAGATATCCTGCTCGAACTCGCTGAACCCTCTCCTCTTTACCTCCACCATCTCTCCTCTACCGAAGCCCTCGTTGCAGAAGGCACCCCATCCGTGAAACTTTAGGCTCACTTTAGCCGCCTCCACAACCTCC
>Ga0080004_1094255_pt1 | contig 12947 bp, 6 predicted proteins | sample WasSprMetagenome_FD_69207 | JGI IMG/M metagenome (GOLD analysis project Ga0080004, IMG submission 69207) | Sulfidic aquatic microbial communities from Washburn Spring, Yellowstone National Park, USA - WS (SPADES assembly) (version 2) | ecosystem: Environmental > Aquatic > Thermal springs > Hot... | reverse complement strand
AAATGCTAGAAGGGTGGTGCTCGATGATGGATTCATAGTAATAGAATTAGGCGGTGAAAAGCCTGACGTTGAAGAACTACATAAGACTATAAGTGCAGAAATAAAGAACATCTTTCTAGGACTAATACCAGATAACATCAAGAGAGCATTACAAGACCTAATACAGTAAAGTAGAAAAGCACATTTTCATCCTTAAGATCTTAAGATTTAGTCTAATACTTGTTCAAAATATACAAGTTCAAAAATCTGCGAAAGTTTTTGGTTCGAAGAAGCGAGTCAACGGTGTGATAGGGACAATAATGTGATTTCTATACAAGAGGGGTAAACTTATATTCGGCAGACTTATATCTGAGTTAAATACTTTAACTCCTCTTCAAGTGATTCAATTTCTCTTTGCAGTTCTTGAAGCGATCTATATAGTCCCCGCTTTTTCCTAGTCGTTTTCAATTTGTTCTTGCATTCTTCGAGGACATTCTTTCTCTCTTCAATATACTGCCTTAATCCATTCAATAGAACATCTCTTGGGACATACGCGTCTACCACGGTTACAATGGGCCTTTTGATCCTAGGATATAGTTTTGAGATTTCTTTATGGGCTTCGTTAATAAACTCCTCGATTTTACTAAGATCCGCGTTATGCTTTAAAATCCAAAGATCATAGACTCTATATGCCTCCATGTGAAGGATCTCATTAAGCTTTTTTCTAAGTGATCTTAGTTTCGACGCGAACTTACCTCGCAAAATTCGCTGTTCAGATATACTTATCCCAACTCTTTCTTGGATCATTTTACCATGAGAATACTCACTCGGCAATATAGAGATAACTACCTTAACACGTATAAAACTCGATGGGATATTCTCGCAGAAGTTCTTCGTGTTATTAAGAGCTTTTATTAGCACTTCAAGATCGGCCTTTAACTTATCTATATCTTTAGTTAGATTCCCAGCAATCTGAGTAATTAAAGTAGAAATGTCGTGTTCCGCTACTGCCATATGGCTCTGCACCTTTTATGTCTATTAACTTTTTGTCTAAAAACCCTTAAACACGAAGAGGCAGGGATAACGACGTCAAGTAATCTTTTGTTTAATGCAATAACGTACGTGAGGTTCAAGCTTGGAAATTTTCTAGTTGTTCGTGAATAATCCCGCTGAACGATCTGGATGTGATCCTACGAGGTTTTTAGCTTTTTCTCGTGAAGCTCTTTATATGTCTATTCCCTTGATCCCTCGAGTAACGAGTGAAAAAGTAATTTGTCAAAATAACTTTAGCTCCAGCTTTCCTAAACTCTCCGAAGTCCTCAGAACCCATGACTGCTAAACAACTTCCTTTTCAGCTTCATAAGAGCCGTTTACTACTCGCAAAGTAGCATCTCCGCTATGAGTCACCCTCATCTCAATTTAATTCTGATCAATTCCTTATCTAAGTCGCTCGAGGTAAATACGACTGTTAATGAGATAGCAAAGCTTGATGCCCAATAGGATATAGGGCTATGAAGATTTCTCTATGTTTAACCCCGGGGTAGACAAACTTCTTCAAATGATTCGCCAGGGAGACAGCGTTTGTGAAGAACTGTTAATTCATTACTGCCTGTGTTATTGGCGTAGACTTCTTCGAGCATGATCTATAAGTAGGCGAATAAGATTTTTCAGCGTTAACTTCTTACTCTTTACTGGAGGTCTCAGATGCCGGAAAAGCCGGGGGGTATTCTTCAAAACGCTATAAATAAACTCCTTAAACCGAGTTTTAGGAATCTCCACTACATTGCGGCTCTCCTCTCATATTTGTACTTTGAGCGAATCTATTGGGAGAGCTATGACTCCACAACCTCTCTCAGCTCTTACATAGCAAAAGCTAAAGAGGACAATGTGAAGTACACTCTTACGTGTTCGTTCAACAGGGAAGTTGCTGAGAAGACGTTTAGAACCCTTGAGGAGGAGATTCATGAGCCGCTCGATAAAATAAAGTCTCGTGTAGAACCTAAGAAGATCGTAAAGGCTATAAGGGAGGGTGAGAAACGGTGTTTAAAGGTCTCTAGAGAGATTTTACCAAAAGTAGTGGAAAACAGACTTAATGCAATATTCACAAGTGAAAGAAGAAGTCTAAGTACAGCAGGTCTTATAATAACCCTTACAGCGATGGATGTTCAAATATTACCAGAACTCATCAGAGTTGTTAGTGATGATAAAGGCTACGTCATAGTGGAGCTCGAAAAATCTCTAGTAGAAGCCGCTAAAGTGCTCCTCAACAGGGAGATTCCTGACCCAGAGTATTTACTATACAGGTGTTTACTTGCATTTCGGGGTGACACGTACACTATAGATAATTCTGTAATAAAGTACGTGAGAAGAATAGTTATTATACCAACTGTAAAGTACATAATTCCAAGATTATCCCTAGAAGCTCTTCACGATAAGGACATCGCTGGAACTGTGATAAATAGCGCTCTTAACCAAGTAAAAGCTAGAGGGGGGCTATATGATCTCAAACAACTATGCCTAGATATGTATCTTCGTGCAACATTGATCGATCTAGAAGCGGCTAGAATTCGTGGAGATGTTAAATTCTTCATCAAGAAGCTTCTTGATTTGAAGAATCGCGGAAAGATAATTATCACGTACCATGAGCTAGCGCGTCAGGAGTTCACAAATTTCAACATGCGGACTCTTGATAGATTTTTGAATAGATTAATTCGCCTAAATGTTGTTCGAGCAAAGTACATAGGCCCCGAACCTGGTAAGTTGCCAAAGGAGTGTCATGGTGTAAATTACTCGGATGATCCATGGTCGAGGAATCGAGTAAGAAGCGGAGAAATAAAGATATGGCTTCTCGAATCAACAAGAAACAAAGAGTTAAGGAAAAAGAGGAGGAAGTGCTGGGAGCACTATATAGAACTCGACTTCTCAAAACTCTACAGCGAGATAGAAAAATACTGTGAAGCGAAAACCTGATCATCCCCCAACGTAGCAATTTCTAGAACTCTGATGAGGGTGAACGAAGACGTCCTTGAGATCGATCAGACCCTCTCGCATAAAACTCGCAAGAATGTTAATAATATATTAATATGCAGATCTCCTCTGAAGGCATGAGCGAGTCTCTAATAGACGTGGAGAGTACCATTGAGCTGCAACCGCGTGGGGTCCTTTAAATCTACAGTGTTGCTAATTGACTAAATTAGTTATTAGTCTCAACTTTAAACTCGTTTATTATTTTTGTTTTTAATTCTTCAAGTATTATGCCTAGTTCTTCCAGTTCTAGCTTCGCTCTTGCTTTCTCTTCTGCATAATTGTTAAGGTCATCAATAAAATACTCGTTCAGAACTTCTGCGACGTTCTTGTCCGCTGTCTCTGCATTAATGATAGCTTTTAGTATTTCTAACGTGTTTAGCTCTCTTCCTTTAATAGTAATTTTGTTATTACAGATAAGCGCTTCTAGCGTTGAATCCTCTGTTGTCTTAGTTCTAATCTTGATCAATTCCACGTTCAAGCTATTTAATTTAATTTGTTCAATAACGGTATCTTTACCAGCATTAAGCAACTGTATGAGACCTGTTAGTCCCTTAAGATCCTTGCTGACTCCTCTTTTAGTGTTGCAAACGTGTTTAGCGATTGATCGGAGAAGTTTACTACAACTAACTTTACGTAAATGTATACTCAAATCGTTAGTCCGCGAATTCATGTATACTTGTTGCAATTCCGCCCTAGAGGGTGAGTCGTACTTGAATTTTTCGAAGAATTCTAGTATAGATATTCGCTCAAGAGGCTTCAACTTCATTGTAGCGAGCGGGCTTTCCATGTTTAGAGTTAAAATTAACACGAAATCTGAATTAGTAGTTATAACTCCTGTAAATTTTGATTCATTATTATTAATACATGCCGACGAAGTAAGAAATATGGAGTCTATGAAGACTTCTTCTTTATATAGTCTTTTAAATGAGTCGAGGGAGTGTGATACATGAGATTCTATAAGAGCTTCTACATCGCTTATCATACGTTTGATTTCATCGACAATCCTTCGATCCTTATAGTAATTTGAAATTTGAATTAATTTATCTCTTACCTTATTTTTGTCTACGAACCTGTTAATTAACGCCTCCATAATGTTTCTACAGAGAAGAGGCGAAAAAGACAAGCACATATCTCTGCTAAAATGTTGCTGAATTAAATGTAGTGGAGGTCTTAGTGTCACATCTAGTTTTTGGACAAGCGTTTTTATCTCATCTCCTAATATACGCCTGATTTCATCTGCCAGGACGTCTTGTTTCTCGTATGCTTCAATCTCATGGGGTCTTAATTCATATGGCAACATTTCATTTATCTCACGACCCTTATCAATGGATATGCTGACTTCGCATATCTCTCTACACGAGCTGGTAGCGCACGTGTATTGGCAGTGATGAATAAGCTCGTGTGCTATGGTCTCAAACAACCTATCGAAATTCAGCTTTTTACCGTCGATGAGGCAAAGATAGGAGAGTGCTAACTGTTTCTTCTCTGGGTTGTAGTAACCACATACTACTCTCCTCGATTTACCCTCTATTGCACCCTCGATATGGGGTTCTGTAAAGTATCTTAGCGAGATCAATAGTTCTACGTCCTGGTCTAGATTAAGCACTTTAGCTACACTCCTAATTACATTCGTTAATTCCCTAGAGGCCCCATTAAGGACGTAAATTAGCGTGTCTATGTTTTGAAGGTTGGGCGAATCTGACACTCTGTCCACCTTACCTATGGATCTTTAAGTTTTTCCGCCTTTCAATTTATACCCAGTTTATCTAATTACCAAGTTTATTAATTCCTTGAGATGTTTAACACTAGGTAGATTCATAAGTTTCCCTGTAAATATATTAACTTAGAACTAAGGACTATAATTTTAATAGTTTCCATATTCGTTGGTAAGGAGAAAATACTCAGCGGGGAATTTGATAATGTATTCACAAAGCTAAGGTGCACAATATACAATAATGAAGTGAGAGGGAAGATCACTAGGCCCAAGAGAGATCTGCGGAAAAGTGAAGTCTATAATGTAGAAGCTGTGGTTAAGTGCTGCGAAGAAACAATAAGGAGAAGGGCCTAGTTCTACGAATTTCTTTTTAAATCGTCTTCTTTAGCACTCATTAAATTACTCTTCTCCCTTCACCCCACCGCTCTGAATAGTTCTTGACACATTAGATATCGCCACGAGGTTCTTGCACTCTCCCATCTTTATCATAATCCTCTTTCTATTAGTCTTAATTACAGTGAAAGTCTCTTTCCAATTATATAGTGAAAGTGCTCGCTCGTTTAGATATGCGTTCTAAGAGTGCACGTGTGTTAGTTTTTGCAGGAACACTAAGTGCTCTATCTTTATTCCATCGGGGTTAAGATTCTTCCTACCCTTAAACAGCCTTCTCCTTTTAATTTTATCCTCTAATCTATCGCGAACAAGTTCTTCCAGTTGGAATTTTCTAGCCAGATGCTCTCCTATAATTTTAGCTATGGGAATAGGGTTGCCTCTAACTGTCGCTTCACCAGCAAAAATACCAATTATACTATTCACCTCAGTTTTACACACCGTTTTCTCGAGAACTGTTAGTACGTTCGTGAAGTAGGATCTTAGCAGGGATTTAAACTTCTCCTCTGGAATGGAGTTTAAAACTTCGTAGTATGTATCGCTCAATATCTCTACGTCTACGGGAGGTCTATATGGAATCTCGAATTTCCTAAGCTTCGAGATGGTCTCTTCTGAAACTCCTAGTAGCTTTAGCTCCCAACTAAAGCTTCTTATGTACTCTTGCGCCTGGACATACGGTGGTGACGTCAAGACCCCCACTACTTTGTCTGGGTAGTCAGCTGTCGTCACGGCATCAGTAACTCTGACCACGATTAGCGGGTTACATGGTGGCTTTGGCACGGTCTTCTCGATCTCGTGCAGCACTTCGGCTTTTCTTCTAGCGTAGTAGTCAAAAAGGCTTCTAGCACTCCTCTCAGATATCATTCTAGTTACTTTACTGACTTTCAGTTTTGACTTGTACCATTTAGGTACACTATCATCAGTATAACTGAGCTTTCTAGACGCGTACAGACCAATAATGGCAAATAGGCTCCACGCGTCGTCGAGAGCTTCAAACGCCATATCATTGGGGTTGAATATAGCTAAGTTATCCCTAAAGAAGCCCCAAATCCTGCCAATAACGTCCAGTACTCCCTCTGGCCACCAGTAATCAGCTCTAAGAGGCAGCCAAGGCCTTCCGTACCTTTCAGCCTCTAGTAAGAGCTCGACAACTCTTTTAACACTGTACTTGTTAATGACTTTAACACTCGCATCGACGAGAACGTGGATTATGGGATTGAGATCCCACACTACTGAGTCGTAGCAGTTTAGGTATGAAGCGAGAGCTAAACTGCCGCTCCCAGCGAAGGGGTCAAAGACTACTCCTCTAAGTCTGAGTTTCTCGAAGAAAATATCGAATATCTTAGCTGGGAACCTTGCTGGGTACATATAAACCCGGTAAAGTAATTCCATGTGATCTTTTACAATAAGCATCTCCCGATCCCATATAAATTCATAGTAAATATTTATGCTGATCCAGAACCCTGCACACCTGACTCCTTCTCCAATTCAATTAAGATCAGACGGGCAGCACTCTTCGAGATTAGCCAGTCTATAGTTAAGGGGTTGCTATTGCAGCTCTTCTCGAGAAGAACACAGTTGAAGCATCCATCGAAACAGAATGGTATAGACGCGATGTATATGGCTTGTAAGTGAGGTCTCAGTCTTTGTTTTACCTCGCTTTCATCCAATCGATGTTTATTTGCAACCTCCACGATAATGTCCCTAATAATGAGTCTCGCGTCGAGCAATGGTATCGTTATCTTATTTCCGTAGCCTCCAAGACCATACTCCATTATTTGATCTCTAACTTCGGTTAACAACTTCTCGCTGTGAGTATACAGTTTCAAATAATTGTCTATTTTACTGCTTTCTTCACGCCATATATTATAGCACTTATCATTCTCTTTTCTATCGCCCAGTAACTCCCACGAAAACCTAATAAAGTCATTTAGGTTAAACCTTTCTGCTAGAGAAGCCATATTAGCGTAGCTAAATGGTCTACCATCCGCTACTATCATGTATCCTTTGATCTTGTCGCCACTGGTGACCACTCTATAGATGAAACCGTTTATGAGGTTATTCATGTAGTATTTCGCGATTCTCGCCTTGTTCACCCGATCTTTCCCTATACTAAGGACGAATACTTCTCTTAGCTTGCTCCCGCGCAGATTATGGAATTTGTGGAGATACTTAAGTAATAGATGTAGAACAGCGTGCAACCCCATTTCAATAAGCACTAGTGCTATTCTACTGGCTAGCACGTCGCAATTTATTACTAGCTTTACTTTACCTAGTTTGCCTTGCTCTCCGTCTAAGGCTCTGCTGATCATCTGGTCTAGGCTATATACAAATGCAGCGATTAGTACATCTATAGTGTTGTATTTTGTGGGCGCCAACTTAACTAGATCTCCGTAAAGCGATAGTAAGTTCTTCAGATATCTAATTCTATTCCTAACTACTTCGTAGGCGACATACATATCAGCCTGATCTCCGACGGGCTCTATACCTAGCGATCTTAATATCGTGTCGTGTATTGGAATTGGAATGTCCACTCTTGTAATTCTGTGGGGGAGTCGCACATGGTCTCTAATAGTGCTTAAGATATCCCTAAAAACATCCGCGTTAGCAAATAATCGTTCAAGTCTAGTCAGTATTATGTTGTTCGTAAGGGCTTTCAATACAGCTTCAGGATATATATCAACCCTCTTGATTAAGTCAGCACCTCTTTTCTGAATATCACTAGTGACTGTCTCATGACAGATAGCAACGCTTAGGTACTTTAATGGTCTTTTATGCTGTAACTCTTCTAAGAGTTTTGACACATTGTTGATCCTGCTCTTCATATAAGAAGTCAGTGCTAAATATATATCAGTGAGGTCTACTTCCAAAATAAAACTACCTGCATCAACGTATACCGCTGATGGCAATACAGAAGTAGATAATCCTGACATTCTATTCCTATTCCTCATGACAAAATAGAAGTAACGAGATATTTGTGGAGTCGGAACTATTTCAGTAAACTGATATTTACTTCTATAAATGCTAGGTTCGGCGAAGATATGGGTACCCACAAGGGCCTCTAACAAATTGATTTTCTTAACGGCGAATTTCTCCTCCTTAAACTTTGGAGTCTCTGAAAAACTGTGCAAAATTTCAACTACAAGTGGTTTAGTAGAGATCTTATCGAGGTTAATGGTGTTACAATCCTTTACTTTCTTGTTTTTGATTCTGTCAAAAGTAACGGAGTTGGCTTGGGAATACACCCTATTTGACAGAAGAATGATCACGTATTCTTCTAGCTCTCCCCTATCAGTTTTAATATAATCGGTTTTAATATAGTTGAAATAATATGGCTCATTAGTCTCCCCTTTCTCGAACACTATATAGATGCGAGTATGAGTCGGCTTATCGCCAGTTCTGATAGGGGGTTTTAACAAGCGATGTTCTACAATTATCGCGTTAAATCTTTCTCTTTCTTCTTTCTCACTACGCGCATTACATTGATCAACTAATTGGTTAAGGTGATCTATGCTTACTGATCCGATGCTACTAAACGACGTGTATAGTACGCCTTCTTTCACAACCTCTATCCTGCCTTTGTTAACGTGTAGGACTTTAGTGTTAGAGTCGTACTTGATTGAGCCGCAATAAAATGCTACCGACTCTTTAGATTGGAAAAATGGAAAGTTTATAAAGTTTGTGATGTATTTATCCATGTGTCGCTCACCCTGCTCCTACCCAGAGTGGTCTGACTTTCTTAAAGGCCTCAGAAGCCTCTATTGATTCAACTTTGCTGCTGCGCGATAATGACAGTGTATAGTGCTTTATGTTTACACGGCCTATTTCGTCGGTCATACCTGGAGCTATATAGGATAGCACGTCTACTAATGCCTCCTTTTTGTCTATTTTCGTTACATTGGCTACAATATCCCTCATCGCTGTAGCGAGATCTTGTATTAATTCATATAAAATTGCGGCAGCATTTTTGAACTCTTCAATATAATCTGGACTAGACATATACCTCTTTAATTCTTCTCGTAGATTCTTCAATTTATCAAGAACAAGATTCAGGCGTATTATTAGTGGAGATAAGTTTGGATACAATCCTGATGTTAGAAGATTTTCTGCACGCTTTACCTCTTCAATTACCGATGATATGGATTGATTGAGGTCTTTTACTGACTCCCTTAAATTATCTTTCATTGATTCGCTCAATGTATTTAACTTTACTAATTCAGACTCCAGCCTTGTAAGTAATTCAAGGAATTCTCTAAGCTCACCGATTTTTCTACCAATATTGGTGATGTCGACAGGGTGCCTTCTATCTATATCAATACGCCCTATCACCTTCTGCTTCCATAGTGTATATGTATCATAGTATTCACCTCCAAGAAGATTTAAGAACTCCTCAATCAATTTTTCACTATCTCGGTTCTGTATAACAAGCCTCGTTATACTCCTAACTATTGCTTCTTTGTCTTTGAATATCTCTCTTACTCGTGGCATCTCAAAGTTATATACGTATTTAACAGCCTCCTGATCAACGATGTATCTGACATCTTCACCTGTGTTTCTCAGTATTAGTATAAGTGTTGAGGTGTAAAAAGAAACTTGAGACCTCCCACTGCGACCCATCCTCTGAACTAATTCCACAGAGTAAGGTCTTGATGTATACTGGATTACAGCGACTAGGTCGTCTATGTCAACTCCAACTTCTAATGTAGATGTAGCTAAAACAGCTAAGGGGGCTGGATCTCGCTCACCCTTCATACAAGACTCTATATAGGCTCTAGTACTCCTGTCTAAGTCGCCGTGATGCGTGAACCACACATAGCTATATTTTCTGTTCTTCAGGATTTCATATACGGTTGTCTCATAGTTGCGTATTCCACTATACATCTCATGTGCAAAGCTGTTTATGAAATTAATTACATTTTCCAGTTTACTAAATACACCAATGCTATGTAACATCTCGTCGTAACTTCTAAATTTCTGCGAGAATATCGTTTTTAAATCGTCTATTGTAAGATAGGGGTGTAATACATGGAAATTCCTCAGTAAAGGATCTTTGTATAAAACATGGTAGCCCGCGATGGACCTCTCTTTTTTACACAAATTACTGATATATTCTACGATCGCATATTTCGCTCTTAATCTTTCCACACCACTCCTTAAAGATTTACCAAATTTGCCGGTTAATAGTACTCTGTCAGCGTGGTCAAGGGCGTCTAAAATTTGGCGCTCTAAGAAGACTTTAAAAACGTCTTTGAGAGTCTGCTTCATGTCAATGAAGACTAGTAGCTGGGCTCGTTCAGAAATCCCGCGCATTCTTATCGCGTTAACCCAGTGCAGCGCGGCAATCAGGCTCTCTGCAAGAGCTGTCCAAGATTCTTTATGTGGATACGGGTGTGCGACCAACGCTATTCTTAACTTAAATAGTCCCTTCCACAAACCACTCTGATGTACAGCCTTAGCGATTATCGCGTCATAGTCGTGATATACTATAGAATTGGCCCTATTGTAGTATTCATAAACAGGTTCGGAGATGAGAGCTTTTAGGAAGTTTACTAGTGAATCTGGCATTTCTCGTCTCTGAGGTGTTAATCGTATTTTAAAGTAGCCTATTATCGACTTAGTGTCCATAATGTATTCTTGATCTCTTACTTTTTTCGATATCAAGTTTACATCGGATAGAGTGGCACTGGAAATTACAATATCCATATCTAGCTGGTTTACTAAATCATACAGATCATTATACTTAGCCTTCTTCTGCTTAGCATATAGATAGAGGAGTTTTAGAAATGTAGACGCTAAAACCTCTAATATCGACTCATCTAAGTAAATATGTGCTTCATCAAAAATTAAAATTCTAAGGTCTTCTAAGAACTCTTTAACTGAGTTTTGGGGTTCTTGTGAGAAGTTTTCAAAGATTATTTTTGTTAGCATTGAGTGATTTGTTATCAGGATATCCACTTCTCTGAGTATTGAATTATCGTGGTAATCTTTAATCCAGTCTACCTCCCCAACGCGATCACTACACTCCGGATCACTACTTGTATACACAGAGTATTCATCGCCGCTTACCTCGTGGCATAGATAATATGAATCGATCTTTAAGCCTCTAAGGCTCCTACCCCCTTTGTCTGTTTTCTTAAGGCTATCTCCGTCATATATTCCAACAGTTATTTTTCTTGCCCCCTTTCTTGATAGCTCTTTATTCACTATGTCTATGAACTTTATCATTTTTTCGAGTTGATCCCTAGCGAGGGCTTTCCGCGGGTAAATGATGAGAACCCTTGGTTTCTCTGTTAAACCCGAGAACCTGGAATTAATGATTTTCGCTAATGCGTAGAGGAGAAATATATGTGTTTTCCCGCTCCCAGTAGGTGATGTTATGGCTATTAAAAGCCCTCCTTTTCTTCTTTGCTTTATTAAGTCACACCACCGTTTAAACGCGTCCTTGAGATATTCAAATTGAAAATCACTTAAGCCGCCAATAGTACTTTCCACAGCAATATCCAACAATTCTAATACATCTTTACGTATACAGTCCTCACCCCCACATATAAGATCCTTTAAGTTTCTCCCTGAACGGGTTTTTGGGGACGGGAATGGTAGGGGCTCGATTATGAACGGCAATACGTCTGCTTCTAGAACAGCTGGATTTGTTGGTAAAGCTGATGCGTGAGAAACATACATAAATAAAAGTCCATGTAGCGTTTTGAACGCAATTTCATGCAACTTAACTTCCTGGTTGTTTAGGAATTTTCCTACTTCATTGTTGAAAATGTTAATTAGTTTGTTTACATTCACGTTAAGTTCTTTTAAGAACACAATTAACCTTCCTAGGAGGCTTATTTCATTCATGGTGTGTAGACTATTAAGTATAAGTTCGTTCCCACTAAATTTACTAATGTGAGTTAGTAGAGCTCTAAGCGGACTTATTGTTTTATGCTCAGTATCGAGTATGACGTGTACTAGACCTTGTTTGATGAGAGTAACTATTAAGTGCACGAGTAGATGTTCAAGATCTCCGTGAGGTGGTGCATTGCCCTCTATCTTGCGCACTATCTCCTTTATGGTCTCCTTGATTTTATCTCGGCACTCACTTAACCCCTCGGGGTCTATCGGTTTAACAATATTATAACCGCATTCATACCGTCTTAAGCCATTTATTATTGCGTATACTAGTAGTAGTAAGTCAAGACCCCTACTTGTATCTGGATTGTGAATGGTGTCTCTAGAGTAATATACAATGGCGTCACCTATATTAATACCCTCTTCAACGATGCTGTTTGATCTCATAATTGATATCTCATTTATTAGTATTTCGTGGTATATTGACAGTAGTTCAGGGATCTCGAGAGGAGACTTTGGGATCGTGCTACTCAATGCGTTCACCTGTATTGCTTCGGCTTAAATGGGCATTTTACATCAGCACAGAAATAGCAGTGGTATCCAATTACTCTAAATGGGTTAGTTTCACTTGGTGATTTTTTGCTTCCAATGTATATGGCTAAATCCCGCAAACTCTCTAGTAATTCACCATCTATCTTGATTAGTATGGGTTGATCTTGTTGTCCTCTATAAGCTATATATAAGTCTATTTTGCCTTTATGTCCTTTAAGGTTCTGCTCGTAAGCGTAACCATAAAGAGCTAGTTGAACTAAGTCTGTTAAATTTAAATTCCAAATACGGGAGGACTTTACTTCGATAACCATATCCTCCGCGTCGCCGTGACAAAGAATATCTATTTTACCTTTTTTACCATTCGGTAGTGTAACGGGCTCCTCGTGATCCTGGCATTTAACTCCATATTTAGTCTCCATTAACTTCTTGACTTCAAACTTTAACT
>Ga0080004_1094058_pt1 | contig 12947 bp, 10 predicted proteins | sample WasSprMetagenome_FD_69207 | JGI IMG/M metagenome (GOLD analysis project Ga0080004, IMG submission 69207) | Sulfidic aquatic microbial communities from Washburn Spring, Yellowstone National Park, USA - WS (SPADES assembly) (version 2) | ecosystem: Environmental > Aquatic > Thermal springs > Hot... | reverse complement strand
AAGTGGCGCTTCATGAGACGATTATACCACAAGCGGCAATATAATTGTAGCCCATAAAAATTTGGCCGCCTTATCCCCAGCCCTAAAGGGCGGGGCCTGCGGCGGCCGTTTTTCGGTCAAAGCTAAACTCTCTGCTCATGTATGTCAGCAGTCGATCTTGAACAACTAGTACTAATTTCTTGCTGATATACTCGAAAGTTTTAATCTTATGGTGTATTTGTACCAACGTTGTCTTTGCCGTGTGTGTCCAATTTATACCATAAGACTTTTCTAGTTGTTCCGTATCATCGGTTCGCAAGATCCCAAGTTGTTTTAAAAGCCGTTGACGTTCAGGCCAAACTGTACCAGTGGTATCGAGGGTCTGGAGTTCAATCCCAACGAAGTCCTTCACTCTATTACCTCGCACCGAAACTAAGAAATAATCCACACTTCCCCCAGGAATAGAAACCTCTTGCACGATATGAAGTTCGTTACCAGGTTCGTGTGTAGTAAGGAGATGAAGACAATCAATAAAGACTTGTCGCCGTTCAGTTAAACGAGCTGGGCAGATAATAACTGGGCCTTTTCCGTACATGACAGTACAAGTTCCAATTGATATTTCAGGATCACTTTTTCGTACTTTATAACATTTTTTCCCAGTATAACGACATTTCTGCTCGGAAACGACTCTATACCAGTCTATATCCCGCTTAACCGAGGAGAAACCAAATAGTTCAACAATTTTGTTCATAGGAGGGATCGCAACCTTTCTTCAGCTATTTCTAAATAACGTCGGGATATATCTACTCCTACAGACCTTCGACCAAGCATTTTCGCTGCTACTAGTGTAGTTCCTGTTCCACAGAAAGGATCGAGTACCATTCCACCGGGAGGGCAAGTTGCCAATATTGGAATCCTACAGAGATCCACTGGATATGGTGCAAAATGAAGTTTTCGTTTTTGGGTATCTTCCGGAATAATATCCCATACATCTGTTGGTTTGCTACCGTTAGGGTGATACTTAAGAAAATAGAAGCCTTTTTCTTGTAACTCCTTAGCCCTTCCAGAAACTTTCGCGGAATCAGAATGAGTTGTTCGTTGTTGCCCTCGTATTACCATGCGAAAGTCATATAATCTCCCTTCCGCTACATCTCGCAAAATTGCTTCTAGTGCTGCTAGTGCATTTGCCTTTTCTTCATCAGTTAACGCTGTGGACATCTCAATCTGACGTCGATAACGAACTCCCCTTACACCAGTTGCTGTAACTACCGAACCGTTTACAACCCTTGAGTGTTTGGGTTTAGATCGAATTGCATCTACATCATAATAGTAACCTTTAGGTATTTTAACGAAATGAAAAATGTACTCATGAACGTTACCCAAACGATCTTTAGCAGTATCCATACCACCCTTAACTTTATTCCAAATAACGTCATTCCTCAGAATCCATCCCTGACGATCCATTAGTTCAAATGCTACACGCCAAGGAATTCCAACCAATCCTTTACAATTATAAGTATCACCCAAATTTAACCAAAATGAGCCTGTTGGTTTAAGTAGTCGCCTTACTTCACCAAACACGGCGACCAACTTTTCAATATAATCCCGCCAATCATCTTCCAAGCCAATAGCACCAGGTTCATCATATTCCCGCTTACCCCAATATGGGGGACTAGTCATACAGAAATCAAAACTATTATCGGGTAGTTGCTTCAATACTTCAAGAGCATCACCAAGTAGTAATAACGGGGCAAAAGTTTCGCTTAAGCAATATTCCTGGAAATGTTTAACAAAATCCGATTCCACTAGTGGCAATTCTATATCAACACCCCTTTAATATATTAAGTACTTCCTTTTTCAATCAATAACACATGCCCTACCAAAACTCAAGTGGTTCTATTTGATTTTGCATTTAACTTGCGTAGCATTCCAAATTGAGGGCGTTTCATATCAGCCCCAAGGACCAACAGAACAGGAAACATATAGCTCCGGCCATAACTATGAAAAACACGTGCACACACCAACCTACCCACACCACTATTTTTTCAATACTTGATAAAAGAGGTGCTCTGCCGTGGTGTCTTTCCTGCCACTAAAACGGTTGGACATACGGGTCAGGCCGGGCAGCGCGGGCGGCGATTGCCTGGCCGTCGAGGGGATCTGCGTGTCCGGCGGCGGGGCGGAGGTGGCGGTAGCCCCCTCTGCGTTCGCCCGTTTCGTCGTAGAGGCCAACTTAGGTGAGGCGTCGGGGCGGGCGGACACGTGGGAAGACGCCGTGGGGAAGCCGCTGGCGGTCAGCGTGCTCGTCCACGCGGGCGGCAGGGTGCTCGCGCTCAGGCGGCGCGGCGACCTCGCCGTCCAGAGCGGCCTGTGGACGGCCTCGGTGACGGGCACGGCCGTCCCGGCGGACGCGGCCAATGGAGACGCCCTCGCACGGGCCGCCCTCCGCGAGCTGGCCGAGGAGACCGGGCTGGCCGCCGGTAGCGGCAGGCTGGCCCTCCTCGGGCTGGCCCTGGCGCCCGGCAAGGCGCAGGCGGTCGGCCTCTTCGAGTTCGCCTGCGCCCGGCCGCCCGGTGAAGTGCTGGCTTCCATCCTGGCCTGGCCGCGCTTCCGCGAGGAGCACGAGGGCGCCGAGTTCCTGGAGCCGGACCGGGCGCTCGGCCTGCGGCTGAGCCCCGTGTCCAGGCTGGCCGTCGAACTGTTCAGGGGAGGGAGGCCCCCGGCCGCGGCCTGCTCGGCGGGCGACCGCGAGAGGGAGGCCCTGCGGAGGTTGGCGTCGCTCGATGCCCTCACCGGGCTCCTGAACCGCTCCGGCTTCCGCGGCCGCGCCGAGGAAGCCCTCCGGTCCGCGGGCAGGGCCGCCCTCGTCGTGTTCGACCTCGACGGCCTCAAGCTCGTCAACGACCGCTACGGCCACCGCGCCGGCGACGAGGTGCTCCGCTCCTTCGCGGACGTCCTGGCGGCAGCGGCGCGCGAGCGCGCGGGTGCCCTCGCCGCCCGCCTCGGCGGCGACGAGTTCGCCGTGTTGTTGCCCGGGGCCGGGAGAGCCGAGGCCGAGGCCTTCGCGGAGCGCGTCCTGACCGACCCCCGCCTAGACGCCTCCCCAGCGTCGCGGCTTTCGCCCTCCGGCGGGATGTGCGCGGGCTGGGGCGCGGCGGTGTGGCCGGACGACGCGGCCGACGCGGACGGCCTGCTGGCGGCCGCGGACGCGGAGCTGAGGAGGGCGAAGGCCAGGAGGAACGGCTTCGCCCTGGCGTTTTCCACCGCGCTCGCGCGGTTCGGCGAGGCCCTGTCGCTGGACGAGGCCGAGGCGGTCTTCGAGGCGGCGCTGACGCTGACGGGCAAGGCCGAACCCGGCCTGAGGGCGCACTGCGAGCGGGTGGGGCTGATGTCCGGCCTCCTGGCCGCGAGGGCGGGCCTCGGCGACGGCCCCGCCAGGCTGGCGCGGCTCGCCGGCAGGCTGCACGACATCGGCAAGGTGGGGGTCGGCCCGGGCCTGCTCAGGAAGAACGGGCCGCTCACTCCCGATGAGCGGGCGTCCGCCGAGAGGCACCCGGTCGTCGGGGCGGAGATGCTCCGCTCCGTCCCCGTGCTGGTACCCGTCGCGGAGGCCGTGCTCCACCACCACGAGAAGTGGGACGGCACGGGGTACCCGGGCGGCCTCGAGGGGGGAGAGATACCCGTCCTGGCGCGGGTGGTGGCCCTGGCGGACGCCTGGGACGCCATGACCCACGACAGGCCCTACCAGGGGGCCCTGCCGGGCAGCGAGGCCCTGTCGAGGATCCTCGCGGCCGCGGGGAGCCACTTCGACCCGCACTTGGCCGGGGTGTTCGCGTCGCTGGTCAGGGAGGAAGGTCTCGCTTAAGATCCCAAGGCCACAGGTGCGGTCGGCGAGATAGGGAGGAAAAGGGGAAAGGAGAGAACGAGTTGCGGACAGCCGTCCTGCTACCCGTATGGCCGGAACGGAATGTGGGTCGGTTCACAGCACTTCTGGAAGAAGGCAGAAAGATTTGGCCGCATGTCGGGGCCGAAGTACGTATAGGCACCGACGATTGGGACGTGGCCGCCAAGACCGTAGCCGAGCTGAGGGCGTCCGGCTACGTCGCGGTGGCCCACTTGCCGTCTATAGAGCAATTCCGCCAAGAAGAAGGGCTAAAGTGGTTGAAAGGGGTGCGGCCGGACTGGGCCGTGGTGCATGGGGGAACGGCCACAGATGGTGAGGTCAAGGACTGCACCGACTTCGTGGACTTTCTCCGTGAGCGCGCCGCCAGGCTGAGGGTGCTGGCCGCGTCCGGCGTGCCCGTCTTTGTGGAGAACGCCCCGCCCAGGGAACCCGTCAGGGATCCCTCCGACTCCGGCACCGCGGCCGGTGTGAGACCGTTGGTCCGGGCTGGAATGTTCGCCCGCGACCTGCTCTTCCTGGCCGGGGAGGCCGGGTGCGGGGTGGTGGCCGACACGGAGCACCTGCTGGACGCCATCGCCGCCGTGCGCGAGAAGGCGAAGTGGGACGGACACTTACTGCTGACCCCCGGCGAACGGGACTTCGCGGGCCGCTTCGGGTTCGTCGTCCGGGAGGGGGAGGTCTTCTGGGCAGGAGATTACCTCTACGGGCTGAACCTGCGGGGCGAGCTATCGCTGTTGCGGGCGAATCGCTTCCACGTCACGGGCAGCAGGGCGGCGGTGTCGGGCGGGGCGGTCACCTCCCATGCCGAAATTAGGGACGACCCCTTCGGGCGGTACCTGACCCGCTTGGTACTCTCGCACCGCCCGCTCTCGGTCACGGTCGAGTCCTGCCACGAGCAGGGCCGGTTCGATTTCGGCGTGCTGAAAAGGTCGTTTTTACTTGTTTTGAGGATATTGAGAGAATGGTACCCGAATCCCCTAAAGAAATAGGGGGCATCGAATAAATATATTGGAAAGAAAGAACAGAAAAACCTGTGGGGAGGTGGACAGCTTTGAAGAGGTACAGACGCTTTTTGGCCGCACTCTTGGCCGTCGCTTTCCTCTTCGGCACGTTCGGTGCAACGTACGGAGCTGAGCACGCGGGGACCGGGACAGCGGCCGCGCCGGGGAAGGACACGCAACAAGAATCTGTGGCGGAACAGGTGTACCATCAGGATGAGGGTAAAGGCTCCCTGGTCCGGGAGCGGACCCGCAACGAGGGCGACGAGTTCCGGCTGAGGGTGGAGGAGAGGCTCGAGCGGGAGCTCGCCGGGGATACTGAAGGCGGGGAACCGGGCTGGCCCGGCGCGGCGGGCCTGGAGAAGCACATCGCCGAACTGGAAAAGAAGCTGGCGGAGGCCCCCGGTGACCCGAATCTGCTCTGGAAGCTCGCCGTCGCCTACCGCAACGCCGGGGAATACGACAAGGCCGTAGCGGTGCTCAAGGAGCTGCAGGAAAAGTTGCCGCACCCCACGGCGAAGGTGGCGGTGCTCCTGGCGCAGTGCCTCAGGGCCAAGGGCGATAAGGAAGCGGCCCTGGCCGCGCTGGAGGAGCTCGTAAAGTCGCAGGCGGCCGTCCCCGGATCGGTGCGGGCCTTCACGGCCATCCTCAAGGAAGAACTCGGCAGGGTGGCCGACGCGGCGGAGGAGCTGGAAAAAGCCATAGCCTCCGAGCCGAAGGACAAGGCCCTCTACAGGAAGCTCGGCGAGCTCTACCGCAAGGCCCGCAGGGAAGGTATCAAGGTATTCGCCAAGGGCAAGAAGGTCGAGTTTGACGTCGAGCCGTTCACCGAGAACGGCCGCACCCTGGTGCCCATCCGGGCCGTGGCGCGGGCATTGGGGCTGGACGTGGAGTACAAGAACGGCGTCGTGACCATCACGAACCCCGCCAACGGCAGGACGGTGATCCTGTACACGGGCAGCACCGAGGCCGTGGTCGACGGCAAGAAAGTGACCCTCGACGTCCCGGCGAGGGTGGCCCCGCCCGGGCGGACGGTGGTCCCGCTCCGCTTTGTGAGCGAGAACCTCGGTGCGGACGTTGAGTGGTTCGAGGACGGCCAAGTGATAGCGGTCAACGAAAAGTAGGCACGTCCGTTTGGCCGGGCACCCCGACAGGGTGCCCGGCCTTTTTTCGTTTTTGAGACGGCGGAAAGGGGGTGAAAGGAGTATGCGCCGGATCGTCGCCCTGGCTTTGCTGTCCGCCTTAGCCCTGGTAGCTTTTGCCGCGCCCGCAATGGCCGCACAAACAGAAAGGGTCTTGGGCGTCGCCCCGCCGTGGTACAAGCCTGAACCGATCACGCTCACGGGCAGGGTGGTATTTTCCCGGGTAGAGGTACCTCATTACGAGTTGTGGGTGGACAGGCCGGTGCTGGTGCCGCCACTGCCCGGCTCGAAAGTAAAGCCGCCGGTCCTACCCGACCCGGTGTACGTCTTGAGTGGGCCGTTCGACTTTAAGGCCTACCAGGGCAAGGCAGTGCGGGTGACCGGGTACGTGCTCAGGGGCCCGAACATCTATATGCGCGGGTCGGTCCTGCTGGTCACCGACATTGGACCCGCCTTCCCCCTGAGGGCTACGAAGTAGCCCGCATCTGCGGCCGGACGCCGGACGCCCCCGTGCGTCCGGCTCCCTTAGCATAAAAAAAATCGGGCACCCGACCGTCTCGCGGGCACCCGGTAATGGTACGCCGCGGCGTATAACAGGGGAAGGAGTTTATGCGGAAAACATGCCGCGGCACGGCTGGCTGGGATAAAATCCGGGTGGTATTGTACAGTCCGTCTATCTTATTTTACCAAATTTAGTAGCCGCTTTGACCCCTGACACCCAAAAACTTTCGCTATTTCCCAGTGAAAACCAAGTGAAAGGGGGTGCCGCGCGAGAAAAACAGATGCACAGGAGGCAACTGCTACTCATCTTAATCACCGGACTATTGGTCGTAGGTGCTTGGTCGCTACGGGCAACGGCCGCGGTGCCGCGGAGCACCCCTCCGCCGGAACAGCCCCCTCCCGCCGCCGTTTCTAGGGGCACGGCGGAGGACGTCCGTCCCGAGACTCCGGTCGGGACGCGGCCCGCCCGCGTCGTCGCCCACTACGGCTTCGGGGAGGACGGCTACAGGCCCTACGCCGCGGTCGAGTTCGAGACGCCCGCCGTCGGGGCGGCACTCCCGGGTAAGGTGGTCTCCGCCGAGAGGGACGCTGTCTCGGTGAAGGCCCCCGACGGGATCGTCCTGAGCTACGCACGCCTCTCACGGGTACTCGTCCGCCCGGGCCAGGACGTGGCGGAGGGCGACCCCGTCGGCCTCGCTTTGGGCCCCGTGCTCGTCAGCGCGGAGCGCGGCGGCAGGGCGCTCGACCCCGTGGCCCTGCTGTGGCCGGAGATGTCGCGCTTCTCCGCCGAGGCGGGGCGGGTGGAGGAAGAGCGGAGAAAGCTCGCCGAAGAACTCCGGAGGAGGGCGTTGCTGGCGGCGTTGGAGCAAGCCCGGGCAGCGGACCAGGCGGGTGAGCGCGCCCGCCCGACGGAGCAGATGGGTAAGCTGATAAGGGCCGCCGCCGAAGAGGCGAGCCTGGACCCCGCCCTGGTCGCCGCCGTCGCCGCCGTGGAATCGGGCTTCAACCCGCGCGCCGTCTCGCCGGCCGGGGCCGTGGGCGTCATGCAGCTGATGCCGGGGACCGCCGCGGAGCTGGGCGTCTCCGACCCCTTCGACCCGGCCCAGAACGTCCGCGCCGGGGCCAGGTACCTCCGCAACCTGCTGGACAGGTTCGGGAAGCTGGAGCTGGCACTGGCCGCCTACAACGCCGGGCCCGGGGCGGTGGAGCGGTACGGGGGAATACCGCCCTACAGGGAGACCGTGGAGTACGTGAAGAAGGTGCTGGACCGGCTCCGCCGCTAGTGCCCCGGGCCCCGGCGGTGCACGAAAACAGGAAGATCAGCACCGCGCGGCGAAGCTAAAATAACGTAAAGAAACGCAAACGAGGTGGGAACATGGAAGCAGACGACAAACCTTTTGACGGGGAAAACCGCGGGACTGGCGCCTGCGCCCCCGAGACCGTCGTGTGGCTGCTCACGAAGCGTTGCAACCTGACGTGCAGGCACTGCTACGTGCGCGGCCGGTTCCCGGGGCGGGAAATGACACCAGAGGAAGCTACCCGCGTCCTCCGGGAGATCGCCGACCTGGGCGTGGGCCACGTCTGTTTCACGGGCGGCGAGGTCCTCGCGAGGCCGGACGTCTGGGGACTCATTGAAGGTGCGCGGGCCGCGGGTTTATACGTGTCCGTGGTGACGAACGGGACGACGGCCACGTCCGCCGCGGCGGACTTCTTGGCCCGTCAGGGCGTCCACGCCTACCTGAGCATCGACGGGGCGGGCAGGGCCGCCCACGAGGCCGTGCGGGACGCGGGCTCTTGGGAGGCCGTCCTGCGGGCGGCGGGGCTCTTCCGGAAAGCCGGGGTGCGGTTCTCCGCCATCATGACCCTGAGCAGGCTGAACCACCGCGACGCCGGGGCGTTCCCGGCCTTGGCCGCGGAACTCGGCGCTTCGGCGGCCTGCTTGGTGCCCGCCATGCCGCAGGGCGCCATGGACAGAAATGCCGTGCTCGGACCGCGCGAACTGGCGGGGGCCGTCCTCTCCGCGCTGCGGTCGGCGGAGGGGGCGGGCATAGACCTCTGCCTCTGGTGCGTGCCCTTCGCTGGCCTGCTGTCCGGCTCCCCGAGGCTCAAGAGCCTCCCCTGCAGGGGGCGGTGGGCCGCCGACATAGCCCCGGACGGCACGCTGTTGCTGTGCGACGTGCTGGACGTCCCCGCAGCCGGGGACGTGAGGGCGGGCTTCGCCCTGCGGTGGTCCGAGGCCGTCCGGAACCCGCTCCTGCGCGAGGCCTACTTCCCGGAGGCACTGAGGGGGCCGTGTGCCTCCTGCCCGGAGGCCGGGCGGTGCTTGGGCGGCTGCTTCGCCAGGGCGTACTTGGCGTCGGGTAGCCTCTCGGGGCCGGACCCCCTGTGCCCGCGCGCGGCCGCGGGACGTTGAGGGGTGCCTCCGGTAGCGGTGCCGGGGGCGCGCTACACGGCGTAAGGGCACTACCCACAAGCGACATTGCGATAGAGAAAGGGGGAGAAAGCCAGTTGCTACAAAGGGAACCCACGTGCGGGTTGGCACGGGGGCCGCGCTGGCTCCGTGAAGAGGAGCCGTGGGGCGAGCGCCGGTACCGACTCGCCAGGGTACTGGCGCGCCGCCGGACGCCGTACCAGCTCGTCGAGATAGCGGAAGTGCCAGGGCTGGGCCGCTGCCTCTTCCTCGACGGCAGGATCCAATCGGCCGAGGCCGACGAGCGCGTCTACCACGAGCTGCTGGTCCACCCAGCCATGCTGGCGCACCCCTCCCCGAGGAGGGTGCTGGTGTGCGGGGCGGGGGAGTGCGCCACCGTGCGGGAAGTGCTCAGGCACCCGGAGGTTGAAGAGGTGGTGGCGGTGGACATCGACCGCGAGGCGGTGGAACTCGCCCTCGGACACCTGGGCTTTGACGGGGGAGCGGCACGGGACCCCCGGTGCCGCCTGGTGTTCGCCGACGCCGCCGAGTTCGTGCGGGAATACGGCGGCGCGCCCTTCGACGTGGCGGTCGTGGACGTCACCGACGGCCCGGCGGGCCCGGCCTGGGGCGTCTACACGCGCGACTTTTACGCCGCCCTGAAGGGGGTGCTGGGCGGCACCCACGCGGTGGCGGTGCAGGGCACGTCCGCCCTGCCGGGGCAGAGGGGCTCCGCCTTCGCCGACCTTTACCGCATACTGCGGGACACCTTTGAGAGGGTCATCCCCTACGTTGAATACATCCCCTCCTTCCAAGACCTGTGGGGGTTCTTCCTCTGCCTGGGCGGTTGGGCTTCAGGTGGGCAGCGCCGCGAACCCCCTCCCGGTTTGGAGTATTTCGACCGCCGCGCCTGGGTCAGGGCCTCCGCCCTGCCCGCCCCGGTCAGGAGGGCACTTCCGGCGTAGCAGGCCCCAGTGCCGCACGGCAGGAAGGTCCCTAATAGTCAGAAACATCTGACGTTTTGTGACACCTAAATCCCAGGGTTTTAACCAGGAAAAAGGAGGTGTGCCATTTCATGGAAGCCCTGGAACAGTTCGCCGCGCGGCTGCGGGGTACCGCGGGGGCGGTGCCGCGGTTGCGGCTGAGGCTCAGCTTCAGGGCGGTGCTGGGCCTGGCCGCGGCGGCGACGTGCCTCGTGGTGTTCGTCTCCGGCGTCACGCTGTTCTCCCGCCTGGTGTTCGAGAGTGCGAGGGTGCAGGAGCTCGCCTCCACCCTCGACAAGGCCGAGACGGCCCGGAGGTACCTCACCGAGAAACTGCCCCGCGGCCTGCTCGACATGGTGAGGGACTACGGCACGTGGGACATCATGTACGAGAAGGCCACCGAGCCCGAGCTGGACACGGAGTGGTTCGACGAGGAGGTCGCCTGCCTGGTCCGGGAGGTCGTGATCAACGGCAGGCCCCTGACCCGGGTCGCCCTGTACGGCCGCGACGGCAGGTTGTTGTATAGTGCCGGCGCGAAGGGGCCCGACTTTGACGCCGAAGCGGCCAAGGCGCTGAGGTCCGACGCCTCCGTGTCGGGCGTCCTCCTCCAGGGCGGTAGGGCCTTCATGGTCGCCGCCCAGCCCGTCCACAGGACCGGCGGGGGCGGCGAGGCCGCGGGTGCCCTGGTCTTCGCCCAGGCGCTGGAGGCCAACATGGTGGCCGAAATGGAGAACGTGCTGAACTGCGCCGTGGAGTTCGCAGGTCTGGGATCCCTGCAGTTCCCCTCCGGCGACCTCAGGTGGGTCGACCTCCCCGGCGGGCGGGCCGCCCTGTCCCCGCCTGATACCGCCCTCGCGGCCGTGAGGGTCACGGACACGCGCGGCGCGGACATCGGGGCCCTGACCATCGCACGCAGGTCGTCGCTCGTCGCCCTGGCGAAGGAGAACGCGAGGGCGGCGGTCCCGGCCAGTGCGGCGGCCGCGGCCGTCGTCTTCCTCGTGACCCTCGCCTTCGCCGGCGCCGTGCTCGGGCCCGTGCGTAGCGTCAGCGCGAGGCTGCGCGAGATGGAGGGTGCCGGGGAGCTTAAGCCCATCGGCGGCGTGAGGGGCCCGAGCGAGCTTGCCGACCTGGTGAGCGCGTTCGACCGCGCCGTCTCGGCGGCGGACGAGGCGCGGAAGCGAGAGGCAGAGGCGCTGGAGCGGCTGGCCAACACCGACCCGCTGACGGGTCTCGCCAACCGCAGGCGGTTCGTCTCCAGCGTGTACGCGGCCCTGGCCGACGCCGACGCGGGCGGCAGGTCCGTGTCCGTGGTGCTCTTCGACCTGAACGGCCTCAAGGCCGTCAACGACCAGCTCGGGCACGCCGAAGGCGACGCTCGCCTCAGGGCCTTCGCCGAGATCCTGGCCCTTGCCTGCGACGCCGGGCGCGGCGACGTCGCGGCGCGGCTCGGCGGCGACGAGTACGCCGTGCTTGTCCGTTCCTCCGGGGCCGAGGCCGAAGCCCTCGTAGACGCCGTCGCCGGGCTGACCCGCGCGCGGCCCCTGCCCGGCCACGAGGTCCTCGGCGAAGTGCCCGCCTTCGAGGCCGCCGTTGCCTCCTACCCGCGGGACGGCCGCACGCCGGAGGCGCTCCTGGAGGCCGCGGACGAGGAGGTCAAGGCCCGCAAGGGCGGCGGTGTAGCGGGCCAGGTGCGCAGGGTGCTGGCGGGGCTCCGCTCCGACTCCTACGGCGAGGCCTCCGCGGCCGCGCGCCTGCTCCTGATAGCGGCCGACGCCTGCGACCGCTACACCCTGGGCCACTCGGAGCGCGTGGCGTCCCTGGCCGAGGCGCTGGCCCGCGCCCTGGGCTGGGGCGAGGAGAAGGCCGCCCGCATGAAGCTGGCCGGCCTGCTGCACGACGTGGGGCGCGCCTTCCTGCCGCCCGAACTCCTGTCCAAGGCGGGCGAGCTCTCCGGCGGCGAGCTCCGCGAGGTGCAGGCACACGCCGAGCGCGGCGCCTCCCTCCTGGCCCTCTGCCCGGGCCTGGCCGACGTGGCGGGCTGGGTTCGGCACCACCACGAGCGGCTCGACGGCACCGGGTACCCGGACGGGCTGAAGGGCGCGGAGGTGCCGCCCGAGGCGAGGGTGCTGGCGGTGGCCGACGCGTACGACGCCATGACGTCGCCGCGGCTGCACCGGGCCGCCGCCGCGCCGCGGGAGGCGATCGAGCGGCTCAGCTCCGACCCCGGGTACGACCGGGAAGTCGTGGCCGCCCTGAGGGTAGTGCTCGGCCTTTAAAACACGGACGGAGGCCGGGGCGGGACGGGTGGCGCCCCGGCCCTGCCGGTCCGGGAAATATGACAATGCAAGAAGTGGGGGTATGGTCGGTGGGATTGGAAGGAATGAGGGACGTTCTTGAAGAGGCGCTCGGGGCCGCGGCGGGCCTGCCCTACCGCGGCGAGAGCCTGGTGGACGACCTGCTCACGCTGGCGGTGCGGTGCGGGGCGTCGGACCTGCACCTGACGGTCGGCGTGCCGCCCGTCCTGCGCCTCCACGGCAGGCTGTGGAAGCTGACCGACTTGGCGGCGTCGGGCCCCGCGGAGGCGAAGAGGGAGGCGGAGGCGGTGATGGCCCACTGGCCCGAAGTCGGCGGCCCGCTGACGCCGACACTAGCCGACCGGGTCGCCAAGGAGCTCCTGGGCGAGGGGCGCCACCGCGAGGAGTTCGAGAGGCGCGGCAACGCCGACCTCGCCAAATCCGTGCCGGGGCTCTCGCGCTTCAGGGTGAACGTCTACCGCCAGAGGGGGAACTGCGCCGCCGTCTGCCGCGTGCTCTCCAGCAGGATACCGCCGCTGGACGAGCTCTTCGCCCACGCCCCCGGGACGGCGGAGGTCATGCGCAGGCTGGCGGAGCTGCCGAGGGGCCTCGTGCTGGTGACCGGGCCGACCGGCTCCGGCAAGTCCACGACCCTGGCGGCGATGGTCGACCACATAAACCGGAAGTCCGAGCGGCACGTCATAACCCTGGAGGACCCCATAGAGTACATGCACAG
>Ga0080004_1155658_pt1 | contig 12949 bp, 30 predicted proteins | sample WasSprMetagenome_FD_69207 | JGI IMG/M metagenome (GOLD analysis project Ga0080004, IMG submission 69207) | Sulfidic aquatic microbial communities from Washburn Spring, Yellowstone National Park, USA - WS (SPADES assembly) (version 2) | ecosystem: Environmental > Aquatic > Thermal springs > Hot... | reverse complement strand
CGCGCAGCAGGCGCTCAAGCGCTTCAGCGACCAGCTCGCGATCGCTCATTTCCTTCCTCCTCGCGCATCAGCGAGCGCCAGCTCTGCTGGCGCCAGTACTCGTTCTTCCACTGCTGCCAGTTCACCCACCGGATCCAGCAGCCGCACACGGGGCAATAAGCGCCCATGTAGGGATCGCGCTGGATCAAAGTGGGCTGGACTTGTTTTTTGCACCTGCGGCATTCAAGTAACATCATTGTGTAATCCCTCCCCTGGCTTTCTCCTGCACCAGGACGAAAAGTTGCCTGTTGCAGTATTCGCACAAGCCCCAGTCGCGCTTGTACAAGCTAACAATCCTGGCGTAGTCGAGTAATTCGTGCGGCGTGCGCTGGGCCAGATACTCGCGCTCCGCCTCGAATACTCGAGCGCGCAGATTTTTGTCGCGGCACGTGCAGTGATCAATCATCGCAGTCCTCCTTTTCGATTTCACGCAAGAATGCGTGGATTGACGTGAGAATTTTCACCTTTTCCTCTTCGCGCAAATGCGGCCACGCTCGCAGCAGATGATCCAGCGCCAGTTTCACCGCTTGCGCTGGCGTACCGATTTCGTCTAGTTTCGGGACCCACATCATCGCCTTGCCTCCTTTTTGCGCATTGAGCGCAGGATATCAATTGCCTTGTTGATGGGTGTCAGGATGAGATCCTTGTTCGGGTCGCTGATTTGTAAGTGGATCAACAACCGTGCCTCTTTCAGCAGCGTTTCGATGCGGAGGAGAGTAAGTGGGTAAGGCTCTGACTTGCTCATTTTCGCACCTCTAAGATAAGTTTGAGCGGAACTTTCCCGAGCGGCAGTGGAACGAATTGTTCCACCTCTTGAGAGCCTGGACCGAACAACTCCCAGGGCGAGTAACCGCGCAGTGCGTGCCAAACCTCGCAATCAGGATTCTTCGCAGTAATATGCTTCTCCGTGCACTTGCAAACGAAATCCGCAGCGCGGTAGATCTGTGGATCCTGGTTGAAGATGAGCAGGCTTGGCGCTTTGATCCCGCGCGCCAGGCGCATCAGGTCGGCGCGCCCGCGGTACAGATCCGAACCGAGATGCAACTGCCAGACCAGTGCTTCCAGATCCGGCATCGGGTTCGCCAGGCGCACGAACGCAGAGAAGTGGTGCTCGCTGTTTGAGCGCACGAGCCACACCTCGCGCACCTGGAGCTTGCCGGCCCGGATCGCATCGCGCAGCCGGCGCCGGAAAAAAACTTCGATCCAGGGCGCGCCGGATTTGGTGAGCCGGGCGGCATCATCGAGATCAATGAGTAACTCGTCTGCGTGGCGAATGAACCAGTAGGCCATCTCAGGGTACCGCTTCATCGTAGTAGCTCGACAGCTCGAATCGCTGCTCGTTGAGTATCCTCATCAGCTCAACTATGCCCTTGAACAGCGACTCATAGATGTCGACCAGCTTCTGATCCTGCGCTTCTTCTGCGCTTGCGATCAGGAACTTGGTGTGCTCAAGCATGAAGTTCAGCGCATCCCGGAACAGCGCGCCCGCGCTGATTCCAAGGAAGTAAGAGTACATGCGCATCTGCACTTGAACTGCCGTTTCATCTTCAAATCCTTGATTTTCGCCCATCGCTCATTCTCCGATCTTCGGTTGCGGCGGAATCAAAACATTGATCTGTCTGCGTGCCTGGCCAGCGAGTTCCCACGCGCGCGACAGATGCTCGACTACTTGTCTGATCATCGCGTCCACGACCTCATCGCGTTGCTCGCGCGCGCGGTAGGCTACCAGAGTAAGTTCATGGCATGCTTGGTTGATCAAAGGTACGATTGCATCGAGCGTACCTACGGCGTAAACATATAGCCAGAGTTTGTTCGCGTCCATCATTTCTTGCTCCTCTTCTTGCTTGCAGCGACCTTGCGCTTGCGCGTCTTGGCCGCCTTGCGCGCAGCCTGCGCGCGCTTGCGCAATTGCTCCAGGTGCTTGCGCCGGCGCCATGCCGCTTTCGCGGCCTCGCTGCGCCGCCGGCGCTCTTCTTCACGCTTACGCGCCGCTTCATCCGCCGCGCGCACTTCCTTGCGCGGCAGGCGCGCCAGGTCGCGCTCGATGCGCCGCAGCATGAGCTTCAAGTACCCTGCTCGCGAATCACGCACTACTTTTTCGACGGAATCACTGAGCAGAGGCTTTGCGGGAGCGTTGCGCCAAGACCAGGTGATCTCGAGGCCGTGGGGCAATCGCCGCCGTGACATCTTCTTGCCAGCTTGTTTTGCGTCGAGGGCGGCTTCGATGTACGCGCGCAGAGCTTGTAGAGCTTCAGGAAGGCTCATGTCTGGCGGCAGACGCAACTGGTATGCGAAGCTAATCCAGTCGCGTTCAATATTCCGCTGCCTCGTACTCCTCCGGCGCATAGTATTCGCCCTCAAATTCGATCCATTCTGGTGGTACGATCGTAGGTTTTTTCTTCGCCGGCTTCGGAGGTTCTGGCGGGGTCGGCGGTGCAGTTGGAGCAAGCACCAGGCCAGGGCCCACGAAGTGCATCTCGGGCAAGCGCGCCGGCTTGCGCGCTCGCTTCGGGGCGCGCTTCACGCGCGGTTTGCGTGCGGGCTTCGTGGCGCGCTTCGCGCGCACTTTAGTGCGCGCTTTGCGCGCGGGCTTGGGGGCGCGCTTCGCGCGCACTTTAGTGCGCGCTTTGCGCGCCCCCCTGGCAGCGCGCTTACCGCCGCGGCGTGTTGCTCGCTTGCGGCTTCGCTTGTGCCTTCGTGCCACTGCCAGGCGCCTCCCACGGCAGTTCCGGAGGCTCCGCGCTTGCTACGCGGAGACCCCAGGTTGCCATGTTTGTGCGCGGGTTAGTAACCGGCACTTTGAGGAATGTTACTCTTGCCCCGGCCCACTTACTGTAATCATCGCCGAGGAATTCTACGAGTGCGCGGATATTCGTCTTGTTCAGCGGGATGGCTCCCCGCCCTGGCACGACATCCTCGGTGAGGTAAGCAACAAGCGGGCTGGCGAGAGTTTCAAGGTGATCCACATGGTCGAAGATCACCGTGATCTGGTTTGTCCCAGGCGGCAGATCAGACGCTCGCAGAAGCCCGATGCCGCTCGGGCCAATGAGTTCCGTTGCTGACGGCATGCTCTCTTCCTCCTGATTTAAATTTCGCCTGGCGAGTTAGGATCCATGAACCGGATCCACTCGTCAAGCTTCGAAATCTCGTCGCTTGTAACTTCAGTCTTGCTCAGCGCAAGTGCACGCCCGCGCAAGAGCAAGCGAAACGATTTATGGAAGCGGAATCCGTGCGTGGAGTGGATCTCGGCGAGCTTGCGCGCTCGGCGCTCGATCTCATAGGCGATCTCCTGCGGAATCAAAACATCTACGGATTGTTCCGGCAGCGCTCCTGCGGTTGGATCTGGCAGGCTCACTCCATCGCGGATCGCATCGTGAATTAGATCAATCGTGGGCTGGCGGTACCGGAAGTACACAGGAAGGAACCGTGAGATCAATCCGGTGCGATGCCAGCGGTAACGCTGGTCCGCGTAGATTTCAGGCGTAATCGCTGCGAGCACGCCCAGCCGCGGGAGGCCTCGGAACTCTACAGTGCCGCCGGCATCTGCGAATGTAGTCGCTCCTTCATCCATTAACATTGCCAGCCAGATCAACAACCTCTCGGATGCAGATTTTGAGTGAGCAAAAGCGGAGCAGAGATCTTGCAGCGCGATGTGCGTGATGCGCCCTGCCTCGAGATCGTTGCGAAGAGCCAGGAGCGGCTTTGCGGTGAGGCTTGAGAAGTACCTCACGGTGGGAACTTTTGAAAAATAGAACAGCAGCTGGGTTTTACAGCTTTCGGGGGATGCTACCAGCAGCAGCGAAACCCGATTGCGGTCTGCCACCCGGCCGCTATAGATCGCAGCCTCGACCAGGTCCAAGAGGCTGCTCAAACCGATGAACCGTGACCTGTCGCTCATGGCTTCATTATGCGGCAACCCTGATGCCCTGTCAAGGGGGGCTGAAGCCGCAAGTGCCGTAAGTTGTTGATTTTGTAAGGGCTTTTTCTCCGCTCGATCGGCCGATTCGCGGCATGCCGCATCTGGCAGCATCCCGCGAGATCGGGGTGCCCTCATTCGTGGAATCTGCCCAATAAATGGGGTACACACCCGCCATCACATATATACGCTGTGTACCCCATTTATTGCCGCATATCGCAGAATGTGGATATCCCTGATTTGGCGCTTTGCCCAATAAATGGGGTACACACCCGCCATCACATATATACGCTGTGTACCCCATTTATTGTGCGATCACTCGAAATGTGGATATCCCCGATTGCGCGCAATCAAGCAGAAATGGCTACATGAAACATTTTGATTCCATTCTGATTTTTTCCGCTTGACAGCACTTGCACCTGGTGCTATCGTAGTAACGTGGCAAGGCGTAGAACAAAATCGCCAGAAGTTGTTCTCGATCAAGAGCTTGAACCAGCCGTCGCCGAGGCCGCGCCAGCGACGGCTGAACCCACCGCGCCACGGGCGCGACGCTCCTACCTGCGCATTCCCCTCAGTGAGCATGGCGTACCCGACCTCTCCTCCCTTGAGCCGGACAAACGCGCCGCGCTCGTGGACGCGGTGGGCAAACTTCCCGAGCGAGCACAAGTAGACCCGGCGCTCGCCGGCATGCTCATCAGCGCTATCGCGCAACTCGAAGCGGCAATGCTCGCGCGCAAGTACAACCTGCCGCGCGACGAGATGGCGCGCATCACGCAGCCTAAGCCGCCGCTCGACGAATTACTCGCTCGCCAGGCGGCAATCGTACTCTCCAAGCACAACGTGTTCGGGCGCTTCGGTGATGAGCTTGCGCTCGCTGCACTTGCAGCTTCCTGGCAGGCCGGCGTAATCCAGGCGGCGAACGAACTCGCAAAGCAGAAACTGGAGGCAGGCAAGCAGAAAACGGAATCGCAGCCGGATGTTTCAAACAGCTCCAGCGAGGCTTGATCTATGCGCCACGCCGTTATCTGGGGCCGGCGGCGACAGGGTAAATCCACGCTTGCTCTCGCTCTCGCAATCGCATCCGGCAAGCGGCCGATCATCATTTTCGATGCTTGCGATCAATACACTCTGTTTCCTGTTGCCGACGACGACTTACTTGAAGAGCTCCTGGACAGCGAGTACGGCGTCGTTCGCTGGTCGCCTGCCGGTGACGATCCAGAAAATGCTTTCGAGAATCTCATGGCAATCCTCGATGGCGGCACCTGGCGCTGGGCCGAGTATGCCCTTATCGTGGACGAATCCAGCATTCTCCAGCGTCCACAACGCATCCATCCCGCGCTCGATCGCCTGGTTCGCCAGGCGCCCGATGACATCTTCGTCGTCCAAACCATGCACCGTCCAAGCGATGCCCATCCCCTGGTGCGATCTCTGGCGAGCGATTACTTCTGGTTCCAGACTTACCTGGCCAGAGATCTTGGGGTCGTCGCGGATACTTGGGGCACCGAAGTTGCGGAGCGGATCAGCCAATTGCCCTCATATCACGTACTGCATTTCTGGCTCGATTTGGGAGGCAAGCCACGCTGGACGATCTGGAGCGACCCCGCTATCTGGTATGTTCCGCTGAGGTATAGCGATGTCGAACGAGCAGGACAAGATTCAGAACGAGACCGAGAACCAGAGCCAGCAGCTTGAAGCTACACGCAAGCCGGCTGTTGACGATCCGGTTCTTAAACGCTTGCTGGAACAGGAACGCGAGTTAGAGAAACTCCGCCGCTACAACGAGCGGCTGCGCAAAGTGATCCAAAAGCGCAAGGCGGAAGTGAAGGCTGCCGAGCAAAATCCGGCGCCAGAGCCAGCGCCGGCGCAAGCGCGCCACACTTACGCCTCGCGCTTCTACAACTTACTCAGGAGGGATTATGGAGACTAAATCGTTCGAGATGTTTCTCGTCGTGCTCGTCGCTGCGATCCTGGCCGGGATCGTGTACGCCTTGATCGAGCCGAGCATCGTGTAAGTAAAGGAGGACAGCATGATCAAAGACGTGGTTCAGATCGCTGCAACAGTTCTCGCCATCTTCGTGGGTTTCCAGATCGGCAGGAAGCTCGCGAAGAAACAAGTGTAAGTCAAAACGTTCAATCAAGGAGGGACTATGCGACCTATCGGAATCTCAGGACTCACTCGACTCGAATACATCGGTGATATCGCTTACACGGCAAACAGCGCCGCGCAACTTAACCGCCAGGGCGGTAACTTGCCGCTCGAAAAGTATCTTTGGGGCTTGATCCTCACAGTGCGCGGGCGCGCGACGATGCCTGCCTCTGGCGGCCCGAGCGCGCTGAGTGCGGATGGGCCTTACTCGATTGTCAACGAGATCGTAGTCGAAGGCTACCACCGACCGCGCGCGCAGCTCGAAAAGTTCATCGATCTGCCTGGCCCGGATGCTTACTGGACTGGCGTTTGGTTCGGCGAGGGCGCGCCGCCCCAACTGCCCGCATCGTGGTCGTTCAGTGCCAACGCCACCAACGATTTCGAATTTCACATCATTTTGCCGTTCGTGCCTCCGCGCATCTCGCCGCTCGAGCAGATGAACTATCTGCTCGATGCGCCCAATTACGAATCGCTGCGTCTGACGATTTATTGGGCCGATGCAGCGAGTATGTTCGGCTCGTACACCACGGCGCCGACATTGAGCGCTTTCGGCTCGGCGAGCGGCTCGCCCGTTTGCGAGGTGCACGGTGTGTTCGCTCTCGCAGGAGCGAATCGTTTCGCCGGTATCAGCATGGGCAAGCTGTGGCGACAGTATCAACGAGTAACTGGGTCGCTGATGACTACGACTGCAACTAATGTCCGCCTGCTTGACTTGCCCAAAGGGCACTACATCCGTTCGCTCGTGCTCAAATGCGGCGTGCTCTCGACTACAGTTACAAGCGGCAACACGGCCTACGCATCGTTGAACGACAATATCAGTAACATCAACGTGATGCGCGGCCTCAACAACACCGTGCGATATTTCAAGCGCCCGAGCGTCCAGCGCGCGCAATGGTGCACGTTCCGCGACCAGGTGCCGCCCGTGGGCTACACGATCATTGACTTTGCGCTGACTTCGCTGCTTGGCGAATCGTTCAACGCGCGCGACCTTGTGGCCGGCCCGTCGGGGAGCGTGGATTTCTATCTGCAGGCCGATGTTACCGGCGCTTCAAACCAGGCACTTACTGTGCTGATCGATGAAGTGCGCCAGCTGCCGGTCGTCGCTGGCCGGCCTCGGCGCTAGCTGAGTTCACGATGCATGCCCTGGCTGCTGATCATCGTGGTGCTTGTGGGGGCCTGGATAGTGAGCCGCATGAAATTTGAGGTAGACGCCCGCGTGAAGAAGATTGCAGAGGCAATTGCAACCGCGGAAGGCTACTACGTCCCCGGCTCGTTGCCGCAGCGACTCAACAATCCAGGCTCCCTCAAGGGTGCCGACGGTGCGCTGCTTGCGTTCGCCACGCCGCAGGATGGCTGGCAGGCACTTTACCGCCAGGTCCAGTTAATCTTGTCTGGCGGCAGTAAGTGGTACCGGCCTGATATGTCGATCGAGCAAATCGCTCAGATCTACACCGGCGGCGACAAACCGGACGCCTGGGCGCGCATCGTAAGCTGGAAGCTTGGAGTAACTCCAGATACTCCGATCTTCAAGGTGGCTTGACATGGCGTGGGAAACAGTTCCTGCATCCTACGTGCCCGCGCCAGGCGAGCGCGTGAGAATCACTGCCGCGCCCTACACGCTGCCGAGTGTGGACAAAGCGCGCGTGCTGGCAGCAGTACAAGGCGCCGGCGTGAACGTAATCGAGGTGAGCAAATCCCTGTTCGGCGATTACGAGATCACGCTCGCGGCGCCAGGCAATCAAACTATGGCAGATATTGGGCGCGTAATAGCGGCAGCGATCGATGACTTGTGGGATGCCTGGTCCACTGCGATCACCAAGTACGAACGCTACAGCGAGAGCATTTTCTCGCCGCCTTCGACCTCAACTACCATTTCACTGGTCGCGTTCGCCGTGATTCTCGCGCTGCTCGCCTATGTCGCCTGGAGGCTGAAATTGATCTGAATTGATCTGAAGGAGGATCTATGACCAGGAACACAGGTTACACGTTACTCATCGTCGGCCTTGCCGCGCAGGCAATTGATGTGCTCACTTACAAGGCTGACAAAGGCGGAGGAGCACTGTTTGGACCAGGTGGATTGCTTGCGGCAGTAGATCAAAAAGTCCCCAAAGTTACCCTTTTCGGCGTGCCGACTAACATCGCTTTCTGGCTCATCGCAGCAGGCGTGCTGATCTTGATCATAAAGAGGTGAGTTATGGCCGACCAAGTTCAGGTCAGCTACGATGAGTTAGTCCAGCGCTACGGTAAAGCTGTCGCGGACAACATCGTCAGCATGCTTGATCAGGGCGTATCTCCAACGCTGATCCGCGAGCTTGATCCGTGGACCGGCGTAAAGCATTGGGAGTACGCCATGCCCTATCCTACGGGCAACATCAACATCTGGCAAGTGCCAGTCAACGAGCAGGGCCAGGCCGAGCCGGACAAAGCCATCTGGGTCGGGCCGGCGCCACCGCCGGGGCCGCCGCCTACTGCACAAGATCTGCAGAAACCGGCTTCAACTGGCGGCGTGAGCGTGAAAATCCTGGCGCAATCTGTATCAGTGCCCGAAATCCCGCTCGTCGCGCCTGGAGAAGCAAAGCCTGGCGCCAGCCCAACCGGCGCTACTACAAGCGCACCTCCACCACCGCCACCGCCCACGGAGGAAAAAAAAATGGCTGATGCATCACTCGACGACTTGATCATCGCGCGCGCTGGCGGCGACAATTATTACTCGTGGGACGAGTGGAACTGGTTCTACGAGCAAGTCACAGGCCAGCCCGGGCCGGCGCCCGAAGATCGTGGCCTTGCGCGCAATGCTGCCGGCGATGTGGTGATCAACGGTTCCGCGCGCTATAACTATGCGACCTGGAAGAAGTACGCGTTCCCGAGCGGATTCGGTGGCGAAGCAGGTAAAGCTCAGCCAGCGGCGACTGGGTTACTCGCTCAAGTGGAGCACTTGCTCAAAATGCTGCTCGCATTCTTGATCGGAGGTAAGCGAGTATGATCTTCGATCTTTACGATGAATACTACAGCCCGTTCTACGGAACTTATTTGGGTGGTATCCAAACTTTAGCGCCTACTTCAACGGGTGGTTCACTGGCGACAATTTCACTGCCCAGCGAGACTATTCAGCTCGCTGGCATTACACTCCATTTCCCGGGCGGCACCTGGGGCATCGGTGGATCCAGCGGTAGTTCCGCGCGCGACATTGCAGTATCAATCAGCAATCAGATTGAGCAGGCCATGAAGCAGAACCTTGAGGCTTACCGGACTGGCCAGATTTCGCGCGAGGACGCGCTCAGCAATTTCGATCAGCTGTGGATGAAATACTTGCAGTATCTCGATGCCGCGGGAGCAACTGAGAAAGCGCGCGCCGTTGCAGATCGCCAGCGTGGCGGCAAGTTTGATTGGTTCGCAGCGTACCGCGACCCCATCTCAGGTACGGCTGGCCAGGGTGGAGGTGGAGTACCGATCGGAACTTTGCCGGGCACGCAAACTGATCTCATAGCATGGCTGCGCAGGAACTTGCTCTGGGTCGGCATCGCGGTTGTCGCGATTCTCGTGCTGAGGCGCACATGAGCCACATGAGCCAGCGGGATATCACGATCGCGCTGCTTCTCGTGATTGTTCTCGCTATCTTATTGCGTGGCAGAAAACTGCTTGAAAATGTTTCAAGCCGGTGGCATCCCGGCGCACCAGGCGAAAAGCCTGACTGGCAAGGAAAAATCGGCGATGTAGTTGATTGGGGCGGCAAAACCTGGGGATGGACAGAATGGCCCTGGGCGCCTGGCCAGGGAGATTGGGTTGAGATCGGATTGATTCCGTTGTGAGGAACTATGGCGAAACGAGGTCGAAAATACAAGATCCATGGTGCGTTTGGCACTTACGCGCGGGCGAAACGCGCGTGCAAAGGCAACGCGTGGATCATCAAGCGCCGCATATGCGGCGACACGCGCTACGTGGTGCTCTCTGAAAAGAAGAAGTGATCCGCGAAATCAGAATCATGATGGCGCTCCGGCGCATCAACAAAGCGCTGGAGCAAAGGAGGCGAGGCATGAAGAACTGGAAAACCACTCTGTTCGGCGCACTGGCCGCAATGGTTGTCGCGTTGAAGCAAGCGTTAGATCCAAGCTTGCAGCCTATCGCGGAATCTGTAGCCGGGCTTCTGACTGCAATCGGCCTGTTCTTCGCCAAGGACCACAACAAGTAGCATGAACGAGAAAGTTGCACTGGCAGCAGTTACTGCAGTCGAGGGCGCGCACGCCTATTCGGCGTTCTGCCCGAGCATCTTTACGATCCGGCGCTTCAAGGACGAGAAAACCGAGCGCGATGTGCGCGATGGCGAGTTAGTGGGCAGTCTCTTCGCGCTCGCCCTGGGCGCTGCAGTAAGTGCTTTAGTGCGCGATCCACTGCCATTTTACTTCTCGATCGCAGTCGTCGCTGTGATGGTGGTGACTTACGAATGGGCGCTCAAGAGTTGATGGTGCCGATTTATCTGGTAGGTGCGATCGCGCTGCCACTGGCAGGGTGGATTTTGTGGGGATCCATGCGCCTGGCCAAGCTGGAGCAGAGCGTGCAGAACTTACACGATCGCATCGGGCAGATGGAACGGCAACTGGAATTGCTGGTAAGGGTGCTGACGAAGGTGTAACATGATCATTCCGGTAAGCACGATTCCGCGCCAAGTTTTCGATTTTGCCGAGCGCACAATGGTGCATCTGCAGGTGGCTACTGGGCCAGCGCAAGTGCGCATTGCGCAGGATTACATCACGTTGCAAACAGAAGTGGCCGGCCTGCCGCAGGGACTTGTACTTACAAGCTCTGGTGGCATCTACTCGCTCTGGTGGAAGGGGCCGTTATGGATCGTCGCGGATCAGGATTGCTACGTGAACATCATTCGCGCTTGATGCTCGCGCTAGTACTGATCGCAGCGCCGGCGTGCGCGCAGTACTACGAGCAGCTTTTCACAAATGTGAGCACGCCACAGGCGCGCGAGGTCAGGCGCCCGCAACCGGCCCACGCGATCCTCTGGGACCTCGGTCCATGCTCCGGCGCGTTGAATCCCGATCTGCGGATCGAGGGCAGTTACGATCGCCAGGTCTGGACGGAGATTGGCGCGCGGCTCGTAATGGTACGACCTGATGCGAATGGCCGATGCACTGCGATTCAGACAGCGCCCTATTTCACACCCTACGTGCGCGCGCGGATTGTGAGCACGCCGCAACCACTAAGTGCCTGGTATGCATCAAGCGAAGTTGCACCGCCAACCATAATGGTGAACGTGCCTGGGCAAGGCGCTTACGTGTTCGCGTACAATGCAACGCGCGGTGGCACTTACTCCTATACCGTGGGTGATACGCGTGTAATTGAAGTGCGCGGGCCGGCAGGTGCAACAGTGATCGAACGCGGCACATGGGGAAACAATCCTTACGAGCAAACGCTTGGTACGATACCAAGCACGGGATGGTATCGCGTAGGCCAAGTAGTAACTGCCACGGGCAAGGTAATTACCACGATCATTTTCAGCTTGCCCGGCGACACGGAAGCGCCCGGGCCGCCGCCGCCGCCTGCTGAGGTGAAGCCATGAAGAAACATTTCATCGTGCTTTTGCTCGCAGCGCTGGCATGGAGCCAGCGACCACAGACGATCCACCAGCTTGTATTCCAGAACATCACTTCCGCGCGCGCCTCGAATCCAGTGCGCAACATGGGTGCAGTATCGCATTTGCTCATGGTGCAGCTTGCTTCGCAACCTGGACGTACATGTTCGGGAGGCGCTGTAAATATTGGTCTGGAAGCAAGTTACAACCAGGCGATCTGGACACCGATCGGTGCGCAGCTTAGTGGGATCACTGCGGACGCAAATGGCAATCTGGTAGGCATCGCCACAGCGCAGGGTGCTTACCCGTATGTGCGTGTGAACGTGCGATCGTTCTACACCGCGAACTGCCAGCTCACGGCATGGTACACGGGAAGCCAAGGACCACAGAGCATCGTTGCACTGGAGAATCAGCCGACGGCGACATACTCGCAGTATCCGACAGTGAATGGCGAGGTAGCTCTCACTGCAATTGCGAATGGCGCTTGCAGTTCAGCGATTTTGAATATCAGCGGGCGCGGCAAGCTTGAACAAGGGCTGTTCAGTTACTCGAGCCTGACATCGAGCGGTTCGCCGACGGTTGTCCTGCAGCTTTCAACGGACGGTGGCCCTTGGGTAACTTATGAGACGCTGCTCGTCTCGACTTCATGGACCTCGCAAGTCCAACTGCTGCTGAAGAGCCATCCGACGATTTCGACTGGCGTTGTGGACATGAAGTTCGACCACGATTTCAGTTCATCGCTGCAAGCGCGAATTTGCCTTTCCGGTGGAACTTACACGGCAGGCGTCCTAAGTTACGCCTGGCGCTATGTCACGAGGTGAGGACATGAGAAAGCTCGCAATCTTGCTTTTCGCGGCATGGATGCTCACTGCGCAGTACGAGCCGAGCATCATGACCGAGCAACTTATACTGCGCGCGCCGCAGCTTCAACCGCCGCGCAAGGTGAGCATCAACTACACCGGTACGCAAGGCGTACAACCCAGCGCGTACTACTGGGTGCAAGCGGTGTATCCGGGCAACGTGCAGTCTGTGGCTGCAGGGCCGTATCGGGTCTATGGCGTGCCGGCCACGCTCAGCAGCTCGAATTACATCACGCTGTCGTGGGAAGCGGTCCCCGGTGCGACAAGCTACAACGTCCTCAAAACCACGACGAGCTACGTTCCATCCAGCGGCAACATTCTGCTCGCAAATACTACTTCGACCTCGGTGAAGGATACAGGCGGCGCACTTGCGTCATTCACTTCCTCGCCGGTTTATGTGCCGAGCTACG
>Ga0080004_1064293_pt1 | contig 12963 bp, 12 predicted proteins | sample WasSprMetagenome_FD_69207 | JGI IMG/M metagenome (GOLD analysis project Ga0080004, IMG submission 69207) | Sulfidic aquatic microbial communities from Washburn Spring, Yellowstone National Park, USA - WS (SPADES assembly) (version 2) | ecosystem: Environmental > Aquatic > Thermal springs > Hot... | reverse complement strand
CTTGCACGCGCGCGTGCGCAGGGAGTTCCGGCTGGTGGCGGAGGACCGGCTCCTCGTTAGGGACGTGGCGGTGGCCGACTACGCGGGCGACTTCAACCTCTGGGCTCTCGCGCAGGTGGAGCCGGGGGTTCACGGCACGGTGATCGTGCCGACGAAGAGGGGGGCGCAGCCGGTCCACTACTTCGGGCCGATCCCGCACGACAGGCTGGCGGTGAGGGACGACCACGTCGCCTTCAAGATCGACGGGGCTCGCGTGTGCAAGCTCGGCGTGAGGCCCGAGGACCTGCCGCTCGAGGGGTGCGCGGCGATAGCGTACGTGGCCGAGGTCGGCGGGAAGTGGGCGCTGCTGCTCATGCGCACGTGCGACGCGCCGCGCGAGCAGGGCGAGTGCTTGGACGTGGCGAAGGCCGACCCGGCGGGGCCCAAGGGCTGCGTGCAGTCGTACAACTCGGGCCCCGAGTCCGGCCCCGAGCGCTTCGGGGAGATCGAGCTGCACTTCAAGCCGGCCGTCGAGGTGGGGGGCCGCAAGGTCGCTTACGCCGAGTACGAGCTCGCCTTCGCCGCCGGCTCGCGCGAGGAGGTGCTGGAGCGGCTCAAGCGCGAGACCGGCCTGAGGGAGGTCGCCCTGTTTTAGCTATAGGTAAGCCTTTTTTACCTCCCAACCCAGCGCGCTCCCGTGAAAGTGAGAGTCGGCTTCATCGGGTGCGGCGGGATCGCGCAGGTCCACGCGGACCGGTTGGCGAAGATGGAGGGCGTTGAGCTCGCGGCCTTCAGCGACGCGATCGCCGAGAGGGCGAGGGCGTTCGCCGAGAAGTACGGCGGGAGGGCGTACGCCGACCACCACGAGATGCTCGAGAAGGAGAAGCTGGACGCGTGCTTCATCTGCATACCGCCCTACGCGCACACCGACCAGGAGCTGCTCTGCGCCGAGCGCGGCGTGCACTTCTTCGTCGAGAAGCCGGTCGCGCTCACGATGGAGAAGGCGGTCGAAGTGCTCAAAGCGGTGAGGAGGGCGGGCATCATCACGCAGGTCGGCTACATGCGAAGGTTCATCGACTCCTACAGGAAGGCGAGGCAGGTGGTCCTCGAGCGCGGGGGCGGCGTAGCCCTCTTCGAAGCGTGGTGGATCGGGGGGATCGCCGGCGGCCCCGAGCACTGGTGGAGGAGGAAAGCGCTGAGCGGGGGCCAGCTCGTGGAGCAGTCGACGCACCTGGTGGACCAAGCGCGCTGGATGGTGAACAGCGAGGCGGAAGCCGTCGCGGCGTTCTTCGAAACGCGGCTGCTGAGGGACCTCCCCAACTTCGACATCGAGTCGGCGTCGGCGGTGATCGTGAAGTTCAGGTCGGGGGCTGTCGCGTCCATCACGAGCACGTGCGCAGCGCAGCCGGCGGGGATGGACGTGAACTTCCGGCTGATCGCTAGGAACGTGGAGCTCGTCGGCAGCGGCGGGAACGTGATCCTCGTCGAGGGGGACAGGAGAGAGGTGCTCCAAGCGACCGTCGACGCGTACTACGAGGAGGACCGGCACTTCATCGAGTGCGTCAAAGCCGGGCGCGACACGGAGGTCCCCTACATCGAGGGCGTGAAGGCGCTCGAGATCACGCTAGCAGCCGTCAAGTCGGCTGAAGAGGGGAGGGTGGTCAGGCTCCCGCTAGCCAGCTACTGAGCGCTCCGGCGGCAGCCTGTACCTCTCGACGCTGATGCCGAGCCGGCTGAGCAGGGCGTGCTGCTCCCTCAGCTGTTTTTCCGAAACCCTCGGGTCGAAGCCGGTGTCGACGCTCAAGCGCTCGTAGCTCAGCGCGTGGCGCGCAACCAGCTCCTCCGCGCCCGGGGGAGGCGGGCTCTTGAGCGTGTACACGGTGACCACCACGCCCTCCGCGCCCGAGTAGACCGTGACCATCCGCGGCCGCTCGACACCCAGCCTCGCCATCGCGAAGAGCACCTGCAGGTCGGGCAACGACGGCGCGGTCCGCGGAACTGGGTGGGTGTGGACAACGGCGACTGCCCTGCCGCGGCCGGCGGCGACGAGGGGTATGCTCACGCCCGTCGGGGAGCCCGAAAGCTCGAGGGCGGAGCCGTCCTCGTACACTACCACGGCCCGCTCCACGGGGCTCGGCTCCCGGGCGAGCTTCCGGGCGATCTCGAATATAGCTGTTTCCACAGTCATACCGCTGCGAAGCCGAATTAATAAATTTGGCGGTTGGGGCGCAGGGCGCCTCCGTGCCTGCTCCGGCTCCTCACAGCACCCGCTCCGTTCGCCCAAACCTCTTCATCGGCGCGCGCTCCAGCGCACGGATCCTTAAAGGCCTAGCGCGCGGGACCGGTCGCCTCCTTCCACCGCGCGCCGGCCAGGCTCGCCACCAGCTCGCAGAGCCTAGCTTGCGAGCGGCTCAGCTGCGCTAGCGCGAGCTTCAAGCCCGGGTCTCCCGCCCTCGAAGCCAGCGCCGCCGCTAGCTCGGCCGCCCTCCGCTGGGCGGCCACGTACTCCGCTAGCGCCTCGAGAAGCGGCGCCAGGCCCGCGCTGCTCGCGGAGCTCTGGAGCGCTAACCGCAGCTCGCGCTCGAGCCGCTCCACCCTAGCTGCCAGCGATGCCGGCAGCGTGCGCTGCACCGCTTCGGCCACCCTGCCCCGGATCAGCAGCAGGGCCTGCGAGTAGAGCTCGCGCCCCACCTTTTCAAGGTAAGCGCTCGGCTTTTTCCGCGAGCCCTTCCCGCGTTGCGCTAAGACGGCCGTATTATGCGTGTGCGCTGCTCCAGCGTAGCGCGCCTACGGCGCAGCGGCTGCCCGCAGCCTGCGCGCCATCTCGAGGATCTCCGCGGGCGTTAGCTCGTACACCCTCTTCCCCGCGTCCACGACGCCCTTGAGCAGCTGCGGGTCGATGCCCGCGCTCCTCGCGACCTTCTCGAGCTTCCTCCTCCGCTGCGAGAACAGCGCGGCGGTCAGGCGCTCCACGTCGCCGAACAGCTCCAAGTGCTCGCGCTTGGGCCGCAAGCGCACTACCAGCGAGTCCACCTCGGGCTGCGGGTAGAAGGCCCTCCTGCTCACGCTGCCTACGATCTCCACGTCGGCGTACAGCTGCGCGGCCACGCTCAAGCGGCCGTAGTCGGCCGAGCCGGGCTTGGCCGCAAGCCGGAGCGCGAACTCCCTCTGGAGCGTGAGCACGGCCACCCCGTAGCTCTGCTCGCGCAGCAGCTTCAGCAGGAGCTTCGAGGAGATGCTGTAGGGGACGTTGCTGACGACCTTGTCGACCCGCGGGACCGGCAGCTCCAGCGCGTCCCCGCGAACCACGTCGACGAGCGCGCTGCCGGCGAAGCGGTCCCTCAGAGCCGCAATGAGCCTGCCGTCGATCTCGACCGCGAGGACGCGGGCCCCCCTCGCCGCGACCGCCGCTGTCAGCGTGCCGAGCCCGGCTCCGATCTCGTACACCAGCTCGCCCGGCTGGGGGTCGAGCGCGCCCACGATGAGCTCGAGGGCCCTCCGGCTGACGAGGAAGTTCTGCCCCAAGCTCTTCCTCGGCCTAACCCCGTACCTCTTCAAAAGGTCCCTGCACTGCCTGAGCAGGTCGCCCGCGGGCTCGCCGCGCACGGCCTCTACCGGATGCCCAGCCTCTCGTTTATTTCGGCTTGGTACTCCTCGACCCGCAGCTCCTCCACGTCCTTCACGCGGACGGGCCGCCCCAGCTTAGCCGACTCGTAGAACGCCAGGGGTATCGCCATGTCCTTGTACGCCTCCACGCCGTCCACCTCGGGCTTGCCCCGGCTCACGACCGCCTCGTAGAAGTCGTACAGCTCCGTCGCGACCGTGTCGGTGACGCCCTTCGGGAACCAGCGCTCCTTGACCCTCGGGTCCAGCGCCCGCAGCATCTCGCCCACGAGGTCCCCCATGCTCTTCGCCTCCACCTTCTCCTCCTCCTTCTGGATGTAGAGCCCGCCGTAATCGATCGCCCCCTTCGAGCCGTAGATCACCCGGAAACCGAGCTGCTTGCCCGGAGCCACCCTCGTCCAGAGCCACTGCGCGCAGACGCCCCCTTCGTAGGTTATCACGGCGAGCGTCGCGTCGTCCACAGTCACCCTGACGCCGCCCTTAACGGGCTCGAACGTCCTCTGCACGGCGTAAACCTCCTCCGCCTCCCTGCCGAGCTGGTAGCGATCCAGGTCGGCGAAGTGGACGCCGCCGTCGAAGACCCAGCTGCCGCCGGCGGCGAACTTGTCCTCCCGCCAGCCCCAGGGCCTCATGTTCCAGGAGGCCGATACCCAGATTAGGATCCTCGGCTCCCCGATCAAACCCCGCTCTATCGCCCAGCGTATCGCCCTGTTCTCGGGGCTCCGCCGGTAGTTCTCCGCCACGGCGAGCACGCGGTTGCGCTTGCTGGCGCACTCGATTATCCGCTTGGCAGCCCTCATCGTGATGGCTAGCGGCTTCTCGATAATCACGTCCAACCCGGCCTCCAGGCAGGCGATCGCGACGGTGTGGTGGTCGCTGTGGGGCACCGCGATGTCGACCGCGTCGAGGCCCTCCTTTTCCAGCATCTCCCCGAGCCTCGTGTAGACCCTGGGGGCGCGGCCCTGGAACGCCGCGACCTCCCGGGCGGCCCCGACCGCGGCCTCCTCGTTCACGTCGCACACCGCTTCGACGTCGAAGACCCCCAACCCCCGCGCGCTGAGCTCCCTCAGCGCCCTGATGTGCGCGCGCATCATCCCCCCGCAGCCGATCAACCCGAGCTTCAGCCGGCCCTCGCCCACGCGGGGGCCGCGCCCGCGCGCTAGAAGAGGTTTGCGGCCGCCACCTTTTTAGCGTCCGAGGCGGCAGCGTGTGCCCGATGAGCGCAACCGCCGGGAGAGCGGCGCGGGGGGAGGACGAGGTCGTGAAGAAGATGGCGGCGCTGCTGAAGAGCGGGGCGACGATGCTCGAGCAGACCTGCCCGGCCTGCAACGTGCCGCTGTTCCGCTTGAAGACGGGGGAGATCGTCTGCCCCAGCTGCGGCCAGCGATTCGTCATCGTCAGCAGCGACGAGGAGGAGCTGGAGGTTCGGGGCAACCTGACGCTGCAGGAGCTCGAGCGGGTGGCGATCGAGAAGCTGGCGCGCGTGGCCGCCGAGCTGAGGGCGGCGAGGGACTACTCCGAGGTCTCCGAGGCGCTGGAGGTGGCCTTGAACCTCCTGCGGGTCGTCGAGTACGCCCGGCGGATCAGGAAGGGGGCGTGAAGCCGGTCAGGGTCAAGGACGCGGTCGAGGTCGTCTACGGCGAGGAGCGCTGGAGGCTGTTGCAGCGGCTGAGGTCGCGGGCGCGCCCCCTGCTCGCCGCGCTGCCGGAAGCGCTGCTCGTGGGGAGCGTGGCGCGGGGGGACGTGCACGAGGGGAGCGACGTGGACGTGGCGCTGCTGGAGCCGGCGCCGCCCTCCCTCGTGGAGGAGCGTTTGGCCGCCGCCGGCTTCCAAGTTGTGGTGAGGGAGCTCGTGCAAGCCACGCCCATCTCCACGCCCAAGCTCTACATCCACGTCGGGGAGAGCGAGAAGGTTTCGGTGCCCCTCGCCCGCCTCTCGCGGCTGGAGGAGGAGTTCTACAGGTTCGCCGGCTCCATCAGCCTGCGGCAGCTGGAGAGGGGCGAGAGGGTCCCGGGCGTCAACAAGCGGCTCCTCGCCGTGATCCCGACGGCGAGGGGCCACGTCGAGTTCTCGGTCGTCGGCCGCGAGGAGGAGGTGGCGCGCATGCTCGGGGTCTCGGCGGACGTCGTGAGGGACAGGGTGAGCGCGCTAACGAGGAGGGACGAGAGGGGGCGCACAGGCCTCTACCTGAGGCTGGAGATCCCCGCGTGGGAGAGCCCCGAGGAGGCGATCGCTAGGCTCGCGAAGCGGGTGCCCGCGCTGCGGGAGAAGCTCGAAGGCTGGCTCTAAGCGAGCGGGTCGAGGACGGGCACGCTGCCGAACATCCCGAGCTCCACCTCTTCGCCCGGCGCGGCGCCGACGAGCAACACTCTCATCCCGAGCGGCTTCCTCTTCAGCTTGCTGGCCGCGTCGAGGTCCCTCATCACCCACTTCAGGACGCGGGTCTCTGTGGTGGAGGGCAGGGGGACCATGTCGAGCCCGGCCACGCAAGCTGGGGTGGCGGCCAGGAGGTCGCGGAACCTGAGCTGCCCGACCGCGGCCAGCTCCTTGAGCCTATCGTCCTCGGCGAGCGGGAGCATCACCTCGTTGAAGCCCACGGCGCCGAGCGAGGAGGCGAGGAGCGAGAGCGCGCCGTTGACCGCTTTAAGGACGGAGAGCGTCCCGGGGCTGAAGAGGGGCAGGCCCAGCAGCTTCTCGAGCAGCAGAGCTACGCTGTCGGAGCCCCACGGGGAGAGGGAGAGGTCCAAGCCGATGAGCGGCAAGCTCGCGCCCGCGCGGTCGATCGCGCCGTAGACGAGCCTGTACGCCTCGAGCGCGGTGGCCCTCAGCGCGTCGGGCAGCGGCTCGCCGCCCTCGACGAGCTCGGCCACGTGCGTCGGGTAGAGGAGGCTCGCCGTCAAGCCCTCAACCTCGCTCGTGGTGACGGGGAAGTAGGGGGTGACGGGCCTGCCCCCGAACGCCACCGCGAACCGCGAGCCGGCCACCCAGCCGGCCTCCTCGGGGATCCTCCTCAGAGCCTCGACGATCCCCTCCTCCTCCCCCTCCGCGTACTCGACCGAGAAGTAGGCGCGCTCGAAGCTGCGCATCATCTCGACGAGCTCGCCGGGCTCGAGGCGGCGGAGCGGGAAGGCGACGTAGTTCGCGACCTTGACGGCCGCCTCGTAGAAGCCCTCGACGTACTTGGCCGGCTTCACCCCCAGCGCCCCCGCCGCGTCCTCGACCGGCGGCGAGACCGCGCGGACGCTCCACACCTCCCTCTTAGCGGAGAGCTCCCTCGCCAGCTTCCCCACCTCGTCCAGCCGCAGGCGCGAGAGGTAGCCGTCCAAGCTCCCGGCAGCCGGCGGCGCGTGGTAAGTTAAAGCCCTAAACTTGTACACGAGGCGGGGGCTCAAGTCCCGTTTATAGCCGTTGCGCAGCCCCTCGCGAACGTTAACTCCCGCTGGCGCCGGGACCGCTACGCATATTGGCGCGCCGAACCCCTCCGGCGCGTGGCGAGGGGTAAGTGGAGCGAGGAGGAGGCTTGGGAGTGGTACGAGAGGGTCGGGCCGGTTCGGGGCTGCAACTACATCCCGAGGACGGCGGTGAACCAGCTGGAGATGTGGCAGGCCGAAACCTTCGACGAGCGCACGATAAGAGAGGAGCTCGGCTGGGCGAGCGCCCTGCGCCTGAACTCCGTCCGCGTCTTCCTCCACTACTTAGCGTGGGAGGTTGACCCGGAGGGGTTCAAGAAGAGGCTCGACCGCTTTCTCGAAATCGCTCGGGAGCACGGAATACGGGCCATGCTGGTACTCTTCGACGACTGCTGGAATCAGGAGCCGAGGCCGGGGCCCCAGGAGCCGCCGATCCCCGGCGTGCACAACAGCCGCTGGGCCGCCAGCCCCGGGCGGTCGCGCGTGCTCGACAGGAGCTGCTGGGGGAAGCTCGAGGAGTACGTGAAGGACGTGGTCGGCAGCTTCGCGCGGGACCCGCGCGTCCTCGCCTGGGACCTCTACAACGAGCCGGGCAACACCGGCATGGGCGAGAGGAGCCTCCCCCTCGTCGAGGCGGCGTTCGAGTGGGCCCGCGAGATGGAGCCCTCGCAGCCCCTGACGGTCGGCCTCTGGGCCGACTACGGCGACCGGATGCACAGGCGCTTCGCCGAGCTCTCCGACGTGGTGAGCTTCCACACGTACGACCCGCCGCACGTGGTGGAAGCGAAGGTGCGCTCGCTCCTGGCGTACAACCGGCCGCTGCTGTGCACCGAGTTCCTGCGAAGGCAGGTGGGCAACACGTTCGCCGCCGTGCTGCCCATCTTCGCGCGCTACAGGGTGGGCTGGTACTTCTGGGGCCTCGTCGCGGGGAAGACTCAGACGTACTACGATTGGAGCTGCACGCCCGAGAGCCCGTGCTACGCGCCGCCCAGGATCTGGCAGCACGACCTGCTGTACCCGGACGGCGCGCCCTACGACCCCAGCGAGGCCCTTCTCCTGATCTACTGGGCTGAGGTGGAGGGCAGGCTGTTCCGCGCGCGGCGCGCTTAAGCCCCGATCATCCCCGGCAGGGGGGTGGAGATCCCCTTGTCCACCTGGCTCAGCGCCCTCCTAAACAGCCGCCCCTCCGCGTAGACGCACCTCATGAGAGTTCGCGGCGGCAGGTACACGTGCTTGGGCAGCTTGAAGGGCGGACCCAAGCGCAGGTCCCAGGGGGCTCTGACCTCCTCCCACTCGTCGAAGCTGAGCACGCTCAGCGTGTACCTCGTCACGTCCCTCTCCTCCCTCGCGAGCTCCTCCGCGAGCCGCAGGGTCCAGGGGTCGGCCGCCTCCATCATGACCTCCTCCTCCAGCTCCTCGTCCGTAACGTACCTGTTGCAGAAGCTCCTGTTGACCCGCTGGACGACCCCCTCGAAGCCCCTGCGGCCGGAGCCGAACATCGCGTCGAGCGCGAACGCCTCAACCGCCAGCGGGCTGGTCCCGGCGACCGCGAAGCCCGCGAACCTCCTCTCGCCGTAGGCGAGCGGCCCCTCGCCCTCCATCGCGACGATCCCGGAGACGAGCGCGGCAACCTCGGTCCCCGAACCCTTCAGCTCGTCGGCGACCGTCGCGTAGGCCCCCACGTACCTCACGATGTAGAAGCCCATGCTGAGGAGCATGGGCGCGAAGCTCGCCGGGCCCGCGTGGGGGTCGCTCACCGCCAGCAGCTCCCCCTCCTCAACGCAGGTGGGCAGGGGGGCGGAGGAGGCGAAGCCGTTGGATAGGATCACGCGGTCCCCGGCGGGGATCACCTCGAAGCTCCTGTGGGGCGGCACGTCCACGCCGAGAGCCTCCGACGCGTACTCCCTCTCGAAGAGCTTCAGGGGCGCGCCCAGCATGTGCCACCTGGTCTGGGGCCTACGCCAGGCGGAGAGCGGCTTGAGGGCGAGGGAGTACACCGCGAGGGCGTGGGTCTTGGCAGGCGCCACCGCCATCACGAGGTCGTAGCGCTCGGCGAACAGCGCGCGCGGCGGCTCCACGTGGGCGAAGAAGCCGGTGTCGTAGCCTTCCGCCCACTTCAGCGGGAGCCGCTCCAGCTCCTGCCCCTCGTATAGGTCGAGGAAGAACACCCTCCCCTCGTACTTCGGGTCGGCGAACGCGCGCGCGTAGCCCAGCTCGAACGCCACCCTCAGGGGGTTGAACCAGGGGGAATCGAGGGCGATGTCCACCTCGTCCGCCCCCGCTTCCAGCAGCGCGTCCACGACGCCCGCGAGGAGGGCCGGCTGGGCGGCGAGAGCCTGCAGGTCCGCGTGCTCGCTGACCCCCCGCTGCCGCGCGAGCCTCTTGAGCTCGCCGCCGAGGAAGGGGGCCGCGCTCACGCTGGCGTCGGGCTTCACGAGGACCTTGCCGACCTCCTTCAGGGAGGACGCGAGCTCCTCGGCGAGCGCCCTAGCGGCGGCGTAGCTGGCTTGGGGCGCGCTGAGCCAGTCGGGGACCCTCGCCGCGACGATGAGGCCCTCGCCCCCGGACCACACCTCCTCCCTCCTCTTCGGCTTCAGCGGCTTGTAAGCTCCCGGGTCGAGGAGGGGCGTGAACCAGTCCGGGGAAGCCGACGCTAGCAGCTGGGACGGGCTGCGCTTGACGAAGCCGACCAAGGCTCCCTCGCCCAGCGACCCCCTCGGCCGCCGCTAATAAACTTGCGCGGCTTCACGCTCCAGCAAGCGCCACCTGGCGTGCGGTGAAAGGATAGCGAGGGAAGCAAAAACACTAAAAAATATTTATTTCTTTGTTCTCAAAGTTTTATTCCGGCGACCTCTTGGAGGATCACAGCGGCGGTGAAGAAGCCGTAGAAGACGGTGCCTACCGCCATCACGATGTTCGTGGCCAAGCCCGGCCTCAGCTCCTTCGGCATGAGCCTGTTGCTGACCACCAGCTGGAGCGCGCACGCGAGAGTGAGCGCGAAGAGGCCCAGCACGGCCCCCGTCATCGACAGCGTGTACGGCTCCGCGAGACCGTAGGTCAAAGCCGCGTACATTATCGCTAGGGAAGACGCGTAGAGCGCGTAGACCACCGGGTAGTAGAGCTTCCTTGGGTCCCCGTTAGCCCACCTCCTCACCCGCTCGCTCGCGAACCACAGGTTCTCCACGACAGCCCTCGCGGTCGAGTCCATCAACCCCCACTGGTTGTCGAACAGCGTGAAGAAGACGCCGAGGAGGATCACGTACCACGCGAGCGGGCCGAGCACGCTCGAGAGCGCCTCCGCTTGGACGGCCGCCATCCGGAAGCCCGTGGGAGCGAGCCCTCGCGGCGCGAGCAGGGCGTAAGCCAGAACGCTCGTGAAGATCACGGTCACGAACGTTATCCCCGAGAAGATCACGTACGAATCGAAGCGGAGCACGTTGAGCCAGCCCCTCCACCTTCTGAGGTTCTCCGGCTTCGAAGCGTCGAAGGGCGTTTCCTCCGCGGACAGCGAAACCTTCCTCCCCCTGACGATCCCCGAGATGTAGCCCGCGAACCTGCCCATCCCCCACCCCTTGTCGCGCGCGTAGCTCGAGAAGAACAGGTTGAAGCCGAAGCCCGCGGGGATGTACGCGATCGCCGCCGCCATCACGAGCCAGTTCACTCGATCCTGCGGTGGGAAGCCGAGCCTCGGCTCCAAGAAGCCAGCGAGCCCCTTCAGCACTTCGACCCAAGCTGCCGGCGGCGCAGCTAAGGCGACGCCGACCGCTACCGTGAACAGGGGGAGCAGCAGCAGGGGCCAGCTCACCAGCTCGAGCGTCCTCTCGATCTTCCCTCCGAGGTGAAGGACTACCAAGCCGGCTGTGAGCGCGATCACACCCCATGTTAAAACCAGCTGCGAGTCCTGAGGGGTGGGGAGCCTCCCCAGCTGGAGCGCCGCCATAGCCGTCGCCGAGCCCATAGCCCAGCCGGGCCAGACGATCGGGATGACGAGCGCGAGGATCCACGTCGAAGCCCACGCCAGGGGGCCGGGCGGGAGCTTCTGGAAGGCCCTGTGGACGGGTTGCCCGCAGTACACCGGGTACTTCATCGCTTCAACCGCCACCACCGCCTGCACGATGCAGGAGAGCAGCGCGGCCCAGAGGATGCTGGGGCCGTAGTTCACGACGGCGGCCGGGAAGAGGATCAGCTCGCCCGAGCCGATGGCGAGGGAGCCCACGATCACGCCGGGCCCCGCCGCCCTCAAGTAGCTGAGCAGCCCCGGCTTCGGCGGCTCCGGCAGCTCGCCAGCGCCGTTCCTGGCGCTTTGCACGCTATCCTCCATCAAAGGCTGTTTATAACTTAAATTGAATGTAAATGTGCTATTAAAAGCTAATATTTCGATGAAAATCCGAAACAACCAAAGAGTATCGTAAGAGATCGGCATAGCATATAAATATACACTCAAGCTCGATAGCTGCACCGCGCCAGCTGCGGCGCTGCACCCGAGGGGCGCCGATCCGGCGCTGGGCTCGCGCCGCGCTCCTCTCGCGCGCTACGTTTTAATCTGGGGGCCGCGGGGCTGCGCGGGCGTGAAGGTTAGGGTGGTCTCGCTCGACTTGGACGGCACGCTGGTGAGCAGGGACTACGTCGACTACTTCTGGCTGGAGCTAGTGCCCAAGCTGTACGCGGAGCGCCGCGGGCTCAGCCTCGAGGAGGCGAAGCGGGAGGTGCAGAGGCAGTACGACGAGGTGGGGCCGAGGGACCTCCGCTGGTACAACCCCCACTACTGGTTCCAGCGCTTCGGCCTCGACAGCGGGCTGCTGCGCTGGGCGCTCGAGGAGGCTGGGCGCCTCGTCAAACCCTACAGGGACGCCCTCGAGTTCGTCGAAGCCGCGAGGGGGAGGGTGCAGCTCGTGCTCTCCACCAGCGCTTCCCGCGACTTCATTAACCTCGTGTTCGCCCGCGTGCCGGAGCTCGCCTCGGCCTTCACCCGCGTCTTCTCCTCCGTCTCCGACTTCTCGCTACCCGGCAAGCCCCCCGAGTTCTACAGAGCCGTCCTGAGGCAGCTGAACGCCCAACCCCGGGAGGTCGCCCACGCGGGGGACGACGAGGAAGCGGACTACAGGGTGCCGGCGTCGCTCGGCATCAAAGCCTTCCTCATCGACAGGAGCGGGCAGCGGGGGGTAAGCAGCCTCCTAGAGCTGCTCGAAATCATCTAGGGTGGTGGGGCCGCCGGGACTTGAACCCGGGATCACCAGCGCCTACCGCGCCGCGCGCCGGCGATCCGGCACCTCGGGGTACGCCCCCAGGCTGGCATCCTACCAAGCTAGACTACGGCCCCCCGCTTGCGCCCCCGCCGGGGTTAAAAGTTTTGCTAGGGGAGGGGCTGGCTTCTCGCGAGCTCGGTACGCGCTACGTGCCCAGAAGCCTTAATACTAGTGCGCGCGTGGAACGCGGTGCTGAAGTCAATCCGCGTTAGGAACCTCAGAGGGATCGGGGAGCGCGAGGTCGGCGGGTTGGCGGACGTAGCGCGCGGAGACGTCATGGCGGAGGCTTCCAAGCTCCTCTGAGGAGCGGTGCAGCAGCGCCGAAGACCCCTTCGTGCGGCTTGTCTGGGGCGCTTGTTCGAGCGAGCGGTAGTTCGGTGAAGAGCATCTGCGTATAAGCTTGGAAGCCTCGGGCGTTGCGCGTAGTTCCGCCCCGACCTAGGGGCTGGCGCTGCTAACCGCTTGACGCAGTTCGGGAGCTGCTGGCGAGCCTAGCGCTTCAGCCAGATGCTCTCGCTGAGCGCTTGCGCCAGCGCTTCGATGTTCTCGAGCGGGGTTGGGGGGTGGACTTCCGCGTAGAGCATGAGCCCTCCCCGCTTGGAGCCGAGCTTCTGCACAACCCTCCTCACGTAGTTCCTGATCTGGGCGGGGGTGCCGTAGGGTATCAGGTGCTGCCGGTCGATGTCGAGGTCGATGCAGACGCG
>Ga0080004_1093687_pt1 | contig 12965 bp, 9 predicted proteins | sample WasSprMetagenome_FD_69207 | JGI IMG/M metagenome (GOLD analysis project Ga0080004, IMG submission 69207) | Sulfidic aquatic microbial communities from Washburn Spring, Yellowstone National Park, USA - WS (SPADES assembly) (version 2) | ecosystem: Environmental > Aquatic > Thermal springs > Hot... | reverse complement strand
GTTTCGGGAGAGGGGAAGCGTGCGCCCCCTTCTCCCTTGGATGGGAGAAGGGTCGGGGATGAGGGGGTGGCGTATGCCTGCCCTCACCCCTGACCCCTCTCCCAGTTTCACTTATCTTGATTCACATTTTGTAGCTTGGATTGATGCTTTGGCGAGGATCCAGCCCTCCACCATGGCCTCGAGGTGTCTCATCCCTACCCACAAAGCCTTCGGACCAGGTGGCTTAGCGTTCCGGTACTCCTCATACCCTCCAAGCTTCCCTATCGCTAGCACCGCCTCTGCCTCCGTCTCTATCTTCATCGAACTGTAAGCCCCAAGCACCTCTACCTCATTCCCTCTTAGCACCCTTATTGCCGGCGTCTCTGGAGCTTCTCTCGCTAAGTGCGTAAGATACAGCAGTCGCCATGCCACTACGTAGAAGACCGCCAGCGCCTTCTTCAGCCTCTCCGCATCGCCTATCTGTAGCCTCTCCACCCTCCACCCACTCTTGAGCACGTAGTGCAACCGCTCTATCCCACATCTCTTCGAGTAGTATCTTACAACCATCTTCCCCACTCCTTACTCCCATCGTCGTCAGAAGAACCCATTCTATCCTCCCTTCTCCCACTTCCCTAACCTCACTCGCTTTCACTACCGTAAGCCCCACTGGCTTCCAGTCCGCTTCCCTCTCCTTCTCCTCTATCCTCACCTCCCTGCGCCTCTCCCTCTTCCCCCATTGCTCCCTCTCCCGGACTTTAAAGGAACTTGGAGAGGGGTTACAACAACGTGGAAGATGGGCAAGGGGCGAGAGCAAGCAATCCACCCAATTTTGAAAAGCCCTGCCCCAGCTAAGGCCTTTCTAAGAAGCTTTTCTGGTGGGAAATGCTTCCGGCGCTTTGCGAGACGGCTTTCTCTTGGCCGCGTCGGTGAGAAGCCCCGATTTGCTTATATCGAACGGTTTAAAGCCGATCTTCTCGGCCGGCGAGCCAGGCTTCAGGCGGAAGTCTCCCCGGTCTGGATCCACAAACATCGGGTCGGCAATTATGGAATGCACGTCCTGCCCATGCTCGCGCCACTGCTCCAGCGTCATTCCCGCAAAGTTGAACGGCCGACCTGCGGCGTTCCAGTACAGGTTGTAGTCAAGCTTGTAGTTGCTTCCGGACCAGTTTGAGCCCAACAGCTCCCCCTGCTTCCAGTAAACTATGTTGTTTGTGAATGTGAACGACAGGTGCTCTTCCGCGCGGCTGCGCATTATCTGGAACTCCCGGCCAAGGGCGAAGATGTTGTTGCGCACCATGTTGTTCCGACCGTAATGCTGGTGGAAACCAGCGCTTTTGAGGCGGTAAACCAGGTTGTTCTCGATTAGGATGTCTGTGCTGCCCTCGTCAGGGTAAATTCCCCAGCCGCCGTAGTCGAACGACTCCACGTCGTGGATGTGGTTGAACCGCAGAACCGTTCCCGGCGAAATGCCAAGTGTGTATATGCCACCCATATCGCTGAGGACGCCCTGGCCTATCTCATGGATGTGGTTGTATTCGATGAGGTTATGGTGCGCCAAACTGCGGCCGTAGCCCCAGGACCATCCGACCGAAACTCCGGTGTAGTAGAAATCGAAAATCTCGTTGTGCTGTACGCGGTTGTCGTGCGAGTGACCAATCCACACACCAACAGCCGCTGGGTGCATTCGGCCGCCGTGGGCGATTAAGCAGTCCCGCACCGTATTGTGGCTGGCAACTGCCTCTTCGTCGGCAGGGATGCCCATAAGCCCTATCTTAACGCCGCCGCCTCCCATATCGGTTAGGTCACAGCCCTCAATGCGGTTGTTTCTGCATCCCTCGCCAAGCTCAATCGCGTAGTTGCCGATGTGTGTGATGGTACAGCGCTCCAAAACGCAGTTTCGGGCGCCAACAGCGGTGATGGCTCCGTCGAGGTTTACCTCGGCCTGCGGGAACGAGTTGCCCTCCGGCGGAGTGACCCAGTTTGTGTGCGCGAAGGTCAGCCCGCGGAACACAACATGCTCAACCCACCTGCGGTTGGCCACGTCTCCTTTGATTTCAACCAAGCGTTCCAGTCTGGGGGCTATCACAACGCTTCTGCTCGAATCTTCTCCGGGCTTTGGAATATAAGTGAGCTCCCCGCTCTTTCGGTCGAGGTACCACTCGCCGGGTTCGGATAGGGCTTCGCGGACGTTTTCCACGAGGAAGCGTCCGCCCTTGGGCAGAGCAGTGTACCACTGGGTGCTTCTGGTGCGGCCGGTGAATGTAACTATATGCTCCTTCTCATCCACGGAATCTATCCTGAAGCGGGACATGGTCCAAATATGGAACGGAAGCACCTCAACATCCTGCAGGTTGTGCCAGCTCGCGCTGATTTGCCCTGGCTCAAAGCGGAAGCGGTCGAAACCCTGGCCCGCGGCGCGGTCTGTTGGGAGCACCTCGCCCGCTATAAAGTAATAGCCCTTCTTGGGGAGCCTCGGTCGGTACCGGCGCTGGCCGTTAACGAAAAGCTGGGTGAACGTCCATTGGCCCCGTGCCACTTCGGGGATATTCAGAACCCAGCGGCCACTGCTGTCCACCCGCCATCCGGTAAGCCGCACACCCCCGCTGATTATGGGTTTTTCGCGGCCGTAGGCGGTGTAAACCACAGGGGCTTCCGGTGTGCCGGAGTCTTCCGGAGAAAACACAAGGGGTTTTTCAAGGAAGTAGGTGCCGCCCCGCACAACAACCTCAACCGCCAAACCGCGCTTTCTGAGCTCGCGGGCGGCCTGCTGGGCCCTATGCAGGGTGGCGAAGGGACCGTCGGTGCGGCTTGCGTTCGGCCTGCTGAGCCGCCCTGTCCATGCATCGTTCCCAAGCTTCGAGACGTATATGCGCGCAACTTTGGGGCTGTTTTTTCTCACCTTTCCCACAGCTCCTTTCGTTTGAAGTGCCAGGGCGTTTGTTGAAAAGGCCGCTAGCACAAGTAAAAAGGCCATCCATCTGAAGACTTGCATCAAAAATACCCTCCGGGGAGTCCAATTTCGGGAAAGCTGGTTGAACCGAACTACCGAGTTAGAAGTTAAATCTGTTCTTTCCCGGTTCCTGCCTGAGGAATGCGTTCAGTTAAAAAAGGAGGATGCAGTATGAGGCGAAGAGAGTTCCTTGGGAAAGCAGCTTCAGCGTTTGCAAGCGCTTACCTCGTTCAAGCGGAAGAAAAGTCTTTTGCTCTTGGCTCTAAAGGGGGTAAGAAAATGGGGCCTCTGCGCGTACACCCCAGCAACCCGCGCTACTTTGCCGATGGAAGCGGCAGGGTGAAGGTGGATTTATCCGGGATGAAAGGCTCTGCATCTGCTCGATGGTTCAATCCGCGGGACGGACGGTTCGGCAAAGTTTTCAGGGTTGATGGAGGCGGATGGCGTGAGCTTGCCACACCGGATGAAAAAGATTGGGTTTTGCACATCTATTTGCGCAGATAATTCCGAAAAAGCTTATTTGCCGGAATGAAAAACTACCGGATGTTGATCCAGCCGTGTACAAGCGGCTGAAAGAAAATGGCCCTGAAGTTTTGGAACAATTGCACCTTAAATGCAGCTTAAAACCCAACAAGCAGATTTCGATTGTAGAAAAGTGGTTTTCAATGGCCTTGTCTTGCAGCAGAGCCGATACTGCCTTACACCCAAGTTGCTGCCGCCAAGCCGCCACTGCGTCGGCAGGCACTTTGGGGTTGCTTGGCGAATTGAGATGGTGAATCCTACTCAAGGAGGTACCAGGTGGCGCGCCAAGATTGGGGCATTTTGATTGTTGGGCTTGGGGGCATCTCTCATCAGCATTTGGAGGGCTACAGGCGACAGGGCCTGAAGGTGGTGGCCGGCGCCGATCCGGACGAAGCCCGCCGTCAGGCCGCCAAAGCCCGCTTCAATATCCCGCTGGTTGGTCCGGACTTCAAGGAGTTCTTAAACCATCCGGATGTGCGCATAGTGGATATTGCCGTGCCCCACATAATGGACATACGCCAGCCGATTGTGGATGCCGCCGCGCAGGCAGGAAAGGCGATTTTTATACAAAAGCCGCTTGCGCCGTACCTCGCAGACGCCAAAAAGCTGGTGGAAACAGCAGAGCGCTACAATGTTCCAATGATGGTGAACCAGAACTCGGTTTTTGTGCCGGCATTCACGGCCATTGAGCCGTATCTGCGCGATGAAAAATGGATCGGCAAGCCGTACTATTTCGAAATCAACAACCGCGGGTGGATGTATCTGGGCCCGGAAAGCTGGTACGGCAAAGACAAGCGCTGGGTGGTCAGCGATATGGCGGTGCACCACTTCGCGCTGGTGCGGCACTGGTTCGGGGATGCCAAAACGGTGTATGCCATCATGAAGCGGGATGAATCTCAGGAGGCGGTGCGCGGCGATACGCTCGGCGCCGTTAGCATAACCTTCGAGAGCGGCGTTGCCGGCTTGGTAATCAACAACTGGAGCTACCGCGGCGACCGCACCCGCATGCACTCCTTGGAAGAGATTCTGATACAAGGTACAAAAGGAGCCATCACCGGAGACAGCTCTTCAATGTGCGTGGCAACACTGCACCCCCAACCGTGCCGCATCTACCCGGAGGTGCACGGTAGCTGGTTTCCAGACGCTTTCGGCCATGCGATGGTCCACTTCATAGATGCGCTGGAGTCCGGCCGGCCTTTCCTGTGCGAAGCTAGAGACAACCTGAAGACGATAGCGATTATAGAAGCCGCCTACCGCAGTGCAGAAGAAGGACGCGCAGTGGATATCGCCGAGGTGATGCAGTAGCGGAAGATTCACCGGAGCCGAGCCGCAAAGCAGGGGATGCTTCAACGGAGCGGCTCGAAAGAAATCGAGCAGTTGCCGGCGAAATAGAATTTTGCAAGCACCAGCGGGAACAGCCCGCAAAGCTTTTAAGAAAAAACTTAAGAACTTGGGAGGAAAGCAATGAGATCCACTCCTATAGGTATTGCAATGCTCAACGACGAGCGTCCGCATGTTTACACCCAAAACAACCCCATGAATATGGCCGTGGTGCGTGCTTGGGCTGACATTATCAGAGAGGGGATTAAAAACATAGACGGCACCGCGCCGGAGATTGTTGTTGGCTCTGAGATAATCACCAGCGTGCGCACCGCGCAGAAGGTTGGAGAGGAGCTGGCCAGGGCCGGATGCAAACAAGTGATTATGTGCTACAACGTGTGGAACTTCCCGTTTTTCGCCTGGCCGTTCCTCAACTCCATCGGGAGGGTGCCGGTGCTTTCGCTTTCAAACAACAACGGTGAATATCCGGGCAACGTTGGCCTTTTGGCAACCGACGGCGCACTGCGCCAGGCCGGCATCCGCACCCACCGCATCATCGGCGAAATGGATGATCCGGAAACCCGCCAGCGCGTGTTCGATTGGATACGCGCAAGCCAGGCCGTCACCACCATCCGCAACGAGGTTTACGGAATGTACGGCGGCCACTCTATGGGAATGGAAACCGGCTATTTCCACCTTACGCCGGTGCAGAAAACGTTCGGTTGTACCACTTACCAGATAGACCAGTACCTTCTGGTTGATAGGGCAGAGAAAGCCCCCGCAGACGAGGTTGAAAAAGGCTTCCGCTGGTTTGAAGAACTCCTTGGGGACCGCATCCTTTACGACGGCAACATGCTTACTCCGGAAAGCCTTAAGCGCCAAATACGCATTTACATCGCTATGCGGGAGCTGAACCGCGAGTTCGGCTTCGACTTCTGCGGCCTCAAAGGCCAGCGGGAGCTTACGGAACTCTACACGCTTGGCGATGTTCCGGAAATGCTGATGAACGACCCGTATGACTGGAACGGTCCCAAAGAGCCCACCGTGTGCTCCACCGAGGCAGACAGCTTTGCCGCTATCACCATGCAACTGCTCAAATACGTTACCGGCGGTTTGCCTGCGCTGTTTATGGACGTGCGCCTGTACCACCCGGACCTGGATATCTGGGATTGGTGCAACTCGGGCAACCACGCAAGCTGGTACGCCGCCCAAAGCTTCGATCCGGCCGAGAACTTCAAACACATCAGGTTCCACCCGGCACTCAGCTTCTACTTCAAAGCCGGCGGCGCATCCGTGGAGTTCGATGCCAAGCCGGGACCGATGACCTTCTGCCGCCTCGGCCTGTGGGATGAGAAGCCGTTCATGGTTATTGTCCGCGGTGAAAGCCTGGACCTTCCGCCAGAAGAGAGAAAGCGCCTTGCTCAGATGACCAACCCAACCTGGCCGCACGTTTACGCCAAGCTGGAGTGCACTTTCGAAGAGTTCAAGGATGTGTTCCCCGCCAACCACATTCAGGGCGCGCCCGGCGATTTGGTTAGGCCGCTGGTTTACCTGTGCGAAATCGCGGGCGTGAAGCCGATTGTGCTGGGCTCTGCCGCACAGAGCCGCATCGCGCCCATTTGGGAGAGGGTGTCATGAGCGCCAAAGACCTCCTTGTTGGTGTGGATGTCGGTGCCACTGGTATAAAGGCCGGCATCTTCGACACACAGGGAAATCTGGTTGCTTCCGCCTCCCGCCGGAACGCTCCCAAGCCTCAGGAGGGGGTGGAAAGCCCCACCCCCCTCCTAATCTGGGACGGCGAAGAGATGTGGGGCAAAGTTTGCGATGCCTTAAGAGAGGTCATATCCAAAATCGAAGATAAAAACAGCCTTCGCGGCATTGCTGTTACCGGCTTCGGCGCAGACGGAACGCCCATGTCGAAGGATGGCCGCCAGCTTTACCCCTTCATCTCTTGGCACTGCACCCGCACACTGCCTCAGCGCCAGCGCGTGCTCCAGCAGATGGATGCCTGGGAGATATACCAGATTACGGGCTACCACAACTACACCTTCAACACCATCAACCGCCTGCTTTGGCTTAAGGAGAACGCTCCGGAGGCTTTGGAGAAGGCGTACAAGTGGCTGATGGTGCAGGACTTTATGGTGTACAAGCTGTGCGGAGAGTTCACTACCGAATGCACCATAGCCAGCACCACCATGCTTTTGGACATGCGCACCCGAAAGCTTTCTCCCAAAATGCTGGAGATAGCCGGCGTGGATGAAAGCCTCTTCCCGCCAATCTCCGAATCCGGGGCAGTGGTTGGATACGTAACCGAGCAGGCGGCGGAAGCAACAGGCCTTCCCAAGGGAATGCCGGTGGCAACCGGCGGCCACGATTGCGAGATTGGCATGCTGGGGTCTGGCGTGTGGGAGCCAACAACCTTTGTGGACATCACCGGCACATGGGAGATGATAATCGCCATGCTGGACGAGTTCGCTCCCACGCGCGAGATGTTCGACAAGGGCATCGACTACGAGGCGCATTCGATACCGGGCAAGTACTTGTGCCAGGGGTTGATGCCTGCGGGAAGCGTGGTCGAGTGGGTGCGCGACGGCTTTTACGCTGGGATGCCGCCGGAGGAAGCCTACGCGCTTATGGCCGAGGAGGCCGCCCAGTTCCCGCCCGGCAGTGGAGGTGTGTTTGTCCTGCCGGCTTTTGTGAAAAGCTCTGGCCCGTTTGCGGCTGACCACTCTTTGGGAAGCATTCTGGGCTTAACCACCAGCACCAGGCGCGGGCAAGTGGCGCGGGCGACGTTTGAATCGCTCTGCTTCCAGATGCGGCGCCAGATGGAGGTGATAGAGCGCTCCACCGGCGTGAAAAGCAAATGCCTCCGCGTGCTCGGCGGCGGCCAGAAGAACGACTTCTGGCTGCAGATGAAGGCGGACGTAACTGGGAAGCCGGTTGAGGTCCTCCAGCACCCGGAGGTCACTCTCTTGGGCGTGGCCATACTGGCAGGAGTCGGCGCCGGCATTTACCGCAGTGCCGAAGAGGCCTTGAAAAGCCTTCCATTCCCCGTGCGCGTGTTCGAGCCGCGCAGCGAGCTTTACGAACCGTTCTCTCGGGCGTTCGAGCTGTTCTTGGAGGTGCCAACGGCGCTAAGCGGGTTCTACGCCCGGCACGAGGCCGCGGGAATCTAACCGCTACTCCGCGCAGAGCAACCGGTGGGCTTGCGCATTAGGCGCACGGTTTTTTGACTCGGGGAGAATATATGCGGCATTCTGTACCTACGGAGCTGATAAGACAGGATTATTTTGAACTGGCCTCACGCGTAACACTGCGCACAGAGCTTTCAGTGGCGCATCTTTTGCTGGTTCAGGCGGTGGAAGGACATGCGCACACCGGCGCAGGCGCTTTCCAAGGCCACCGCTATGTGAATACCACGATAGATGATGTGGTGGAAGCTTTGCACCTAGACCCGGACCGCACTCAGCGCGAGCGCCAAGCCCTCATCGACGATATAAAAGAGTTTGCCAGGCGCGTTATGCGCGGCGAAAAGCCAACCCGCCTGCTGAACGGTGAGGGCCGCCCGCTTCTGGGCATGGGGCTGTTCCGATGGCTTGATGTGGAGCCGGAGGATGTGCTGAGGGGCCTGTACCTCGGCGGTTTGCGCGATTCCCCAAGCGTTAGACGCGCAACCCAGGAGAGGTACGGAATACAGATAGGCTATGGAGAATGCCATTTTGTGGACACCCAGGTTATGGAGCAGTTGGACCTGGACGGAGAAAAGCTGGCGCGCACTTCCAACGAGCACCGAATGGACGAATTCCGCGAGACCGGCTTAATTGTGCCTCCTCCCAAGCCGAAAGATGCAAAGCATGTTCGCTATATGTACGTGCGCCAGCGCACAGGTCCGGGAGCCTCTGACGACTGCGCCATACTGGCCGCCGGATACCTTTACGGCTTCAGCGTGGGAGTTGGGGTCTTCCTTGCTGACGCAATCGATACATTGGAGAAGTTCACGCCCGAGTACGGCGACCAGGACGAAATGCTGGCGGAGGAGATTCTTCGGGGCTTCCCAAACCTCGGCCTGACGGATGAAGACGTGTATCAGCTTACGTACTTGGCCTCAACACCCCCGGAGCTGGAGGGCCGCCTGCCGGATCAGTCTCTGCGCCATTTCCTGCAGGTGGATACAAAGGTGGACCAAACCATCATCGAAAGCCACTTTTTGTCTATCTTGGGCCTGCCCTTCGCTCCCATGAAGCCGTCTCGCAACGAAATGTCCAACGAAGAGGTGTATCAGTACCTCCGCGAGAAGATTGCCGGGCTGAAAAAGAGCTAACCGGATTTTGGAGCTGGTGCCGCGCCGAAGGGGCTTGCCTCGGCCGGCATCAGCTTCCGCCGGCAACGGTTTCCAGCTCCTGAGTGGGGTTAACGCTTTCCGAGCACCTGTTCAGCACCTTTTTCAGGAACTGGCCTGTGTAGCTTCGTTCCTCTCTTGCCACGTCTTCGGGGGTGCCGGTTGCCAGCAGTTCGCCGCCGCGGTCGCCGCCCTCCGGACCGAGGTCTATCACCCAATCGGCGGTTTTGATAACATCCAGGTTGTGCTCTATCACCAGTACGGTGTTGCCGGCATCCACCAATCGGTTAAGCACATCCAACAGCTTGCGTATATCCTCGAAGTGGAGGCCGGTGGTCGGCTCATCAAGGATGTACAAAGTATTGCCTGTGCCCTTCTTGGAAAGCTCTGCGGCCAGTTTAACCCGCTGGGCTTCGCCGCCGGAGAGGGTGGTTGCAGGTTGCCCCAACTTGATGTAGTCGAGGCCAACATCGTGTATGGTTGAGAGCTTGCGGACAATGGGCGGGATGGAGGAGAAGAACTTAAGCGCCTCTCCAACGGTCATATCCAGAACATCGGCGATTGATTTGCCTTTGAATTTGACCTCCAGCGTTTCGCGGTTGTAGCGCTTTCCTTTGCATACCTCGCACGGCACGTATACGTCCGGGAGGAAGTGCATTTCGATTTTGATTATTCCATCGCCGCGGCAGGCCTCGCACCGTCCGCCCTTAAGGTTGAAGGAAAACCTGCCGGGTTTGTAGCCGCGGATTTTGGCATCGGCTGTTTGGGAATACAGCTCACGTATCATGTCGAACACGCCGGTATAAGTGGCCGGGTTGGAGCGCGGGGTTCTGCCTATGGGTGACTGGTCTATAGCGATTACTTTGTCGATTGCCTCCCAGCCTTCGATTCGCTCGTAGCGCCCCACTGGCATCCGCGAGCCGTGCAGAAGCTGCATAAGAAGCGGATACAGGGTTTCCTGCACTAGCGTGGATTTTCCACTGCCCGAGACCCCCGTAACACACACGAAAACGCCAAGCGGTATCGGCACATCGATGTTTTTCAGGTTGTGCTGGGAGGCCCCGTAAAGAACCACCCACCCTTTCGGCTCGCGCCTGGTTTTCGGCACCTCTATGCGGCGCACCCCAGCGAGGTACTGCCCGGTGATGGAGTTCGGGTTCTGCGCTATTTGCTCCGGAGTGCCCGTGGCAACCACGTAGCCGCCGGCCTCGCCAGCCCCTGGACCGATGTCAATCACCCAGTCGGCCGAGCGGATGGTTTCCTCATCGTGCTCCACAACGAGTATGGTGTTGCCCAAGTCGCGCAGATGCATAAGGGTGTTGATAAGGCGGCGGTTGTCCCTTTGGTGCAGACCGATGGAGGGCTCGTCCAGTATGTAAAGCACGCCCATGAGGCCGGAACCAATCTGCGTTGCCAGGCGGATGCGCTGGGCCTCGCCGCCCGAGAGGCTTGCCGCCGGCCTGTCCAACGTGAGGTATTCAAGGCCAACGTTCTTCAAGAAGCCAAGGCGGGCGGATATCTCCTTAAGCACCTGCCGGGCAATGGTGTACTGGCGCTCGGTGAGCTTGAGGTTGGCGAGGAACCTATCCACTGCCTCGACAGAGAGTTTGGTAAGCTCCGAGATGTTCAGGCCTCCAAGCGTAACGGCCAGAGACTCCGGCTTCAAGCGCATGCCTTTGCAGTCACTGCACGGGCGGGAAGACATGTACTGCTCGAGCTGTTCTTTCATGTATGGCGAGCTGGTTTCTTGATAGCGCCTTTTCAGGATGGGGATAACCCCGTCGAACCTGGTTTCGTAAGAGCGGCGTATTCCGTAGCGGTTGGTGTACGTAACTGGCAGGCGCCTGTCGGTTCCGTACAGGATTACATCTATCTGCTCCTCGGAAAGCTCTCTAAGCGGGGTATAAACCGAGAAGCCGTAGGCGGCGGCTATGCTTCGGAAAACCTGCGGGAAGTACTCGCTGGAGGAATCTGCAAACGGGATAACCGCTCCATCGGCCAGAGAGAGATTGCGGTCCAGTATAAGGTCTGGGTCGAACTCCATACTGCTGCCGAGGCCGTGGCAGGTTGGGCACGCCCCGTAGGGAGAGTTGAACGAGAAGTTCCTCGGGGCAATCTCACCGATGCTGATGCCGCAGTCCGGACAGCCGAACTGTTCGGAGAAAAGCATATCGCGCGGCTCTGTGCCATCTCCGTCCGGGATGTTTATGGTTGCCAATCCGTTGGCAAGCTTGAGGGCTGTTTCCAATGAATCAGCGATGCGTGTTTTCGCATCCGGCCGCACAACCAAACGGTCCACAACGGCTTCGATGGTGTGCTGGCGGTACCGGTCCAGCTCAATGTCGTCCGTTACCTCATATATTTTTCCATCCACGCGCACACGCACAAAGCCCTCTTTCCTTATATCCTCTATCACACTGCGGTACTCGCCGCGCCGCCCGCGGACCAATGGCGCCAGAATTTGTATGCGCGTTCCCTCCGGCAGGGCCAAAATGGCGTCAACCATCTGCTCCACCGTCTGCTGAGAGATCTCCTTGCCGCAGTTCGGGCAGTGGGGAGTGCCAATTCTGGCATACAGCAGGCGCAGATAGTCGTATATCTCGGTGACGGTGGCAACCGTGGAGCGCGGGTTGCGCGTGGCCGACTTTTGGTCTATAGACACCGCCGGGGACAAACCCTCTATGTAGTCCACATCGGGCTTATCCATCTGCCCCAGGAACTGGCGGGCGTAAGCCGAAAGCGACTCCACGTACCGCCGCTGTCCCTCGGCGTATATGGTGTCGAAGGCCAGCGAAGATTTGCCAGACCCAGAAATCCCCGTGATAACCACCAGCTTATCCCTGGGGATTTCCAGGTCAATATTTTTCAAATTGTGCTGTCTGGCTCCGCGGATTATGATTTTATCCTGAGGCATACCACCCTGCCGAACAACTGCGCATGTGAAGTGCAAGCCGCCGGACTGATACGCGGCGGCTTTTCAAAAGGCCCTCCAAAATTATCGGCAAGGGCCGCCGTTGTTGTCAACTGCGAAATCCACCCAAAACCAAATACATGTTCGGCAGTTTGTTCTATTTTCTTCCGGCAAGCTCTTTGAGAGCGGCCGCAACATCACTGCCGTGAGTGGCTACTTTGACGGAGCTGTCGATCTTGCGGATTACGCCTTTCGGGTCGATGAAAAAGGTTACCCGCTTCGCCACGCCGTTTGGGTCGGTAAGAACACCGTATTTGCGCGCCACTTCGCGGCGGTCATCTGCCAGCAGGCGGAAGTTGAGCTTCTCAGCCTCGCAGAAGCGCTTGTGGCTATCCACATCCTGCACGCTGATGCCGAATACAACGGCTCCAAGGGCTTTGATTTGCGGCATCGCATCCCGCAGAGAGCGAACTTCCAACGTGCATCCGGGAGTCATATCCGCCGGATAGAACGCCAAAACCACCCAGCGGCCTTTTTGAGATGAAAGGGTGTAGATTTTGCCGTCATCGGCGCGGAGTTTGAAATCGGGTGCCTTGGAGCCCACGGCAGGAAGCGCGCCCCCCGGTTTTTCTTCGGAACCGGCTTGGGCCGGCACACCAAGCGACACTGCAACGGCGGTTACCCCCAGAAAAATCAAAACAGTTGCTATCTTGCCGAACATACTCCACTCCTCTGAGATGCGCTTTCGGTTGATTTTGCATCTCTATGGTGATTATAGCACCGTGGGATTGGCAAAAGCCTTGCGGCCAGGGCTTTTCAAAGTTCTGGAAGCTGCCAACCGAAATCCTTCTCTTGGCTTGCCCTCATCCCCAACCCTTATCCCATTCAAGGGAGAAGGGAGCGTACGGTTCCCCTCTCCCGAAACTGGGAGAGGGGCCAGGGGT
>Ga0080004_1148113_pt1 | contig 12969 bp, 14 predicted proteins | sample WasSprMetagenome_FD_69207 | JGI IMG/M metagenome (GOLD analysis project Ga0080004, IMG submission 69207) | Sulfidic aquatic microbial communities from Washburn Spring, Yellowstone National Park, USA - WS (SPADES assembly) (version 2) | ecosystem: Environmental > Aquatic > Thermal springs > Hot... | reverse complement strand
CAAACTCAAAGCGAAGGCGAGGCTAAAATCATCCAGCGATAAACCCAGCGATAGCAAAATAAGCGTCAAAAGAGTTAGAGGATCCATCATCGTTTATCCCCCGCTGTTGGATATAATGTTTAATAAAGGAGAGGACTCATTGCTTCTAACCCCATCCCGCCCTGAGGGGCGTGTGTTCCCGCTGGTGCGGGGAGGAGGTCGTCACCGACCGAGAGCGATTAAATTCCTCCCCTTCTTTCCTAATTTACAAGTCTTAGACTAGGAAAGATTTGTAAAGTTTTTCCCCTCATTCCCGCCTTAAAAGGCGAGGCTTTCGGTTATGTAAAAAGTGACAAATAACTAGGTTACTTAAGGACATTGCTTAATACGGGGAGACCATGAATAGAGCTTTATTTCTCTTAGATCATCAGTAGTTCGATGGGCTTTAGCTTCTTGGATATTGGGTCTATTTGGTAGCCTAGGGATTCTAGGGCTGTCGCCCCGAGGACTGGGATATCTTCAGGCTCTCCAAATATTATTGGAACGATGGCGCGCCGCTCCCCATATTCCACAGCCGCCCCGCCAATATCACGTTCAACAACCCCTCCACCATAGACTCTCGGCCTCTGCCTAGTGACAGGTTTTAGCCCCAGCCCCTCAAGAATGTGACGAGGCATCGACGTAAATAATGCTCCACTATCCACTAGAACTTCAACTTCCTCCCATTTAGTTAGATCAAGGCTATAAACTCGAATTCTTACACGTGTAAAATCCCATGATGTTTTCCTTATACTAGCCAGCCTCATGCTTAATTAACCTTTTCAACAACTTGCAAGTATTTTGCAAAAGGTCATGGCTCTGAAAAGCTCAATCATGAAGAATTGAAGAATTTTAAGTTGAGTTTAACTAAACCACGTATTGATGCCGGGCTTGTTAAGCCTGGCTTAAAATATCATTCGCTATTAGCCGTTAAGCTGTTAAAAAAAGGCATAAGCCTTGCCTCTTTACCAAACCTCGCATCCTTGTAATTCATTAACGCTAAGATGGACGCACATATTAATTCTACTATCGCCGAAATTTTTAGTGCATCCTCTAGGCGTATAATCTTTTCGAGAGCAATTTTGACCTTAGAGTCTTCAGATAGGTCCACGATTGTGAACCCCCTTAGTCCCGGGGCTGTGGCCTCGATTGTATATCTTCCGGGCGGCAGCAGGTATGAACATGTGCCGTTTTCATGCTTGAAGGTTGCTCCATTTATTCTCAGTTCCAAGTTCTTTGGGAGCTCACTATCTTGAGAGACTATCTCTATGGTGAGCCTCCTCAGGCTTATGGTCAGGTTGTATGCTCTTCCGCTTACCAAGCTAACGATGGGAGAGCTGGCCTCAAGTCTATTGACATATATCCTTACTGGAATTTTGAGTGGGAGGCTTGGAGGTGTTGGGATGCTCTCATCCTGCCTTAACAGCATGTATGCCATGTTATTGACGATACTTACCGGGATGCCTGCAGCTATAGAGATGTTCGTCACCTGATTTCCATGCTGGTCTTGAATTCTAAGAAGAGCTATGGGTGGTATTACCTCGAGGACCTCCGCTCTTTTTCCATCGGCCATAACGATTTTCATGGATCGGTTTAGTGCGTCGTTTAATGGAATGGAGAGTATTCTGTCGATCGGTGGCTTGACAACACCGACAAATCTCTTATCGAGGATGTATGCTGACCTTGAAACAGCATAAGTTTCATTAAACCATATTCTCATGACTGCTTTACCGGGTCTAAGGGGTATGGTCCCCCCGGCATCAGACTCATGTATAGCTGGGAGATGTATATAGAGGAATGTACCCTCCACTCTCGCTGTAGCCCTCGTCATTAGCGGCTCAAGCTCTAGCCGGTAGGCTGACCCTCTTAGAGAACCCTCATAAACTATATTGTCCTCCGATAATATATCTACCGTGATCTCATTCCCGAGCTTAGCCCCAAGATGTTCTCCGAGGAGATTGCTTAGATTCAACCAGTTATCCTCCCCAGCTATTAGCGGATATCTTCCGGGGTCCTCAACCTCTATGAAGACTGCGTTTGCGGAGCCATCAAGCTCTGCTATGAGATATTTCTCGCCGATCCTATACCTCACATACGATGGGATCCTTTCAGGATCCTTTACGATGATATGCATAGATCTATGATTTATGGTCTCTAGTATCCATGTTCCAACATCGGATCCCCCATTAAACACTTTCAAGAGCATAGGCTCGCCCACCCCAATCCTGCGAATGCTCTCTGAGCCGCTTGGAGACCTAAGTATTACCTCGACCTCGCCTCCAATAGCCCTAGCCCACAGCTTCTCGCCCAGATGAAACTCGAGGGAGCCATTCTCTAGGAAGGGGAAGAGGTTTGTGTTTGTATAGCCTATCATCAACCCCCTCTCATCTATTGCTAGGCCTAGGCATATTAGAGGCAGCGTGAGCGCTATAAGGGTTATCGGGAGGAGTATTCTCAGCATCATCTTACCACCTTTAGATAGATTAGGAGGATAAGCGCGGCGGTTAAGGCGAGAATTATCGATGCTATCCACACAATATCCCTTGGAAGGCTGGACGCCGTGAATACTATGAGCGCGGCCAGGAGCAGTGCTATAACGGCTTCACGGCTTAGTATGAGCGATCTAATGGATGGATTGCTTGGCGGTATTGTGCCTAGCAGCCCCATTACCGACAAGGCCATTAATAATATGAAGATGTTGTCCGTGAAGCCGCCGCTGGAGGACGATGGATTGTGCAACGTTTCTAGGAACTTCATAAAGAATGTAAGTGGTGTTAATGCGCTTGATGAGATGCTCAGAAACAGCATGCTGATGATTATTGATGATATGTAGGCGCTTAAGCGTATGTGCGGCTTAACCTCGCCCCTAGTACCGGCAAGAATTATCAGGCCTAGTGATATAATGTAGCCTGAGGCGAGGCTTATAAGCGGGAGCGCGTAGCCTAGAAACATCAGGGCAAATGATGCAAAGGCTGAGGTAAGTAGTATTATGAGCATAATTTGAGTTAGGAGGTCAAGTGAAAGGAATAGGAGATTTATGAACCCCATAATGATGAAGGGGTTCAATTGCTCAAATGCAAGAAAGATCTTAATGACTGCATAGGCAGCTGGAAGGCATATAAGCACCGTAGTTGACACCTTGTTGAGGTTCAATCTAGATCGTCCTCCTATACGCGAGAATTCTTCTCAAGCACTCGCCGAAATCCTCCAAGCTTGCAACAGCATATGATATGTCGAGGGATTTCACCTTCTCCAAAAGCCTCCCCATCTCTAGGTCGGCAGCCCTCTTAACCCACTCCTCCCTAGAGATCTTAAGAAGATCTGCTCCAAGGTCTATTAGAATAAGCTTAACCGTGATTCCCTGAGAGCTGAGCCTCTTAAGAAAAGCTAATTCCCTCTCATCAATTAGCCTCGTTATATGTATTAGCGATTTTATGCTCGGGATCTCAGGGGCATCAATTGCCCTTGACCTTTCCACGAGTAGTGTGGAAGTCTTGCCGCCTTCAACCCATCTAATCAACCAGATTCTAGCACCCTCCTCCAAGTGGAACAAGGCGACCGCCAAGATGCCCTGAATTATTTCTGAATATACCTTTGAGCCATTTGGTAAAATTATCTCTAAGCCGCTCCCAATGCCGAATGCAATGTCTCCTTTCATCAGCCTATCATACAACTTCACATATACCCTTCCATCATCTCTTTGAGCTGTCTTCCTCCAGTCAATAATCTTGGCCGGGGCCTCCGCCTCCTGAAGCTGGCTTATCCTATATTCATGGTCAGCTCCAATGAACTGGTTTTTCGAGAGCCCTATGACAGGGTAGCTTAACGATGAGTATGCTGATGGGTGGCTTGGCAGCCTCTCAGCCTCCATTATGAAGACCGGGATTCTTGGATGGATCTTAAGCTCCTTAACAACGACCCCGAGCGGATCCATGACAGCTATCTTTAGGGGGCCGGCGAACTTTATGCCAGGATCCCCCGACTTCACCACAAGGTCTAGGGATGCTTCTCCATCACCTAGCAGCCCAGACCATGCCCTATCCCCCTTAACGATCTCCAAGCCCTCAAGATCTAGCACAATTATCGCCGGAAGATTTTTCTTAATCGATGTCACTGCGGCCCTTATCCTCACATCATCTCCAGTCTTTGACGGATTTGGATTCACGATTACTGATGATGTGAAGAGGTTTTCCGATATGTTCTTCAATTCTCTTGAGGCGAAGAGAACATAGATTGTTGTGAAGATCATAAGATATAGCGATAGTACGATTACTGGCTGGAGATTTAGCATGAGTGAGATCGCGAATGATATGGATGCTGCCTGGTAGAAGTAGGCGATCCTCTCACTAAGCATCATCTTGGAGCGGGCACCTCTTCCAAGATCTCATCCAAAATCCTAAAAACCTCCCTCCTGGACTCGAGCGGATTCATGCTCCCGCCCCTGAGAATTATCCTATGATTAAACACGAGCTTTGCAACGGACTTCACGTGATCTGGGGTTACATAATTCTTACCATCCATCGCCGCCATGGCCCTAGAGGCATATAGTAGCGCCACCTCACCCCTAGGACTCACGCCCAAAGATACCCTTTCATGCCTCCTAGTAGCCTCTGCAAGATCAACTATATACTCCATTATTGATTTATCGACATATATCCTTGATGCGAATTCTATTGCTCTCACTATGTCGTTGGGCTCGCAAATCACTTTTACATTTATAGTCTCCCCGTGGATGAGCTTTTTCGAGAGCATCTCAAGTTCTACATTCCTGTCTGGATATCCAGCGACAACCCTCACGAGGAATCTATCAAGCTCGGCTTCCGGTAGGTAATATGTCCCCTCAAACTCTATCGGGTTCTGAGTGGCTATTATCATAAAGGGCCTCGGCAGGGGGTATCTAACGCCCTCAACGGTCACCTGCCTCTCTTGCATGGCCTCAAGGAGGGCTGACTGGGATCTTGGCGAGGCTCTATTAATCTCGTCAGCCAGCACTATATTCGAGAATATTGGCCCCTTCCTGAACTCAAACCTATTCGTTACGCGATCATAGATGATTGACCCGATTATATCGCTTGGAAGCATATCCGCCGTGAACTGTATCCTCTTGAAATCGAGTGAGAGGGCCGATGAGAATGCTCGGGCTAGATAAGTCTTCGCTATCCCAGGAGGACCCTCTATTAGAACATGGCCCTCGGATAATAGCGCGATTATTAATGCTTGAATAACGTCATCCATCCCCGCGATAATCTCGTGAACGGCCTCGAAGATCTTCTCAGCGAGTTCTTTAACGAAGAGGGTGTTCAAGATCTTAACCTCCTAATCGCCATAGCTATTGGATCGAATTTGTATCGTGGTTTTGGGAACTTAGGTCTCTCCTCCTCAATGGTATATGTTGGAAGAAGCAGGCTTATGATTACTGGCAAAATTATCAACACTACCGCCAAGATTACTCCGATCAACTTCTACTCCTCCATAATCTAATCTCGGAAATCAATTTAATCAAGGTTCTCCTAAACTCATCAAGATCCTCGCGCCTAGCGCTTCCTCCCCCAAACCTGACCGGCTCATATATCTCATATAGCCTCATGAGGCTCTGACAGGCCCTTTCAGAAAGCCTCGAGCATATCGCGAGCACGGCTTCTCTGGATGTTGACCCTCTGCTCAGGCTCAGCCCAAGATACCCTTTAAGATCATCTAAAACCTTGTTGAAAGTCACTATTATCGCCTCGCTAGGACCCCTAGATCTCAGCAGATGATCGAGGGTTGAAATCCATGAGGCTGACAACGGTGCGAGACTTTTCTCAAGTTTTCCCACCCTCCTCCTTCTGATTAAGTTTGAAGTTAGGGTTGCGATTAAAGCAAGCAGTATTACGTTGATGATTACCCAGAATTGGGCCTCAGGCGATAGCTCAATCATCCGGTCTCCAACTCCTCTAGGATAACCTGCTCGACCGGAAGATATGTCATATCTGGAAGGATGTATGCTGAAAAGTCTCTAATACTCACCATCTTGACCGTTCTAAGGCCTCCGGGCCAATCTGCTAGATAATTTATTCTTGGGTTCCTCCAGAGATTCCTTGATGCTTCCTCCAACTCGATGGATCTTCCAATATCCTCTCGATATAATCTAATTTCCCCGGCGGGTGTGTAATATACTATGGCCGGGGAGCCGACGTAATATGATCCGTTTATCGGGAGCTTAAATCCAAGCGTTACTATTGACTCGGGATGCGCGCTTCTTATGTTCACATTAATCTCCATCGGGTTGAGCCTATAGAGAAAGAATTTGACCGCAAATGTTTCGTTTCCCTCAACGCTGACACGCCCTCTCCAGAAGCAGGCTGGATCCCGATTATATGGCCTCGGGTTCACCATTAGCGTGAAGTTCCCCTTGGGAGCTGAGAGAACCACTTCGCCATTCGCATCCGTGAAGCCGAAGTATTCTGCCCGCAGGATATAAGAGGGGCCGGTTGTTATAGCAGCCCCATCCATAACAAGCACTAAAGCCCCTCTGACAGGATTAAGCTCATACTCCGTCTCATTTCCCATAAACTCTCTTGAAAAACCCATATCCGCTTCCAAAACCCTAACCCTAATCCTCGTGATTATGGGGCTTACCCCGATCTCCGAAGGCCCGGCCATGACCACTATATTCCCAACACTCTCAAAGGCCCCAAATATCCCGCCCATAATCGGGGGAAAGTTGAGAAAAGCCAGTGTAAGCAACATTACGGCCACTATTAGGCAGATAGCTCTCCACAATGTTTTAATGCCGCCCACTCCCTTCCAAATGAGATTCTCTCAACATTTTATTTAGCTTACTTTGCTCCTTGCTGAAACTAAGTATGCTTAAGAGAGCTCAGTAGGGCGCTAGGGCTTAATTCCAAGCGGATATTCGTCGGAGGCATTATGAAAGCTTGAGGGGCAAGGTAAACCAATTGGTTTATATTCTGGTTTACTAATCAGAATACTTATGAGCGAGGTCATAAGCTTCAAGGTTTCCAAAGAGATTAAGGAGAAGTATGAGAGGTTAAAGAACGTTATTGACTGGCCGGCGGAGTTAAGAGCCTTTGTTGAAGAGAGGATTCGGAAAGCTGAGAGATCGCTTGTAATACGTAGGATATTGGAGAAAAAGCCTCGAGAAATCCTTCCGAGAGGTTCTGTCGTGGCGGCTATAAGGGAGGATAGAGAGGGTGATTGATGCATCAGTTATAGCGAAGCTAATAATGCGTGAGGAAAATTATGTTGAAGCGGCTAGGGAGATAGAGGCCGATGATGAAACACTTGATCTAGCGATACTGGAGGTGGCAAATGTAATTTTAAAGTACCATAAAAGGGGAATTCTCCCTGTCGAGGAGATACGGGAGAAATTTGAAGAGCTCAAGGAGCTTTCGAAAACGCTTAGAATTCTTGGTTTCAGGAAATTCCTAGAGCAGGCATTCGAGTTTGCGGCTACGAGCAACCTGACGATTTATGACTCCCTTTATATAGTCGCTTCAAGTAAGCTGGTGACATCAGACATTAGGCAGGCTGAGGCCGCCAAGCAACATGGAAGAAAAGTTGTTCTGGTCTAGAGTAATTTCAACATCAATATTTGCTTCTAAACCTGAAGAGCCTTCGGTATTCGTGTATCGATAAAGTCTCTCAATTCATAAGTTTTTCTAATGAACTTCGCCCAAACCTCCTAACCCCATGCAAGCCGGTGAGAGTTGAGCATAAGCCACTTCAGTAAGCATCAAATTCATGAGAGATCTTCAGCGTAAAAATGATTTGTTCGACAGAATGCAATGGATACCTTAAATATCTCTAGGGAGCATAGCGACGTGATATGAAGAAGATAGTGCATATTGCGGTAATCATTCTCTGCCTCTTCCTTAGCATCTTAGTATCCACCTCCTCTCAGGAGATGAACTTTGACCGGGAATATGTCTCGCTTCCCCCAGCAGAAACCTCATACTTCTCTATAGCCACCAGTGATTCTTTCCATCCAACTCTCGCATCGAAGGCGGTAGTCCATTCTCTGGAGAGCGGGTCATATATTGCGAGCCTATACGCCCTTTACCCGTCTGGTTGGGAGGAAGTATGCCAGAGCCCGCCTGTTTATGGCCCCGGAAAAATCGACCTGAGCATGAGCTGTGGTGTGAGAGATGGCTACCAGGGCATCAGGTACTCGCTCTTCACGCGAAGAGCTGGCGAGAATGTATGGATTCAAAGCATCGGCGTTGATGGGGTCGGCGTCTACTGTCTTCGAGCCGCAGCGCCACCAAACATAAAGGAGGTAACATTGGAGGATCATAGAGATCTCGGGGGTATGTTGGTTCACGTTGTCTTGAATTCACCGGGAGATGATAACCATGTTAGCGTGAGAATATACAGAGATGGACAGATAGTTTACGAGTTCGCGAAAACCGTGAGCATACCTGGGGAATGGGCTTACTCACCATGCATAGATCTCTATATCGACTTCGGTCCGCTATACCTGAAGAGGGGTGGATCATACACTATACAGGTTGAGATGATATCTCATGGGAGGATGGTCAGCAGGTCGATCACGTTTGAAAGGCCTGAGGCAGTCGGATGGATAACCGTGAGCGTCAATAACCCCTATGGGGCCCTATGGCGGGTTTATTGGAGCGATGACACACTTGGCACGAGAAGCGGGGCAGGGTCCGACATATGGAGCATCCGGGCCACATCAGGGGTAGACTTCAGGGCCGAGATCCTAGGCAACCCCACGGGATACATCTGCTCGATATACCCGAGCATCGCAACCGCCTTGCCAGGAGACCAGCTCTCATTCAAGATTGATTGCACACCCATCCCTGAGAAAACCGTGACATATACGACTACGACAACGAGAACAGAGACGCAGACCGTGGAGCGTATAGTCACGGCCACGACATACGTTACCAAGACCATTACAGAGACCGTAACAGCCACCATTGAAAAGACCACAATAGCATCCACAGTACCCATGATACTATCCATAGCAGCCATAGTCATAGCGATCATAGTTCCAATAATCTTCCTAATGATTTTGAGAAAGAAGACAGGTCATTAGTGTTGGAGGATCAAAGCTTCGTAAAACGCGTTCATGTATTTCTCCCATAATTATGCCGGATTTCTTAATCCCATATTTTCCCTCCCAAGCATCTCAATATTAGGCTTTAAGGAAATGTCCACGTATTCCTGCCCTTGCTCATAACCTATTTATTGTTGTAGGATGGATTGGCTGCTGGTGAAGTCTAAAGATGCCTTTGATTAAGGAGGCACGCTCATCCTCGCATGTAGATGTGTTAGCGGAGGTGGCTAGGATTGAGGGCGTTGACTATGAGGCTTTGAGGAGGAGAGTGGCGGATGGGAGGGTGATCGTTCCGAGGAATGTGAGGAAAAAGAGGGCGAAGTTGATCGCTATAGGGGAGGGTTTAACGACGAAAGTAAACGTGAATGTGGGTACAAGCGGTGTATTCGCGGACCCAGATCTCGAGGTTGAGAAGACGAGGATCGCCGTCAGATATGGTACAGATACTATCATGGACCTCAGCACTGGCGGAGATCTGGACGAGATTAGGAGAAGATTGATAGACACATCTGATGGAACCCCCTTTGGGACAGTGCCCACTTATCAAGCATGGATCTATGGTGTTAGGAAGTATGGTAATGTTGCGAGCATACCTCGTGATTGGTTCATTGAGGTTGTTGAATCCCAGCTAAGGGATGGAGTTGACTTTATGACCATACATGCCGCTGTCACCAAGGATCTCGGGTTAAAAGTGTTGAGGAGTAAGAGGCTAATGCCGATTGTGAGCCGTGGAGGCGCAATGATCACTGCTTGGATGGCGGAGACGGGGCAGGAGAACCCATACTATTCTCAATGGGATCATTTACTAGAACTATTCAGGGAATATGATGCGGTGATAAGCTTGGGAGATGCTCTGAGGCCTGGCTGCACTGCTGATGCACATGATGAATTCCAGCTGGGTGAACTCATAATGAATGCCAAATTAGCGAGGAGCGCTATCGAAAGGGGGGTTCAGGTAATGATTGAGGGGCCTGGGCATATGACCTTAGATAAGATCGTAGCAGATGTAAAGATCATGAAGAGGCTCTCTGATGGGGTCCCCTACTATGTATTAGGTCCCATAGTCACGGATATTGCCGCCGGATATGATCACATAGCATCAGCCATAGGAGCGGCAATAGCAACCGTTGCTGGCGCAGACCTCATATGTTACTTGACGCCGGCCGAGCATCTCGGATTACCAACCCCCGAGCAGGTAAAGGAGGGGTTAATAGCGGCTAAGATAGCGGCTCATGCCGGCGACCTTGTCAAACTTGGTGGAAAGGCTGCTCTCAGGGATGTATATATGAGCATTGCCCGAGCCCGCCTAGACTGGGACGTGCAAATGAAATACTCATTGGATCCCGAGAGGGCGATCAAAATTAGGGATCAATTCAGCGGCGCGGCACTCAAATCCTGCACCATGTGCGGGCAATACTGCGTCTTTCTAATACTGGATGAGTACATGAAGGGGAGAAAGGAGCCCTCTATAGAGGAGCTCTTAGAGAGGTATAGAGGTGGCGCCCTTGAGCTGTAGCAAAGCCAATATCTCATGGGTATGGACTACATGGGTTAAAACACCACTCCTAGAGGGTCAAGAGATCCTGATAGCCTCGGCATGCCTGCCGCTAGTAAATCCGGAGCTTTTCAAGAGGCTGTCTGAAAATAGGATTACACTCTTAGCATGTCCAGAACATGAGAACGCGGCCTACTATGGTAAACTCGCAAGCATGATAAGATCCGTCAAGCCTAGAAAACTGATAATTGTAACCATTGATGGGAGCCCTCACTGTTTCGCCCTACAAGCATCAGTGAACGAGGCTGAATACATATTAGATGAGAAGGTAGAGCGCGAACATTATGTAGTAGTTGATGGCAGAGAGTTAAAGAAAATATCGCCAAACGCTATTAGAACAGCAAGATACTTAAGCATAGTCAATGACATGGTGGAGTCCAACCCCAACATCCTCAAAGAGCTAGAAAAACATAGTAAAGAGTATAAAATGAGCCTCCATCTTAACGCTGAAAACAAATCCCCATAACTAGGGCCATGATTGCTGAAAAGACCTCCACCATATGCTATGCTTAAGTATCTTGCTAGGCATTCTACTCAGCATTAACTCTCCCCACTGGGGTGCAGACGGTAAGGAAAATAAGGTAGAGATGGATTGAAAGAGAAGAGAAAGATTGAGCATCAGGAGTCAAATGTTAATGATTTTTCTGCTAGCCACAGCTGTTTTGCTCGGAATTTTAGGAGTCTTCCTGCTGCAACGCGGCTCAGGAACATCCTTAATCGAAATGACTATGAATTATGCGACAGAGGTTGTACATAATGTTGGCTACCCGGGTATACTGGTAACAATGGCCCTTGAGAGCGCACTTGTGCCCATCCCGAGTGAGGTAGTGATGCCTTTCGCCGGCTTTCTTGCCTGGAGTGGCAAGCTGGACCTATTCTTAGCGATAATATGTGGCACTATGGGGAACCTATTAGGCTCAGTAGCACTTTATGTATTAGGCGATGGGCCGGGACTTTATCTAGTAAAGAAGTATGGAAAATATCTACTTATTGATGAAGGCGATATAGAAAGAGCACATTATCTTTTTTGGAAATATGGAGGACTTATCGTGTTCGTCGGGAGGATGATGCCAGCAATCAGGACTGTAATCTCCCTTCCAGCGGGGATTGCCAAAATGGATATTCGCAAGTTCGTGGCATACACTTTTATCGGCTCTGTACCGTGGAATACGTTTCTCGCTTACTTAGGCTGGCTATTAGGGGAAAACTGGGCTATCATAGAGGGGTATGCAAAAATACTTGACTACGTTGCGGTAATTAGCTTGGTTTTATTGATCGCCGGTTATATCATATACAAGAGGAGGAAGTATCATGAATACCGGTGATAAAAGAATGTTGATGTAAAGCTGAACGAGGTTACTCCCAGCTAAGACAAATTCCTGCAGCAAAAGCCTTTTGCTGATTCCAATCATGAAATCTTAAATTATTGTTCCGACGCTGCTAATGGCGGCATGATGTCATCGAGGCGTCTGTCCATCCTTGCTTTCTTTATGCTAATCGCCACATCTATGATTATTGCGCCAGCTTATTGCCTTTCATTCCCCAGATACCTGCCTCAAGAGTATCCTGAGATTACTCCCGGTCTAATTGCTGTTTACGGTGATAAGCTCGTGATTTATGATTATGGTAGCAGGTCCATCCAAGTTCTAGATACCAAGAGATGGGAATCTAGGGTAATAAAGGTTGGTGAGGAGCCAAACGACGTCGCGGTTCTTGATAGATGGCTCGTGATAGGATTGGATTATGGCCTCGAGGTAATAGATTTGGAAACCGGGGATGCACGGAGATTTGAAACCCCAGCGAGGGTAGAGGATTTGGAGATGGGGGATGGCCTTATCTGGGCTTCAATCCCGCTTCAGGACCTGATACTTGGCATAGATCCGGCCAGTCTTGAGGTCAAGCAGACGATCGAGATCAACGTGGCATCTGGCAGAGATAGGATCTCGGTTATGGATGGATTCCTCTGGGCAGTTGAGGGCAATGGCATGAACATAGTGAAGATCGACTTGAAGACCATGTCTAGGTCGAGTATGAGGCTTGGAGAGGGCGCCGTAACCATAAGGGCCTTCAGGGGTGGGGCATTGGCCGCCACGACGGGGGACAAGATAATCGAGATCTCCGATGACTTGAGGACCCGGAGGACCTGGAGGCTCGCGAACGGCTCATCAACGGATATACAGCTATACGTGCTCGGCGATGGTAGGATAATCTACGTCTCGCCATCGAGGTGGGTGATAGGCGAGATCGAGGGGGATAGGATAACCGAGATTAGGGCCGAGGCGAGGATAGGTGGATCAGCCCTCGCAGGAGACAG
>Ga0080004_1080691_pt1 | contig 12971 bp, 30 predicted proteins | sample WasSprMetagenome_FD_69207 | JGI IMG/M metagenome (GOLD analysis project Ga0080004, IMG submission 69207) | Sulfidic aquatic microbial communities from Washburn Spring, Yellowstone National Park, USA - WS (SPADES assembly) (version 2) | ecosystem: Environmental > Aquatic > Thermal springs > Hot... | reverse complement strand
CTTCCCCCCCACTCTCTCTCTATATTTTTCATAATGAACTATGCTATCTATTTACATCAAGTATATATAAAGTAGTTCACAGATGAGTGAACAAAGCACTAATTGATGATAGTAGGTGAGCGGTAGTTATGGTAGTCGGTAGTTCTGTACACAAATGTTGTCATTTGTGTACACATAAATAGTTCATGTATATGTGTACTGATTGTGTGCATAAAATTCGAAAAAACATGTATTAGGTAAGTGTGTGTAATTTACATGGTTGATGTATCGGTATAAGGATGGATTTAAGATAGAAACAAAATAACATTTATTAGGTAGTTGGTGCATTTAAGTAATTTGGTGGTAAACATGATGGATAAAAAACAGTTCGAAATTGGTATGGGTCTGTTGAAGAACTTTCTCAAAAAAATAGAAGTTGATGTTGAAGGTAAACGTGTGGTGTTCAAACAGTACTATGAATTCCCGGAAGAGATAATAGCGAAGTCTTTTGCAAAGTCGATAAAGGAGCAGTTTGAAGGTGGTACTTGATGGGTGAAGATAAAGGTAAAAAGCCTTCAGAAAAGCCTACGGTTAAGCAGGTGCTTGATGAAGGTAGAGCGTTAGCCCCGATTGCTCGTAGAGACCCAGAACTTTTCGAGGCTATCAGGGAGTTTGCGGAGAATGAAGGTATAAATACGGTTGAAGCGACCACACTTCTTCTTAAGAGGCATTTGTTGTTACAAAAAGTTGAAACATCTAACTTGAACGTACAGCAGTTGATGGTGGCGTGGGATATTCTACGTGAGATGATGAAGATGAACATATGGATGTTTACGAGTATGGGTAGTTTGTTCTTCAGTGAGATGACGCAAGCGATGGGGCAGATAATAGAGGAGAGAGTTAATCAGAAACTAAGTAGTTTGGATATTGGGCAGGAAAAGAAGTCTGCTAATGTTGATAAGTTCAAGGAAAAGTTATTTGATATAATTGAGCCGATGCTTGATACTGTGATGACTAGTATGTTCAAGGTATCTGGACAACCAATACCTGATAAACTTAAAGTTAAAATACCAGTTGATATTAATATAAAAGATAGTGGTGGTAATGCCGAAGGTAATGAACAAAAACCTTCAGATAGCAATACTCAAGAGAATATTCAAGAGGTTAAATCCTGATGTTGATGAAAGTGAGATAGATTGGGAAGCGGAAGTAGACGAGACTTTAAGTTTTGACGAGAACCGTAGAGCGTTATCACGTAAGTATTCACAGTTCAAGTGGTACGGTGGTGAAGAAGAACACTTTACACCAAAGGTACTTGAGGAAGAGAAAGAATATATAAGGAAACAAGCAGAAGAGTACGGAATTATAAATGAAGAGATTGAAAAGGCGATAAAGGAAAGAGAGAATGAGTTTTTGTGGGATAAGTTTTGTGCTGTACTTGAAGTTAATGGCATAAATCCCAATGAGTATGAAAGTAGGTTCAAAGAAGAGTTCAACAATACGGTTGGACTGCCTTTTGAAGACAGACAGATGGTCATAATCGGTTTGGCGAAAGACATAATAAAAGAGAAGGTAGAAGTAAAGCCGAAAGTTACAATACAGAAAGAGATACAGAAAACTAAAAAACCAGAAGTCGGAATACCTTATGAGATGTTTCCGTTTGAACCTCCGTATGAGTACAGAGAATTTTACGACAAGTGGATGAAGAACTTCAAGAGTATGAAATAAAAGAAATGACTGTTTATGCATAGTTGGAAATGTAAAACAGGTAAACGGGTATTGGGTTGGCAAGATGTTAAAGGCAGTATCTAATTTTTTGTATGAACTACTCTAACTTTTTAGATATGCTTAAATATTTGTTTGTATTAGTAATTATTCGGTGGTACTATGGGAAAATATCCAACTCCAAATGAAGCAACCAGCCGTTTTACAGATGGTGTGCAGTTTGCAAGAGATAAGTGGGTAACGAGGACAACTCAAGGAGCAGGCCTGTATCAGACATGGTACACGGGATTTGCTAATACGATTTATCCTGTGATTGCCGGACTTCCAGCGAAGACTGGAAACGTTGATGTGGATATTGACCAAAGAGTTAAGCCTGTGGCAAATGCAATTCGGAAACTTTCGTACTCTTACAGGGCTACGAGATTACGCGAAATTGCGAAGCAACTCTCTGCTGTCGTAACTGTTAGGGGGTGATGTGAGTGTCATCCACTCCCACTATTGATGTTACAACTTTGATGGGTATCGTCACCCCATTGCTTTCTATGGTTGTCGTAGTTGTCATGATAAGAAGTTTGGTAAAAGTGTTTAAGGAGGTAGCATGAGATGAGTGAGACCGTTCCTACTATTGATATTGCTTCCATCATAAACCAGATATTGCCTTTGCTCACGACTGTGCTGATGATATCGCTTATAGTTTCGTTGTTCAAGGAGTTCAAGGACCTGTTCTAAAACTTCGTTGATACGGTAACACAAAACTTTTATTCTTTTTTTTCTTTTTATATTAAGTAGTGAGTGAGATGCCTAGTTTAACATGTTTGAGCAATTACAGATTATCAAGACCGTATTGGATGATGGGTTATCCGGTATATGTTGAGTTCAAGGTAAATGTTTCTGGGGTAAGTGCATGCAATATAAAGATAAACGTCAATCAAGCAAAACAATATCCAATTTTGGGTGGAGAAGTTACACTTAATGTTATTGATGATGCTAATATATGGTGTACTGTTAATGGTAATCCTAAGGCGATAATTCCTCCCGCTGGAGCATGGACAAGTATTCCAGTACCGACTACCGAGACTGCAGATATAACAAGTCTGTTGATAAATAATTCTGAAAATGTGATAAGGGTTTACTTCAATTCATTGATGGGTGGAGGAGTTGACATATGGATTGATGCGATACTTGAGTACACTGATGGTAGCATAACTATATCTGCTCCTCCTGTTGTGGTACAGCAAACTCCTTTTGGTAATGTTGGGCAAATTTTAACCATTCTGCCAACATTAATTATGTTGATATTAATTATTACGGTACTTGACATCTTCAAAGATATATCACGTTCTGAATAAAGTTTTTATATTAAATTAATCAGTTTATAATTGGTGGTAGTATGTTTGGTACTGCAAGAGTGACTATTGTCGATAAAAATACTGGTAAGGTGCTTTATGATAAGGAAGTACACAATATTATACTTGAAAATGGTGTTAGGAATGCATTGTACATTGATGCTGGTAAGTCGTACAGCCCAATAACGAGGGTAATACTATATAATTCTTCAAAAGCATACGTAACATCAATAAGTGGTTCTTGGGGTACTCCTTACACAGACAGTAACAGTATAGCGTGTAACTTCACCGCTACAGACAATTCAACAAATGAATACACGTTCAGATATATGGAATTGGATAAGTCTTATGCACAGCAACCAGTTTATGGTAGTGGGTATTTCAACAATGACAGGGGTTCTGATGTTCCAAAAGGAGCATCTCAGACATTGATAATTACGTGGAAAATTGCAAGTGTGTTCTTGTATCCAGCAGAGTGAGGTGGTATAACATGAAAGATAAAATGGGTTTTGGTTCAAAAGTAACGTTGAAGTTGACAGATAATAATACTTCAAAAGTAACTAAAATAGAGACGGTGCAGAAGTCTCAACTTGAAAACGGTTCGAGGAATGTTATATACGGTTTAACTAATACTCAAACTCCTAATACGATAACCAGAGTTGTTATCTTTGACAGTAGCAAAAATCCAGTGAAGATTTTAAACGGTACGTGGGGTGACCCATATGTTAGTGGTAGTACTGTCAACATAGATTTTACTGCAAGTGATAATTCAACTGATACATATCAAATAGCGTACATGGAATTGCATTATTCTTATGCTCAACAGCCTGTTTGGGGTACTGGGTACTTCTTCTACAAACTTCCTATTACAAAAACAAAAAGTTCAGACCAAACTCTTAGCATAACATGGACAATTAGGGGCAACTTCTACACAGCACCTTGAGGGGGTGCATAATTTGGACCATGTGATGTATGTCGTAATGGGTGTACTTGGCAGTATACTTTACATACTCATGTGGTCAAAAAACCTATGTGATGTTAAGTCTTTTGAAGCATTGAGGCACATACTGATTGGTGGAATAGTCGGTTTTGTTTATTACTACTTACATACTGATTACAATTTTCCTAACGGTATAATGAGCCTTGTCGCTGGGTACATGGGTCCTGATTTCGTGGAAGCATTGGTTGAACGTTTAGGTTCTGGATTTAAAAACAATAAAACATTTGAAGATGAATTTAAAAAAAACTGATGGTGCAAGATATGAAAAAGGTGGAGGAAGTTGATAAGCAGAAAAAAGAAGGCAAGGGGTTATTCGGAATTGTAGATATTTTGGTAAAGATAATATTGTTGATAATGATAAGTTTGTTAAATAGGTTTAGGATTTACACTCCTCCTCCACCTACACCTACTCCACCGTTAGAAATTTCTGTTGATGACCAGTTCACCATTGAAGATATAACTGCATTTGAATTTATTCCACTGAACATAAACATCAATGTTGGAGATAATTTCTATATTGATGATAGTATATCTTACACATTTGTCGGTAATGAAATATCTATTAATGTGACTGATGTATTCTATCTTGATGATACTCCATCAATGTCATTACAATACATACCTATCAACATATCAGTTACTGATAGTTTTACTGTTGAAGATAACATATCAATGCAGTTTGGTACAAATGTTGTAAATGTTTCTGTTGAAGATGCATTCTACCTTGATGATACACCATCAATGTCATTTCAATATGTGCCAATAAATGTTTCAGTTGAAGATTTCTTTGGTCTTGATGATACTCCATCAATATCATTGCAACAAACTGATTGGTTAGTTGGTTGGAGTTACAGAAAATCACATGTTATAAATCCATCGAGTGGTGCTGGTACTAATTATCAAGTAAAAATTACGGTTCATTATGGCAGTGGTACTGATAGTGGTTCAGATGTGTATTTAGGTGGAAAGTGTAAAACAGATTTTGGAGATATAAGGTTCACTCGCAGTGATAAAGTTACATTGATAGATTACTGGATGGAAGATAAAGTTGATGGTGATTACGCTACTTTTTGGGTTGAAGTTCCAGATGATTTGAGCAGTAATTCAGCAACGATTTATATTTACTACGGCAATTCAAGTGCTACTACTACAAGTAATGGTGATAACACATTCTTGTTCTTCGATGACTTTTCTGGCACGAGCATCGACACTAACAAGTGGACGGTCGTGGGGGGCAGTTACATAACTTGGGAAATTGATAATGGTGCATTAAAGTCGACTGTAGTATCACCGCCACCTGGTTGGGGTAGTGCAGTTTTAAAATCTAATTATTCGCCAACGTCTAATCAACTAATCCACGCTAAAGTAAAAGTTGGTAGTGGTACTAACATAGCAATACTTTACAGATGGGTAGATAGTAATAACTTCATAACTGGTTACCTTCAAAGTGTAAACGAGTTATACATGAGTGAAAAGTATAGTGGTACTTGGTATGAGGATTACGTAACACTCGCATGGTCGGTTGGAAATTGGTACGATTTAGAAGTTATGGAAGCATCACCAAATAATTTTGTTGCAAGGGTCGGCACTACTACTGTTTCAAAGTCTGTTAATTCAATTTCTGGCTACTTTGCCCTTCAAGGTCCATTCGGTAGTGGTGAATATGGATGGTTTGATAATGTTTATGTTAGAAAATACGTAAGTCCAGAACCGTCACATGGTTCATGGGGTAGTGAAGAAAGTAGGTGATATGAATGAGAATACCAATAATTGGAATAATGGGTGAAGATGAACCAGAAAAATTAGTAATTCCACAACCAAATTTGGAAAATTTAGTAAAAGCATTACTGCCGAACTATTCTCAAGAAGAAAGTTGGTGGTTTGATGTATATTACAGAGTTTTCAGAATTGATAATTTCAAGTACATACTCGATGGTTGGCGTAGAGTTCTGAGTTTGGTTCAGTATTCACCACAGTACTTTGACTGTGATGACTTTGCTGATTTATTCAAATCGTACATGTCTTTATCATACTACAACTGTGTTGGTTTGGTGGTCGGTGAACTGTACAATAAGAACATGGAGTTTCTCGGTTACCATGCGTGGAATTTGATAGTGTTTGCAAATCAAGTAAACTACATCAAGGTGTTTGAGTTTGAACCTCAAATAGGAGAAATACTGATAAACCATAAGTCAAGCGATGACTTTGTGTACAAAGGAATGTGGGTTATATGGTAGAAAAAGAACCTACCATATTCATCAGAAAGAAATGTTTCGGAAAAATCAACAAAATGCACAGTTTAGAATGTGATACTTGCCCAGTAGAATATCTCTGCCTTCAGAAAACGATAAATGATATATTGAAAAGAAAAAATAAGTTCGATTACTGAAGGTGTATTTATCATGAAGAATAAATACTTAGTTGGTATTATGTCTGTAAGAGACTTGAAGACATGTAAGTTTTGGATAAACAAAGTCAATTTTCTTGATAAGATGTACATAACTGGTTACAGTCATACGACGGCTCATAAAATATTGAAAGATTACTTCCTTGAAAATGATTACACTCATCTGATTATTTACGGTGAAGATGCACTGTTCACCCCATCAAGTTTGATTAGGTTGATTGAAGGAGTTGAAAAGTACGATTACCCAATATTGAGCGGTTGGACCAACGTAAATTTCAATATGGGATTATCCAATGTTGGAATGGCGGATTTGAGAAAATACAAAGACATAGTATCATATCATCAGTATGATTTGGTTGGTATCCTTAAACTGATTACTTCAGAAGAAGATTACATCAAAGCATTTTTTGTAGGACTACCATTGACAGTAATAAGGAGAGATGTGGTTGAAAAGGTAACGTTTTCACCGTACAAAAATACCTATTTGAGGAGAAGTAATCAAGTAATTTATGATGGAATAATGCATGATACCAAATTTGCAATAGAATGTGCTGATATGAATATACCGATTATGATTGATACGAGAGTTTTCGGCATGCACTACGCAAACACCTATCATTTAATATCTTACGAAAATAAAAACGTTGAAGTAGTTAAAAAAACTCAAGACGTACCGTCAATACAATAATTATCATTCTTTATTTTCTACATTAACATTTTCTTTCTTCTTTTTGTGGTTCTTCAATTTCTTTATGTACTTTATGTTTTTGTACGGTATGACTATTTCATCATTATCTTCCGTCACTATATAAAATGCATACAGAACTTTGTCGAATGCCTTGAATATTCCAACTATTCTCTGCCTGCCAACACTGACTTCGACCGCATCACCTTTTTTGAAGTTCAGGCCTGCTATTTCATGCTCATCCTTAACCCATCCTTCCATTGCGTACCCTTTACGTCCTTCGAACATTCTTTATCGCCTCCCATATCGTCGTCTCTTCCGCATAATGACCGTTTTTGAAGTCAAACAATACGTTGTTGTGTAAACCGTACCTTTGCCTTTGCATGTCAAGAATTATCCTGCGAACGTCATCACCAAAATAGTGGCGTAAGTTGAAGTCATCTGGTAATGAAGGTATGATGATATGTACTCCGTGTTTGGTAAGGTAATATTGAGCATCTTTATAAGGTAGAGTTTTCAATATTTTGTATTTTATATTCCATGTATTATCTTCACAAAAATCAATATCTATTTTCAACATTATCGTATCCTCTCCACAGATGTTATTTCAAAGTCTTCAACTACAGGACATATCTTGTGACCAGTTACGTAGTAATTGGACATTTTGCCTTCAACGTCGCATATCATCTTTATGCTTTCGAATTTCCACTCAATGAGTTTGCCTTCGTCGATTTTCTGCGTACAGCAGTACAGATAATCGAATTCATTCAACACTTCATAACCGTAGTTTCGGAATACCGCCAACTGAAGGTAGTCAAAACCGGATTTGTCTATGATTGCGTAGAAAAGTTGACCTAAGTCTTCATCGGTGACTTCTATCTTTTCGTATAAGTGTTCGGGTACTAACTGGTTGAACGTTATTTCCACTTCAAAACCTTTTTTCGCAATGTAAGAACCGTAAAGTTTTATATGTATTTTCATGTGTAACCATCCGTCTTTCCACAACCCGAGTTCTTTAATGAAGTTCTCCATTCTTCTGTATCTGTATCCATAAAACTCCGTTACGGCTTCCGTAATACCCAAATGACTTTCCACGCCTACCGAGTACACTTGAAGGGCTGTATTAACATTATGTGGAGTGTAAGATAATGTGGTTTTGTACATTCTCCTGTACCTTTTGCCAATTTCTTTCGTGGTTCTTTCGAACATTTCACTTTCCCTTGCAGAACAGTTTATGTTGTTCGCGTAATGCTACTAACTGCTTCTGGTATAGTGATACTATGACTTTACCGCATTTTGGACATTCCCACTTCAACGGTATCGGTTCATCTTTAGATATTGATTTATCCTTGTTTGCCATCATTCTCCCCCTCCTCGTTCATCTGTTGGAATAAAAATTGTGCTTCTTCCTGGTTGTACTCAATTAACTGCCCAAGCATGAAGTTTATTATAATCATCATCAGTTCGTCTCTGACTAATCTCACCGTATTAGGGTCTTTGCCGTATTTCATCGCTATTTTGTTGATTATCAACGGTATATCTCTGATGGTATCGAAAAGTTCCAATTTCTCCTTTTCAGTTAATTCTATTCTACACAATTCCATATTACCACCCCACATAACTTTTTCTGAAATTATCTATTCTTTCGGTTAACTTACTGCAGTCGATTATAAGGTCGGTCAAAAGTCTGTACTTCTCTTCATATTTGTGTTTTTGATTTTCTGGTGGGATTGTGTTGTCGAGCCTTTTCTGTTCTTCCACAGCCCATTCGCCAATATATTTGAGTAAATGTTTGGTCAGTTCTAATGCTCCCGTAATTCCCAAATTAGTGTTAATTATTCTGTATGTACTCAAGTCTGCTATCATAACTCCGAAACTGTATTTCTGATTGTTGACAAACAATCCGTTTTGTATTTCAACCCATATCATTGTTATCCCCCCATAACCATAAAAAAGAAAAAAAAGTGAAAAGTTGTGTTATGCCGGTTCTCCGTACACCACCGTTTTCTTCTGTCCTGCGATGAACGTTGTCGCTATCATCACCTTGACTTTCTTGCCCACCCAGTTCTTTGTCTCATCACCGTATCCTTGTATCAATGCGTTCAAAGTAGTTTGGTTCAAAGACCACAGTGCTGTTTCGCCGTTCGGTAGTTTTACGGTAACGACTACTCTGTCCTTGCCGAATTTACTCTCTCGGATAGTTCCTTCGTCGAGTATTTCCACAGTGTCGCCGTCCTTCACCATCTCAGGCTTCAAAAACGGTGTCAGTTCCTTCTTTTGTACTTTCATATTCCTTTTTCACCCCCTTTTGACGTGTTAGCATTATTTCTTTCTTCCCATTTTTCACATACTTCCCGGAAGTTTCTCGTGTCATAATACCATCCCCTTAACAGTAAAGGATGTTTGCACAAGCCTGAACATGGATATGTATCGGTGTTGAGAACTTCAAAATATTTGCAGTTGTAACAGAACTTATTCATTTTTCTCCCTTCTTCGACAAAATCCTTCATTTTCATGTTACAACTCATCCCTTATCTGTCTTAACTGTCCAATCATCAAATCTATTACGTTTTTATCAAGGAATAACACGAGTTTGTTGTTCTTATCATCATAAAGTTCAACCACTATTTCCCCAACAATGGTTGAATTCTGCACATGTACGGTTTTGAAATTAGTGTAAACCCCAATTTCCATCATAATCACCTCATTCAATCACCAAATTAAATTTGGTATCTGTAACCTTACTGAATTTGTTAAAATTATCAACAATATCAACGATATTATTAGCCATCTTAGTAGTTTTATCGTACAATTCAAGGATTGCATTTTCTATCTGTTTCATGCTAACTTTTGACATCACGTTTATGGGAATGGTCTTGCACAGAGCACAAGTTATGCGTTTTCCATCCACAAAAACATCACTTTCAACGTTTACGATAATTCTCACATCTTCTGGGAAACCTGTTTCACTGCGTTTTATTTTCAAAGTCATCACCTTTATCGTATCTCCTGATTTTGTTTCCCACATTCTTATCACCTTAAACCATATTACTATACTGTTAGGTATATATACCTTGTCGTCGAGATTTTTAGAGTTAAAACGTGAAAATTTTTTCCCCATCGTATCTTTCGTAAAATGGACATGATTTTACCTTCCTCCTAACTTTCAACGGTGGCGTGAAACAATAACATTCTTTATTTCTGCCGTCGTAATATTTACATGATGTACACTTCACTTCTTTTCACCTTCAACAGCATTCTTGACCGCTTCAGAAAAACCGTAAGGTAAAAATGCTCTTTTACTGCTATCTCTCACCAACTTTGACAAATTATCAACTTCGGGTTTTCTTTCAAACTTAACCATCGGTAGTTTTACGTTACCCCATAAATCGGTAGGTTTTCTCCATCTCGTACCGTAATTACATAAATGGACTGTCTGAGGAGGCTTACCTATAAACCATCTAAGTCTTCCCCGAGGGTTTTCCAGTAGCCAGTATTTGGGCTTTAAATCAACTACCGCTTCAAGGCAAGCACCGACAACTTCAAGAGCCTGCCTTATGCCCTTTTTTGGAAATTCAGTACAGGCAACCGAAAATCTCTCACATGGGGGAGAAGCAACGATTAGTTCAGGCCTCAAATCTTTCCTCAACGGTAAATATCTGACATCCGCCACAATTGTCGGCTTGAACTTAGGATTTATGTCTATCTTCACCACTTCCCAATTTTCATCATTCACGAACGCCTGCGAAAATCCCCCAAGTCCTGCACATAAATCTATGCACAGTTTCTTATTCACGTCAATTCACCTCGATTATTTTCTTTCCAATTAACTGGTTCATCTTTTCCCAGAAAAGTTCAGGATTATTGAACCTAATTCCGTTGATTACCTTATCTTTTGAAACATCAGCAATAAACAGTATTTTACCATCATCAGACTTGAACCACAACATGTAACTGTCATCTTTGAGTTGTTCAAGTTGTAATTCTCCTTTAATGCGGTACATTTGCTTCTTCATGTTCATCTCTCCCATATCCACGCCCTGACCGTGCAAAAATCATAATACTTATAATTCTCACCCAACAGTTTTTTCATAAATTCCAACAATGAAGTCACTTCATCAAGGCTTAGTTTTATGTTGAATGATGTAAAGTCACAACTCAGAGTGACATCCAAAAGTCTACCGACTTGTGGATTAGATACTGCTACCATCACTTTCATCTTAATCCCCCCCTTTATCCTTACAATAAGTATTCTTTTCTGCCATTATGAAGTTCAGAATGCTGTTTATTATCACATTCAATTCCTTTTTTGACAAAAACGGAGTTATGGAAGAAACTCCTTCACGTGTATCTTTCCCATTGGTGCATACAGAAATACGAACTTTTCCATATGCACCTTCAAGAATGTACTTTTTATTAGCAAAATTGTTGAGATATTTAACATATCTTTCAAGTTGTTTCTTTGTTGTTCTCATTTTATCCCACCCTCCAACTGCGATAAAATGGTTTATTTGGCTCTGAAGTTTCAAAAGTTTCAACCCACCCCAAAAACCTTATTTCTGGTGCAAATGGGTTTATGTCTTTGAATATCACAACAACAGGTGTATTAACTTCAAACCTGTCTTCCCAATCAAATTCTAAATACGGAATTCCCATTCTGAAAGAATTTCGTCTACCTTCAAATTTTATAATTAGCATATCTTTAAGTGAAGTGTAACAAATTGTGTACTTACCATACCCCAAAACTGTTTCATATGTTATCTCCCTATCTCCGACCACGATTTTCGGAGGTAGAAGGTAAAGGTCTTTCTCCGCTTTTGCGACTTTGTTTAACCACTGACTGATAACGTGCCAATACCCCTTAGGTATCATTACCGAAATTGTTGTTTTCATTTATTCATCGCCTCTTTAAGTAATAACTCGTCTGCCCCTTGAAGTTCCACACCAACACATAATATTTCTCGGGGTGTGCGAGTAAGTCAAGATAATCTATGCCATCTCTCTTTAGTTCATCGTAATTGAAGAGAAGGCTACACCCACCTTCCCCATAGCACTCTTCCCCCTTTTTATGGGGGAAAACTTGTATGCCCACCTCGTTGAACTGAGGTCTGTCCTCAATATTTAATATTCTCAATTTTTTAGTCACGTTTTTCACACCTGACTATACTATACTGTATATTGGGTATATAAACTTTTCTTCCAAGTTGGGACATGTTACAGTCCTCCAATCGTCACTATTCTCATATTACCTGCAGGGATATTTATGTCAAGTTTGCGCTTATCAAAAGTGACAACATTAATTATTTGTGATACATCAATATCCCTGAAGTATATGCTAACCCCATTAGAATTTTTGCCGTATATGTCAAGTACTAATTCCTCCCCAAATAATCTAAATCTCAGTACAAAATTATTGTATTTGTATTCCTTACCAATTATTGTTTCCACTTTTTCCAATTCTTAACCCCTCCCAAACCCTATTAACACAATTCCTAATTCATCACCATCAAGATATTTTATATTAAGGTCATCTTTATACACCGTGTTGACAAATATGGCATCAATTTCTGGACAAAAATGCAAATATATTGCTTTTCCATCTTTACTTATTCTTATAAAGGCGTATTCTTCTTCTTCTTTTGTTACTACTTTAAACCCACATATTTCTTTTTCAATCACTTTTTTCTTGGCCATGTTTTTCACACCTGACTATACTATACTGTATATTGGCTATATAAACTTTTCTTCCAAGTTGGGACATGTTACAGTCCTCCAATCGTCACTATTCTCATATTACCTGCAGGGATATTTATGTCAAGTTTGCGCTTA
>Ga0080004_1204649_pt1 | contig 12976 bp, 13 predicted proteins | sample WasSprMetagenome_FD_69207 | JGI IMG/M metagenome (GOLD analysis project Ga0080004, IMG submission 69207) | Sulfidic aquatic microbial communities from Washburn Spring, Yellowstone National Park, USA - WS (SPADES assembly) (version 2) | ecosystem: Environmental > Aquatic > Thermal springs > Hot... | reverse complement strand
TACTCCTGAAAAGTACAACGAGCTCATAGCCAGCTTTGTCAAGAGGGGCCAGCAAGAAACCTAGTGAGGTCGCTTTTCCTCTTTCTCTCCAGCGTCTCAATGATTCTCTTGACTAGCTCGTCCCACGCTATAGCGTCCCATAAAGCCCACTGAACTATAAAACCAGTAGCCTCCTTAAGCATAGACATAAACATCTGCCAAGACACACCCTCGTGCCTAAGCGTCTCGCCCCAGTGGCTCCAAAGATACCTCGCCAACATGTTACCCGTCCACACGGCCAGATTGTCTCCTTCCTCGCCCGGGCCCAGCGCGGAGCGAAGAGTCTTTATCTTTGCCTTTATGTCTACGGGCTCTGGAGGCACACTCAGCCTGTATTCATATGACAATATGAGCCCCAAAAATAAAGGCTAGACATAGAAATTAAATTAACGTATAAAAAGTGAAAGAAAAAAAATTGTTTTAGGTCCTGAAGGAAACCTTGACCCCGAAGAAGTCCTTCACGTGCGGCTTAAAGATGTACCAAAGTATCAAGGCAACAATCAAACATCCGACAAGCGACGTGGGGTCTCCCATGGCTATTCCAGCCAATCCGCTTAGAAGACTCAACGCTTCAAGGATAACTGTTAGCCACCATGCCCATACCTAGCCCGTCCAAAGCCCCCAGCCAACCACGAGCCCTATCAATCCAGCGATGAGGAAGCCTATTCCTAGGGCACCCACTAAAACAGAAAATATTGGTGGCAGGCCCGGTGCGATTTGTGCCATTATTGGTCCGGCAGCAATGAAAACTATGCCTAATAGGATTGCTAGTCCTCCACCAATAAAGTTGAGCAGGGCAAGGACAGTTATTCCAGTTGGTCTTTGACGCGGCGGGGGAGGAGAGGTAACAGCTATCTGTGCTCCGGGTTGCATATTTCTATCAATAAATTTTTATTTTACATGTATTTAACACTTTAGGCTTTAAAAATTTTAACGCAGGAAGTCGATATTTTCAATGAAAAATATCGGATTTTAATACAATTAATTAAAATACATGTACATGTTATTCCATAATGATATTTAAGATCGATCATTATTATTAACAATGCCTATGCTACAACCAAAAGATATTATAGAAAAGCAGTTGCACGGACTTCGAGAAGCATTGAACCGCGAGGCACAACTTATGCCAGAAGCCATACAGGGACTGTTGGCACTCTATACAGGAGAAGAGGATACCACCTGTTTCGCCCTGAAACGCATCTACGGCAAGAGGGACAAAGGAGAAGCCAAGAGGGTGTTCTAGATGAGTGGTGGACTGGATAGGAGGAGCTTCCTAAAGCTGGCCGCGATCGCGGCATCGGCACTGGCAGTACCAGTTGGGGCACAGCCTGTACCTCTCAAGCCCTGGAAGACGCAGTGGAGCCTAGGCGAGATTGGCGGCAAGACAAACCTAAAGCAAGCAAAAATCACGCCAGTCATCTGTACATATTGCTCAGTGGGTTGCTCCATCGACTTCTATACTATTGGAGACGAGGTTGTATGGACAACTGGATCCCCCGACTCCGCGATAAACTTTGGTACTCTTTGTCCAAAGGGAAAAGCCGCCTTCGAGGTGGTAAACAACGAGGCAAGAGTTCTCCAGCCCATGATTAGGACGGGGCCAAAGCCCAAGCCAGAAGAAATCCTAAACGCGAAGAGCTGGGACGAGCTAGTCGAGTTGGTGAAAAAGTATCCCCCAATGTGGAAGCCCGTTAGCTGGGACGAGGCGTTCACGTACATCGCGGAGAAAACCGCCCAGATACTTAACGACTGGAGGCAGAGCACGGGTGCGCCCAAGCAGAAGGACGGCTTCTATTATCTTGGGAACACTGCTCCCATACAGCTTATTGGTTCATCCATCATGGTTAACGAGGGCGGATACCTAACAGCAAAGCTGGCAATGTTCCTGGGAACCACAAATATTGACTCACAGTACAGGAAGTGCCACAGCTCCACGGTCAGCGGCCTTGCGCTAACATACGGGTGGGGTGCAGAGACAGCTTCACTGGAAGACGTTGGACTCGCGGACGTTGTGCTCTTCTTCTCTAGCCCTGCAGAGGCACATCCAGTCTCCTTTAAGTGGTTCTTGAAAGGAAAGAAGGAGAGGGGAACAATACTTATTACTTTTGACCCTAGATACAGCAGGACAGCTGCCGCGTCAGACATATGGGTTCCATTTAGAAGCGGCACGGATACAGCGATATTCCTCTATATTCTCCACTATGCATTCTTCGAGAGGAACCCGCCAATCGACAGCCTAGACACCTTTAAAGCTCTAAAAACACGCTGGAACATTACTGACGCGGACCTGGACGACTTCAAGGAACTGATAAAGGAATACGACGCTGACACTGTTTCAAGGATAACTGGTGTACCCGTAGACCTCTTAAAGACAGTTGCCAAGACCTTTGTGGAGAACAGCGGTGTAGCTACTAATCACAAGAAGCACGGCATAATACAGTGGGCAATGGGCATGACCCAGCACACGAACGCAACTGTAAACATCATCAGGGCGGCCGCGATTCTCCAGCTACTCCTGGGAAACGTCGGCTATCCAGGCGGAGGCGCACACCCATTCAGGGGGCACAGCAACGTCCAAGGGGTCACAGACATGCAGGGAGCCGGACTAGGATCACTACCGGGATACCATGCTACACCGTCAGCGGCACTGGTAAGGGTGTACCAGGACTGGAAGCTTCAGGGCATGCCAGACGCGTGGAACTGGGCTGTGCCAGACTGGGCCGTTAAGACTGTTGGGACAACTGCTCCGGACAAAGGCAAAGCAGACCTTATAAAGATATTGACAGTCTTTAACTTTTATGGCTGGAGGAGGTTTGAGCTCCTATGGGGATTCTTCTGTGGAACAGTCCCAGAAGACGACCCCCAGAACGGCAAAATTGTATGTGACTTCCCAATGGGTGTAGGAGCATCTGAAATCACTTTCCCGAGAAAAGTCCTTAACAAAGAGATCCGAGCTGCATTCATATTCGGCGAAAACCCCGCAGTTACTAATCCAAACGCCAAGGTTATCTGGGCCGCCCTCGCGAGCCTAGACCTCCTAGTCGTGTCTGACATCTTTGAGACCGAGACTGCGTGGTTCGCAGACGTACTGTTGCCGGCCGCATCGTTCGCTGAGAGTGAGGGGACAAGGACGAACAGCAACCGTGTTGTACAGTGGACCTATGCTGCCGTTAATCCGCGCGGAGAGTCTAGGCCGGACTACTGGATACTGACAAATCTCTTCAGGTACTTGAGGAAGTATGGAGCCATAAAGCTACCAAGCGAGGTTGCAGGCGTCAAGAAGGAAAGGGTACTGATAAAGAAGGGAGGCAAGACCTATTTGCTCTACGAGAGGGAGCTGAGGCCAGACATGAGCTGGGACTACTCTGGTGGCAAGGGAGCCGCTACTCCTGTCCGCAACGTAGAGGCGGAAGTCAACCCAAGGATCATCAACAAGGAGATCAACTTCGCAGTCCTCATTTATCACGGCATGTATGACCCGATTCGCGACGAATACTTGTCTATGAAGAGGAGCCTAAAGATCAGGAAGCCCGGCGAGATAGACGGCACCTTTGCGACAAAATTCGGCTTCTACAAGGACTGGGGATGGTCATGGCCGGCAAACGTGAGAGTCCTGTACAGCACAACTATTCTGGTTGATACTCTCGGCACGACCGACAAGGTCTACGCAGACGGCCAGACATGGGAGGTAACAGGCGAGACAGGCGAATGGATCGACGAGGCCACGGGGCAGTACAAGCCGGCTTTTATCCCTGGACACACATTCTGGCTACCAAGGGCATTCAAGAGGAAGCTTAGCGGCATAGCAGACCTCTATGGCGGTATAGACATGATGAGATTCATTAGGACTAATGAGATTGTACCCTTAGGCCTCTTTGCTGTCGAAGAGGGCGGAGATGTCAAGTTGTACAGCTACAGCGACTTTGTAGCACAAACCGGTATGAAGTACCTGTATGCTAATGATACTCTATACTGGGACCAGGACACGGCTATAGTGCCAAAAGCCACCCTCAAGAGAGTATTCTTTGCGGGGGGCGTTGGGTGGAAAGACTTCAAGCCGACCTACGACAAGATGAGGGAGACCCTAAAGAAGTACTACCAGCAGACTGGGAACATGAGAGAAGCGGTAAACAAGACAATTCAGGAGCTCGGCGGGTGGTATAAGGGCTACTCCTTCACGTGGCCTATACACACCGAGCCAGCAGAGAGCCCCGACGTAGAGATGGCGCTTACCTACCCCACGCTTGCGTGGCTCCACTCTTACAACCTACAGGTGTTGAATGAGTCTCCAGACATAGTTAAGGGTAAGCCCGTTGGCGTCGCACTGGAGCCCAGCATGTTAAAGGACTTGCCAGGAGAGCTGGTCGTGATAACGACTAACAGGCTTACAGAACACTGGCACAGCGGGTCAATGACCAGGAGGGCATCGATGCTTGCAGAGCTAGACCCAGAGCCCTTCGTTTATGTCCCAGAGAAGCTTGCCGCCAAGCTTGGCATAAAGCCAGGGGACTTGGTAGAGATACTTACCGCAAGGGGCTCGGTCAAAATGAAGGCCTACGTCACCAAGGGAGAAGCATACCTAACAGTAAACGGCAAAGAGTTGCCACAGATCAACGTTATATGGTCCTTTAGCTTCCTCGGATACGTAAGCAAGGGGCTCGGTCAAAATGAAGGCCTACGTCACCAAGGGAGAAGCATACCTAACAGTAAACGGCAAAGAGTTGCCACAGATCAACGTTATATGGTCCTTTAGCTTCCTCGGATACGTAACCGGGCCACAGGGCAACTTCATATCGCCAGACGTGGGCGACGTAATTACGACTATCCAGGAGACTAAGGCTTGGATTGGTAAAATTAGAAAGGCAGAGGTGATGTAAAATGGTCGTGCAGAAACACCCGAGTCAAACCGAGGGTTACGCCGTACTTGTAAACCTAGACAAGTGCATTGGGTGCAGGGCTTGCCAGATAGCATGCAAGGACTGGAACGGGAGGCAGGCGGTAAAGACAACATTTAGCCCGACCTTCACCAACCCGCCGGACTTGACCAGCGAGGACTGGAAGGTGGTCTTCTACTATGAGGGGACTACAAAGAAGGCCCTGCTGACGCCGGGAGGCGAAGCTGTATTTGAACAGGTAGACATCGCCCCGTTGCCGTTCCAGTGCATGCACTGTGTAGACCCGCCATGTGCAAGGGCGTGCCCAGTCGGAGCCATCAAGATAACGCCGGAGGGAGCTGTAGTCATAAACAAGGACGAGTGTATTGGCTGCGGCTACTGCGAGACAGCGTGCCCGTTCCGCGTACCGAGGCGTAGCAACGTCGATGGGAAGTACTACAAGTGCACGTTCTGTGTAGACAGGATACAGAACGGGATGGCTCCTGCATGTGTAGAAGCATGCCCCACAGGCGTTTTCACGTTTGGCAACGCGAAGGACATAGTTGAACAGGCGAAGGCGCTTGCTTCACAAGGAAACGTTGTCTACGGGCTAAACATGGACAGCTATATCGGCGGAGGAGTGAGATGGATATATGCCAGCTCCCCGAGGAAGAGCCTAGCCATACAGCAACACTTCGCTGACAGGGGCAAGCCCGTAGCTACACAGCAGTTCAGGGAACTCCTGAAGCCACTCATAGTCTATGGGAGCGCCCTAGGCGCACTGGCACTAGGTGTCATAGCGGCAGCCACCTGGAGAAAGAAGCGTGTCGAAGAAAAAGCTCCTGAGAAAAGTCAGGGTGAAAAGACAAGTTAAGGGGTGAGCATGATGGAAAAGAACAAGTTTGTGGAAATAATTAGTAACAGCTACAGGATAGCACATACCCACAACCTTCACTTCTGGTCCTTCCTAGCCGTGACTGGAGGAACACTGATGGCATTAGAGTATCTCTCACCGCTGGCATACGCAGTTGGACTCCCATTCGCAAACCTCTTGAACACAGACCCAGTAACAGCGGGCATACAGATATTCAGGATACTCCACAGGATCTTCGCATTTGCCTGGGGAGGGCTACTGATAATCTATGGATGCTACCTATTCTGCCTAGGGAAATCACAAGTTCTCAAGCCATTGAAGAAGCCATTGAAGGAACAAATAGCCGAGGCCAAGGCTCTTACAGGCAGATACCTGTTTGGGAAGCCTATACCAAAGGAGGTTGCAGAAAAAATGGACAGACACAACGTATTCGTCGCCTACCTAGCCGTTGTCCTAGGAATAAGCTTCTTCCTGCTGTCAGTAAGCGGCCTCGGACTCATGTTCAGGTACGCGCTTGGACTCACTAATGACCAGGCGGCCCTGCTACTCTTCCTACACGACCTCGGCTTCGGCCTATCAATGCTATTCGTGCTATTCCACCTCTTCGCAGTGTTCCACCCAGCCAACAGGCCGATCCTTGACGCAATGATGAAGGACGGCAAGGTCCCGCTAGAGTTTGCCAAGGAAGATATGCCACAATACCTCAAGAGAATCAAGATAGAGGAATAAAACAAAATATTTTTTTCACAATTTTTTATTTTTCGGGAGGTGTTTGTATTTGAAAGCTAACGGAATTCTGCGGTCTCTCTGTGCAGACAAAGAATGCCTTGAAAGCCTCACCAATGTCTACGAAGCCTTCACTTTGCTAGAAGAAATAATAGAGAAGCTACCAGCTCCAAGGCTATCCAAAAAAGAGGAGCCCCTAATCGATAACGTCGCTAACCGTGAAGAAATCAAAGCTGCGTTAAGCAGCCAGGGGATAAGTGACGAAAACCTTGTTTCTTATGCGATTTCAAGACAGTTACACGGGCTTTATCCAGACCAGCCTTGGACCGGTAGCAGTTGCCCGATATGTGGCCAGAAGCCGACACTTATTCTTGTCCACGAAAAGCCAGAGCTCACGTATGTTTCGAGGGAGACAAAAGCCAGATGCATATGCGGCCACGAAAAAGAAATCGAGCCATATACTTGCCCAAGCTGTGGGAGGCAGGGACGCGGCAACTTCGAGGTCTATGTTGCCCCTGGAAGCTCTGTAAAGGTCTATATCTGTAAGAACTGTGGACACAGGTTTGCAGAGATACAGGATACGGGTCTAGGCGAGAAAGAGCTCCAGGCACTACACGGGGCTATTAGGCTCCTCCTAAGAGAAGTGGAGCTCTCTAGCCATGAAACTGGGTAGAAACAAGTTATAGTTGGGCTCCCCCTCTTGGTCAAAAAATTATTCTTTCTGGATGCGTATAAATGTTGAACCTATTATTCCTAGCGAAGCCTATCAGAGTTATACCGTTCTGCTCGGCGACCTGTATTCCCTGAAGGGTGGAAGCCGCCTTTGATGCTACAAGCCTTACCCCCACCGAGGCAAGCTTCTCAACGATGCTCTTTGTGAGCCTACAGGACACGGCAAATCCCACAGCTGAGGGTTCAATATTTGACTTTGCCAGGAACCCTATACACTTGTCCACGGCGCAGTGCCTGCTAACGTCCTCAACATGGAACAATACTTCGCCGCTTGGCATAAAGCAAAGCGCACCGTGAAAAGCCCCCGTTTCCCGGAAAGCCGAACCCCTAGTGTACAAGGCCTCGACAGCAGAAATGATCTTTTCGACAGGGAACCTCGGTTCCCCCCTCGTGAAGACCGCCTCAGCCAGCTCTCCATCCACCTTTATCTTTCCATTCTCTATCCTTATTTGTGTAGGAGACTTAGGCTTTAAGCCCCGCTCTGCTAGGAAGCCGTAGGCCAGCTCCTCTATATTATTTGGAGAACACATGTAGGAAGCCATCTTGGACCCATTTATATAGAGCTCGTATTCCTCCTCAACTGCAATCTTGTCTCTGCACCTCTCTGTTTTGCCCCCTTGGAAACAAAGTATCTCCCGCTCCACTATCATTGAGACTTGTTAGTAAATGCTTGCTATATAACTGTTAACCAACATTTATCAGTACTAGGCTTTTCATATGGGTGAAAAGTTTTATCTAGGTAACAAAACTGTTACCACGATGAAACAATGAAAATATACGAGATACGCGACCATGCCCTTTCCAGCGGCAGGCTAGTTTACAGCATAAGGCAACTAGCAAAGCTTGTCGGCGTGCCAGACAGCCACGCAAAGGTCTACGCTTATAGGCTCGTACAGAAAGGCATGGCTTGGCGACTTAGCCGTGGATCCATATCATTTACGCATGACACATTCATCATTGCCTCACAGCTTATAGAGCCGTCATACGTGTCAATGCACTCGGCCCTCTACCTAAGAGGCCTCATAGACCAGGTTCCAAGCATAGTGGAAGCAGTGACTACTAAGCGTCCAGCCTGGCTACGTGACCTCGGTATAAGGTACAGGAAAATAAGTGGGAAACTCTTTTTCGGCTACGAGCGCCTAGCTAGGGCTAACAGCTACGTGTTCGTCGCTGCCCCCGAAAAAGCTGTGCTAGACACTGTGTATTTCGGTGGGAGCCCAGACCCCAGCGTTGTAGACCAGCTCGACAAAGAGAAAATCCTCGAAATCTCGGAGGCATTCCTTGGCCTTCGGAGCTACCGCGCCAAGAGAGTAGCGAGGTGGATAAAATGCTACGTGGAGAAGAAATAATAAAGATAGCCAGGCTGAGAAAGCTGGAGCCTTGGCAGGAGGAGAAAAGGTACCTCCAAGCACTAATACTCTATGCGGTATCCGAGTGGCCACTAGTCCTAAAAGGAGGAACATATCTGTGGCTATTCCACGGGCTAAACAGGTTCTCTGTGGACCTCGACTTTACAGCCACGGGAAACATTTCCACAAACAAAGTAAAAGAGATACCTGAAGCTCTAAGGCTATTCGGAGCCGAAAGCACAGCAGAGGTACTAAAAGACGACAGATACACATTGACTATACGTGTAGCTGTCAAGGGGCCGCTCTACAGGACAGAAAAAGACACCAGCTATGTACGCCTAGATATCAGCAGAAGGGAAAAACCATTGCTAAAACCTATAAGTGTCAGGCTGGACGAGCCCCTATATGGCATACCCATTGTATACCTTTGGGGCCTAGACCTAAAAGAGACACTGGCAGAAAAGTTGAGGGCCTTCTACGTGAGGAAAAGCCCACGAGACCTCTACGACGCGTGGTTCCTCATACACAGAGGCATCAGCATAGACTTGGGGCTTCTTGAAGCAAAGCTACAGTTCTACAACCTCAGTTTTAGCACAGAAGAATTCTTCTCAGCAGTCACACAGATAGAAGACAGCTGGAGAGCAGAGATGGAACCGTTAGTCATTGGCTCACTGCCCAGCATCTCAGAGGTCAAAAACACATTTTTACAGGTGCTCGGCAAATAAAGATCCGCGGAAAAATTCAATCGCTTCCCCAAACATGTAGCAAACAGTTTTAATATGAGTTATGCGTAACCAGACAACGTGTCAAGGCAACCTATCTTTATTTTACGTGACCCACTAAAATGCTCAGGCTGCAGGCTCTGCGAAGTTGCATGTAGCCTAAAACACGAGGGAACAGTCTGGCCAGAGGCAAGCAGAATAAGGGTATTCGAGTTCTTCCCAGGAGTAGACGTCCCACACCTCTGCACACAGTGCAGGGACTATCCATGCGTGAAGGCATGCAAGTACTCAGCCCTAAGGGTAGACGACTCTACTGGGGCAGTGCTAGTAGACGAGGAAAAATGCACGGGCTGTGGAGACTGTGTACGTGCATGCCCGGGAAAGGTCATGAGGCTACACCCGAAGACGAGGAAGGCAATTGTATGCGACCTCTGCGGGGGCGAGCCAGAATGCGTAAAGGCTTGCCAAGAAGCGGGCTACGGGGCCCTGAGGGTCGTGCCCTACCGGAGTGTATCCTTCAAGATATACTCTACTCTGCCCGAGGCCGTAGCACAAAGGCTCTACGAGACAATGTATGGTGGTGAGAAATGAACATACCCGGCTATAACGGGAAAATACTAGAGGTAGACCTCTCAAGAGGCAAAGACAGAGTAATAGAGCTAGACGAAGAGACAGCCTACAAGTTCATAGGCGGCAGGGGCCTAGCTGCGTACATCCTCTGGAAAGAGCTCGGGCACAAGTGGGAACAAGTCGACCCGCTGGGGCCCGAAAACCTCCTACTATTCCTGACAGGCCCCCTGACCGGCTACTATCCAGGCGTAAAGCTCGCTGTCTCGGGCAAGTCTCCACAGACAAACGGCGTCGTGGGCTCTGTAGTGTCAAGCGAGCTTGCAATCGAGCTACGCGCCGCGGGCTACGACGGCCTCATAGTAAAGGGAGCCTCGAAGGACCCCGTATACATCTACATAGAGGGAGAAAAGGTCGAGATTAGGTCTGCAGAGCACCTATGGGGCCTCAGGGGCAGGGAAACGTTCCAGAAGCTCTTCAGCGAGGTCTGGGGCGAGCTCAAGAGGAAAAACCTTGCCCACGTGGGCTTGACAAAGGAGCCCTCCTTCGTCTACATAGGGCCAGCCGGAGAAAACAGGGTTAGGACGGCCGCTGTAATGGCAAAGCTTACACATGCAGCGGGCTACGGCGGCTACGGGGCCGTGATGGGATCCAAGAAGCTCAAGGCCGTGGTAGCCAAGGGCTTCGGGCCCATGCCGCCGGCCAAGCACCCATACTGGGTAAAGCTATTGATAAGGGAGGCGTGGAACAGGCTGAACCAGAACATTTTCTGGAAACAGTGGGGGACAAGCAGCGGTGGATACGAGGTAGCAAACTTAACGAGTAGCGAGCCGATAAGGAACTGGCAGGAAGAGTGGCACGACGCCAGGACAATGGGCGTAAACAACTATGAGGCGCATTGGGTCAAGAGGTACTGGGGAGACTACGGCTGCCCATCAACATGTATGAAGATCTCGAGGCTAATCGGTGGGAAATACAATGGTTCAGTTACGGACGGGCCGGACTACGAGCTACAGGCATACCTAGGCCCCAACCTCGGCGTCTTCGAGCCTAGGGGAAACATATACCTCTCGAGCCTAGCAGACGACCTAGGCCTCTGCGGCATACAGACAGGAAACGTTGCCGGCTTCGCCGCCGAGCTGTGCGAGAAGGGGATCCTCACAAGGGAAGAGGTAGGCTTCAACCTAAAATGGGGAGACACCGAGGCGTTCGCAAGGCTGCTCGAGGCAATAGCCTACAGGAAGGGCATAGGAGACATACTAGCAGAGGGAGTAGCGAGGGCCGCAGACAAGCTGAGCAAACTAAAGGGACAAGACCTGTCGCGCTACGCCGTACACGTAAAGGGAATAGGCATAGGTGCCCACGGCGCGAGGAGCGGAAAAGACTTCCCACAGGCTTTTACCTATGCTGTAGGCGTACAGGGAGGAGACCACACAAGCCCGCCCAGGTTGCCAGTAGAGAAAGCCTGGGGCGAGTTCACAGCGGCATTCGAGGACTCCGCGGTCATATGCTCCTTCAACGCCGTAGACGACCTGCCATACCAATTCCTGAAAGCAATAACAGGCTGGGAAATCTCTAGCGAAAAATGGTTCAGGGAGCACGCCAGGAGAATAGTTTCGCTTCAGAGAGTGCTACTCCTCCTCGGAGGGCCAGACCTCTACTGGGACCCCAGGATACACGACGACAACCCGCCCAGGTTCTACGAGCCACTTCCATCTGGGCCATTCAAGGGCAGAGCAGTAGACAGGACAGAGCTCGAGAAACAGAAAAAAGAGTACTTCGACTACCTTGGCTGGGACCAGTACGGCATACCTCGAGACGAGACACTAAGAGAGCTCGGGATAGGCGAGCTCTCAGAGGCAACTAGGCGTATAAGGAACAGGCTAAAGCTAGAGTAGGGCGTCAAAGATGTCCATGGGAGACGCCAGAGGAATGAAGATAGCAGTCGTAGCACACTGCATACTAAACCAGAACACCGTGGCCCCAGGTCTAGCCAGCCACAAGGGCACAGTCGAATCACTAGTAAAGCTACTCGTAGACAAGGGATACGGCATAGTACAGCTACCATGCCCAGAAGCAACATACCTAGGCATGAACCGCTGGTGGATGACCAAAAACCAGTACGACACACCAAACTACAGGGCACACTGCAGACACATCCTGGAGCCAACACTAACCCTACTCCAGGAGCTCACAGGCAAGGGCGCCGAGTACATAGTAATAGGCATAAAGGGAAGCCCCTCCTGCGGAATATACACAACAACCAAGGGCGAGTGGCGCGGCGACCCATCAACCGCAACAGGCACACAGACAACAAAGGCGAGCGAACCTGGCGTATTCATGGAGGAACTATTCGCACTGATCAAGTCGAAAGGAATAAAGGAGCCCACTAGGGTACTCGAAATAAGCCACGAAGAAATAAGCCAGAAAGGACTACCACGAGAAACAGCCAGCGAGCTGTAAATGTTCCATCTATTAATTATTTCCTTCTTAATGTTTTTCTCAAAAGATAGATTCACTGTGTATAATGGGTGACATGCCATGTAAGTTTTTTAGCTAGCGCGCGCTATGGTGATGGATACAACGAACTTTATTGTGATGCTTACTGTCTAGCTTTTGTTTGTGATTCTGATTGCAAAACTTCCGCAGGTGCTAATTATTCAGGTTTCAAGTGTTATTACGTATGGTCTGGAGGTTCTGGGCATTGGAGTTGGGATACTTCTGTTCCAGATGCCGAAGATGGTAATCCTTGGCAAGAATGTTTTGACGGGCATGATAATGATTGTGATGGTTTAGTTGATTGTGCCGATCCAGATTGTGCCCGAGTGAAAAATCCAAATACAGGAGTTATTTGCTGCCAAAGTGATTCAGATTGTCCAGCTTATGATCCAAATACTTATTTGAAGATGTATTGTGATAGTGATACACTTATATGCAAAACAATAGAAAAATGTGTAGATAATATAGAATGTGAAAATAAATGGTGCTGTGATAAGCTTGTGGGGGGAGAGGGGAATTGTAAACAAAAGGGTACGATTACTTCATATAGTGGAAGATCATACATTTGTGATCCTCCAGAAGGATTTGTTA
>Ga0080004_1130097_pt1 | contig 12977 bp, 14 predicted proteins | sample WasSprMetagenome_FD_69207 | JGI IMG/M metagenome (GOLD analysis project Ga0080004, IMG submission 69207) | Sulfidic aquatic microbial communities from Washburn Spring, Yellowstone National Park, USA - WS (SPADES assembly) (version 2) | ecosystem: Environmental > Aquatic > Thermal springs > Hot... | reverse complement strand
GACCCCGCGCGTCCCGAGAGTAGCTCCCCCCGCCCCCGCACGGGAACCCGACCGAACCGCAACTCGACCCCACCCGTGTCCGACGCCGTGATCAGCCCCCGCTCAAAACACTCCGTCGCCAGCGCCAGGGTGACACCCGTGGAAATGGTGTCCAGGCCCAGGTCGTTGCACAGCCGGTTCACCTCCAGGATGGAGCCGAGATCGTCGCTGCCCAGGTTGGAACCAAAGGCCGCGATCGTCTCGTACTCGGGACCCCCCACCTCCACACCACCCAGGCGCACCGTCCGCTTGCACCGCACCGGACACGCATAGCACCCCCACCTGCCCACCACGAACCGCTTCTCATAAGCCTCCCCCGAGAGCGCCTCCCACCCCTCGAAGCTCCCCGCGGAGAAATTGCGCGTGGGCAGCATGCCGCTGGCATTGAGTCCCCCCAGCAGCCCCGCCGTCCCCAGGTCATGCAGCGCCCGCGTGAGGGGGTTGTCCCGGTAATGGTCCCGGAACCAGCGGGCAATCCCCAGCACCCCCTCGCGGTCCGCCAGCTCGGGCCGCCCCGTCCCCCGTACCGCCACCGCCTTCAGGCGCTTGGACCCCATCACCGCCCCCAGACCACACCGTCCGGCCGCGTTACGCCCCTCGTGCATCACACACGCATAGCGCACCAGGTTCTCCCCCGCCGGACCTATGCACGCCACCCGCACCCGCGCATCCCCAAGCTCCTCGCGGATGGCCCGCTCGGTGGCAAAGGTGCCCAGACCCCACAGGCGCGAGGCGTCGCGGATCTCAGCCCGCCCGTCATGCACGAACAGGTAAACGGGCCGATCCGACGCCCCCGTCACCACCACCGCCTCGAACCCGGCGAACTTCAACTCGGGGGCCAGGTATCCCCCCGCCTCGGCCTCCCCGTACCCCCCGGTGAGGGGCGACTTGGCGGCTACCGTGAAACGCGAATACCCCGGGATGGGGAGTCCACTCACCACGCTGCCCGCGAACACCAGCACGTTCTCGGGCCCCAGCGGATCGGCGCCGGCAGGTACCTCCTCGAGCAGGTAGCGGCCGGCGAATCCCTTGCCGCCCAGGAACATCCGGTAGAACTTCTCGCCCGGTTCTTCTACTGTCACCCTTCCCTCGGTGAGATCCACCCGCAGTACCCTGCCCGCGTAACCTACCGGCACCGGTTTTGCACCTCCGTACCATTCGTCACCGGGTGATTCGCCATGCACCCGGTGCCCTCCCTGCCCCGGCCCTTCCCTGCTCAACCCGCAGGTTTCGGGCGTGCTTTGCTGCATGTGCGACTGAGCTGGTGCGCGAAGTGACGCGTCAGATGTAGCACCAGCTGCAGCGGTGGCAGGATAACAAGTGCTCTGCACGGAAACAGCATGTGCAGGGAGGCAGCCGCATGGTAATAGTTGACTTTCACGTGCATTACTTTACGCAGGCGTACGTCGACAGGCCGGAAAGGTACTTTCGTTCCCCCGTGACCATTGAGTTCCTGCGCCAGCAAATCCTTCCTAACATCGCCTATCTCAACGGCGGGCGCGTCCCCTTTACCGAAGAATATCTGGCCCGGATGGGCGATCAGGGCATCGACCGGGTGGTCGTCTTCGGTCTGGCCGACACCATTTCCGGCTGCCGCGAGCTCAACGACGCCGTGGCCGACCTCAGCCTGCGCTACCGGCAGGGAGCAGCCCGCATTTACGGCCTGGCAACCGTTCCCCTGGCGGAGCCCGACGCAGCCGTGGACGAACTGAATCGAGCCGTCCGTGACCTGGGCTTCCGTGGAGTCAAGATCTACCCGAGCTTCTCCGGCCTGCCTCTCCATGCGCCCGAGGTACGCACGTTGCTGGAGGAAGCAGCCCGCCTGGGTGCAGTGGTCCTCACCGACTGCTCGTTCCTTTGCTGGCCCGGCGGACCCGCCGCGATGGGCGCGGCAAACCTGCTCGCGGACCTGGTTTTCTCGCCCTGGTTCCGGGAAATCGAAGGACTTCGTCTGGTCGCGGCGCATCTCGGCGGTGGATTGGTGTTCTTCCGGGACCTGCTGGCCACGTTCGATCCCGGTGTGGAGCCAGCCTTCGAACGAGTCTGGTTCGACTTGAGCCCTGTATTTCCCGCCTCGATGATCAGGGCAGCACTGGCCGTGGTGCCGCCACAGCGACTCCTGTTCGGCTCCGACTTCCCCTTTACGGACGGCAGCCAGAACCTCACCACCATCGCGGGGATGGGGCTGCCGGCCCACGATGCCCGCGCCATACTGGGCGAGAACGCGCTTGGCCTGCTGGGGACCTGACCGCACAAGCGCCCAAACCGCTGTCCCCACGTCCGGGCCCGCTCGCAGGAGGGCTTGCCTACAGGGCGATTACCCGACGCGGGGAGGTCAGCGTCTCGACGATCTCATACATGTTGGTCACCCGGCCCACCGCCAGCTTCTCGCGCAACCCGAAGTAGTCCAGGCAGGTGCCGCACGACAGGATCTCGGTCCCCCTGTCCTGCAACTGGCGCAACTCGTCCAGCACAGGGCTTCCTTCAGTCGTCAGGTGAACCCCGGCGTTGATGAAGATCAGGGTACCCGGCGGAGAGGGAAGCTGGGTCAAGGTGTACAGGAAGCTGCGCATCAGGACGGAGCCCAATTCATCGGAGCCCCGCCCCAGGCGGTCCGTTCCCACCAGGATGACCTCGGCACTCCCGGCCCGGGCCGCCTCGGCGCCTCCTGAACCCAGCTCGCCGGCAGGCCGGCCCACCGCGGACCGCTCGGCGCCCGCACCCTGCCCCGCGCCGGGCTCCCCTGCGGGGGCAGGCGGAGCGGGAATGGCATCGCTTGCGGGCTGCTTCGCGGCCGGACGCGTGATGGTCAGCCGCCAGACACCCCCTTCCTGCACCGCCTCCACCTCGTACCCCTGGCTGCGGGCGAAGCGGGTGACGTTCTCCCGGGCCGCCTCGTTGTCCACGATGGACACCACCGGGCCCTCAGTCTCCTTGAGGGCCTTGCGCGTGTTGATCACCGGCTGGGGGCAGGGAAGCCCCCGATTGTCCACTATTCTCATCACGCGTCACTCCCCCTGGTATCGTGGCATAGAAAGGACTCGCCTGCTTCCTGCCGAACCCGCAACCCAAGGACGAGCAAGTCCAAGGCCGTAGCCCCGCCGGGCCCACCCGGGGACGGCCCGAGCGCAGACGCGCCCCAGAAGGGGTGAACCGGTACCGTGAGCGAGGTGGTCAGAACCCATTACGGCGGCCACGCCATGCAGGAGTGGGAACGCCTGGACAGGCCGTACGCCAGGCTGGAGTTTGCCTGCACGCGGGCGTCGCCCCCGAAGTCAGGGAATCAGTTCCAGAACCGCCTGGCGCCGGGGTAACACCTCACCGATGACGGTTCCCGGGACGCCGCGCTCGCGGAGCCGCGCGAGGGCAAGTTCCACCTGGTCGGCGGGTACGGCCGCCAGGAGCCCGCCGGAAGTCTGGGGGTCGCAGAGGATGAGGAGGTCGGTGTCGTCGACGCCCTCGACCCGGAGGCGCCCCTTCAACCAGTCGCGGTTGCGGTAGGCGCCTGCCGGAAACATCCCCATGGCCGCCAGGTCGCGAGCGCCCTCCAGGACGGGAACGGTACCCGCCCGCAGCACCAGGGTCACCCCGCTGGCCTCCGCCATCTCGGCGGCATGGCCGAGGAGGCCGAACCCGGTCACGTCGGTGCAGGCACTCACCCTGACACCCTGCAGGGCCTGGCAGGACGCCGCGTTGAGAGCACGCATGAGCGCGACGGCCGCAGCCAGTACCTCGGGCGGCGCCATGTCCGCCTTGGCCGCGGTGTTGATAACCCCCGTGCCCAGGGGCTTGGTGAGGATGAGCACGTCGCCCGGGCGAGCGGTGGAGTTGCGCCACAGCCCTTGCGGGTGCACGGTCCCCGCCACGGCCAGCCCGTACTTGGGCTCGTCGTCCTCCAGGGTATGGCCGCCGGCCAGGATGGCACCCGCCTCGGTCACCTTGTCGGACCCGCCCCTCAAGATCTCGCCCAGCACCTCGACGGGCAGGCAGGCGGGGAACCCCACCAGGTTCAGGCACAGCAGGGGCCGGCCCCCCATGGCGTAGACGTCGGACAGGGCGTTGGCAGCGGCGATCTGCCCGAAGGTATAGGGGTCGTCTACCACCGGGGTGAAAAAGTCCACGGTGACGATGAGGGCCGTCTCCTCGTCGAGCAGGTAGACGGCGGCGTCGTCACCCGTGTGGGGCCCCACCAGGAGGCGGGCGTCTCGCGGTACGGGCAGCTGTCGCAGCACGTGCGACAGGGTCTCCGGACCCACCTTGGCCGCTCAGCCCGCCGCCTTCGTCATCTGTGTGAGCCGGTACACTCCCCGCACCCCCCTCCCTGGCGAGCGCGGCGCAACCGGGAGGCAATGGCAGCCACCGCGCTCACAATGTAGTCCACCTCTTCCGGGGTGTTGGAGTAGCCCAGGCTGATGCGCACCGTACCCTGGGGGTAGCTGCCCACCGTACGGTGGGCCCAGGGAGCACAGTGCAGACCGGCCCTCACCATCACCCCGAATTCGGAATCCAGGAGCTCGGCCACCAGGGCCGGGTCAACCACCCCGCCCTCCCCGGCGGAACCGGCCGGGCGGGCCACCGCACGCGCAGCGGCCGGGGGCGCACCCCCTGCGCCGGCCGCACCGTCCGCCAGCACGTTGAAGGAAACCACGGCCACCCGCTCCTCCGCCTGGCGGGGGCCATACACCCTCACGCCCGGAATGGCCTCCAGGCCGCGCAGCAGGCGCCGGGTGAGTTCCACCTCGTGCTGACGGATGCGGTCGACGCCCACCCCCGCCACATATTCCACGGCCGCCCCCAGCCCGGCCAGCCCCACCCCGTTGAGGGTGCCGCTCTCGTAGAGGTCGGGCAGGACCAGGGGCTGCTCTTCCAGGTGGGAGAAGCTACCCGTCCCCCCGCGCACCAGCGGCCGGGGCGTCAGTCCGTCGCGTATGTATAGTCCCCCCGTGCCCTGGGGACCGAGCAGGCCCTTGTGCCCGGTGAAGGCAACCAGGTCCAGGTCCATGGCGGTCACATCCAGAGGGAGACAACCCGCCGTCTGGGCCGCGTCCACCAGGATGAGGGCGCCGTGCTCGTGGGCCAGTCGCGCCGCCTCGACCACGGGCAGGATGGTGCCGGTCACGTTGGAAGCGTGGGTCAGGACCAGAAGACACATGGGGTGCCGCGCGCCACCCCGGGCGACACCCCGGGCGACACCGGGCGTGCTGCACCCCGCGCCATCCCCCGGGCTGTCGACCGAGGCCTGCCCGCGGGCGGCCCTGCGGAGGGCTCTCCGCAGGTCATCCAGGTCGAGGTAACCCTCCGGGGTGCAGCGTACACGGGTCACCTCTACTCCCCGCCTGCTCAGATCGTGAAGCGGACGGGCGACCGCGTTGTGCTCCATGGCGGAAGTCACCACGCGGTCGCCCGGTTCCAGCAACCCGTACAGGGCCAGGTTGATGGCCCACGTGGCGTTAGGCCCGAAGACTATGCGGCTCTCGTCGCGCACGCCCAGGAGGCGGGCCACCGCCTGCCGGGCAGCAAACACGGCCCGGGCGGACGCCACTGCCCGCCGGTGGGCCGAGCGCCCCGGGTTGGCGCCCGCCTGCTCCAGGTACTCCACCATGGCGTGGACCACGGCCGCAGGCTTGGGCCACGAAGTGGCAGCGTGATCGGCGTACACCGAACGCTGTCCCGCGGGCACCCGGCCCGCCCCGGGCTCCCTCATCCCGACCCACCCCCCGGCAGGTCCGGGGGAGCCTGAGAGCAGCCCCGCTCCGGCTCAAGGGGGAATATGCCGGTGAGTTGCACCCCCTCGCGCGCGGCAAGCTCCACCGCTTTCTCGCGGTGCGACTCGTCAAAGGCTACCGCTACCCCGCAGGCCTCCGAAATCCAGCGGGGAGTCGGAATCAGGCTGTGGGGAATCGACTCTTCCCTCAGGAGGGAATCCAGCCTGAGGGCCTGGTGGGTACTCGGAAACACCGCGCACAGGCGCATGCGGTATCCTCCGGGAGTGGTCGTCGCACCCCATTATATCACGGCGCATTCAGGCAGGCGGGTGCGCGCGGATCCAGGCGGCAGCACGCTCCAGCCGCCTCAGGGTTTCCTCCCGTCCGAGGAGGGCCATGATGTCGAAGAGACCCGGCCCCACCGTGCGGCCGGTGAGGGCCAGCCGGGTGGGATGGATGATCTGGCCGGCAGCAATCCCCCGCTCCTCCGCCAGCGAACGGTAGCAGTGCTCCACGGTGGCCGCATCCCACTCGGGAAGAACCCGCAGCCGCTCCACCGCCGCCTCCAGCAGGTCGGCCACCCCCGGGCGGGCGAAATGTTTGGCCACGCCCTTCTCATCGTACGTGAAATCGTCCGTGAAGAAGTACCGGGTGGCCTCGGGCACCTCGGCGAGGGTGCGCACGCGCTCGCGCATGACCTCCATGATGCCCTCCAGCCACCGGCGCATGTCGGGGCTGACCTGCACCTCCGCATGCTCCGACCCCGCACGCGCCGGTTCCCTGGCCGCGCCGACGGCGGGCAGGAGACCCGCCCGCTGCCAGAAGGGCAGGGCCCAGTCCACCAGCCGGGCAGGGGAGGCCATGCGCAGGTACTGGGCGTTCATCCAGGTGAGCTTCTCGTTGTCGTAGATGGCGGCGCTCCTGGACACCCGCTCGAGGGAAAACTGGCGTATCATCTCTTCCCGGGTGATGATCTCCTGCCCGCCCTCCGGGGACCAGCCCAGGGTGGCCAGGTAGTTCACCAGCGCATCGGGCAGGTAGCCACGCTCGCGGTATTCGTGCACTCCCGTGGCGCCGTGGCGCTTGCTCAGTTTACTGCGGTCGGGGGCCAGGATCATGGGTACGTGGGCGAATTGGGGCAGGTCGTAGCCCAGGGCCCGGTACAGGAGTACCTGCTTGGGGGTGTTGGAGAGGTGCTCTTCGGCGCGGATGACGTGGGTGATCTTCATGGTCGCGTCGTCGACCACGCAGGCGAAGTTGTAGGTGGGCATGCCGTCCGACTTCACCAGCACCCAGTCATCCAGCACGGCGTGCTCGAACGCCACCTCCCCGCGGACCAGGTCCCTCACCACGGTGACGCCGTCGAGCGGCACCTTCAGCCGCAGCACAGGGCGGCGGCCCTCCCGCGCTAGAGCCTGCTCCTCGGCGGGGGTGAGGTCCCGGCAGCGGCGGTCGTAGCGGGGCGGCAAGCCCCGCGCCAGGGCCTCCTTCCGGCGCTGCTCCAGTTCTTCGGGGGTGCAGTAGCAGCGGTAAGCGTGGCCGCTCTCGAGCAGGCGCTCCGCGTGGGCGGCATACAGATCAAGACGCTGGGACTGGAAGTACGGGCCGTACGGGCCTCCCACCTCCGGCCCCTCGTCCCAGTCCAGTCCCAGCCAGCGGAACGCCTCCAGCATGGGCCGCACCAGCTCGTCGCGCGACCTCTTCACGTCGGTGTCCTCTATACGGAGGATGAATTTTCCCCCGTGGTGCCGGGCGAAGAGCCAGTTGAAGAGGGCGGTGCGCGCCCCTCCTATGTGCAACTCTCCCGTAGGGCTGGGAGCAAATCTCACCCTGACCAGTCGCAACACCTCCTGCGGGGTAAGCCCGCTCGCCTGGGGTAGGCCCCGCGTCAGCACGAAGCCGCCAAAGCAGGGGGTGGGCCGGGCCGGGCCACTCGGAGGCCGCGGCCCCCCTCGCACCTGTCGGCTCAGGCTTCGCCGCAGCGCCGCAGCAATTCCTCCCATTTGCGATCCACGTAGGCCTGGATCTCGTCGATGATGTGGCGGTTCTCCGGTCGGAACAGGTGGCGGAAGCGGCCCTGCATCTTCAGCCACTCCTCCACGGGCTTCTTCTGGCGCGGCTTGTAGGTCAGGCGCCATTTGCCGTGGTCTACCTCATAGAGGGGCCAGTAACAGGTCTCCACCGCCACCCGCGTCACCTCCACGGTCAGGGAACCGTCGTGGCGCCAGCCCCGCGGGCAGGGGGCGATGGCGTTGATGAAGGCCGGGCCTTCGGCGTCGAAGGCCTTCTTCACCTTGGTGACCAGGTCGTTCCAGTGACTGGGCGAAACCTGGGCCACGTAGGGAATGTCGTGGGCGGCCATGATGGCGGTGAGATCCTTGCGGTGGCCGCGCTTGCCCGGGATGACCTCACCCGCGGGGGTGGTCGTGGTCTCCGCCCCCAGCGGGGTCGCGCTGGACCGCTGGATGCCGGTGTTCATGTACGCCTCGTTGTCGTAGCAGATGTACACGAAGCGGTGGCCCCTCTCGGCGGCACCGGACAGGGACTGGAACCCGATGTCGAAAGTGCCGCCGTCACCGCCGAAGGCCACGAAGCGGAACTCACCCGGGATCTTCCCCTGCCTCTTCAGGGAGCGGTAGGCCGCTTCCACACCCGAAATGGTGGCGGCGGCGTTCTCGAAGGCACTGTGGATCCAGGAGCAGCGCCAGGCCGTGTACGGGTAGATGGCGGTGGCCACCTCCAGGCAACCGGTGGCATTGGCGACCACCACGGGCACGTCCAGGGCCTTGAGGGCCTGGCGGACCACGATGGGTGCGCCGCATCCGGCGCACAGACGGTGTCCCCCCGTGAGGATCTCCGGCTGGCGGGAAAGTTCCTTGAGGCTGGGCATGATGTCTTCACTCCCTCACGCCGAGGTACGTCACCAGCTGGGTGACCCGACCCTCGTCCTTGATGCGCAAGAGGTCGCGGAAGATTCCTTCGATGTCCTCGAGAGTCACGTCCCGGCCCCCCAGGCCGTAGATGTAGTCCACGACCACGGGGCGGCGGGTGCGATCGTAAAGGGCCGACCGCACGTCGCCGAAAAGCGGCCCTCCCAGGTTGGCGAGACCGTCGGCCCGGTCCATCACGCCCACCACCTGAACCGATGCCAGAGCGTCACCGATCTCCCGCCAGGGCCAGGGCCGGAACACGCGCACCTTCAGCACGCCCGCCTTGATACCCTGCCGGCGCAGGGAGTCCGCCACCGCCTTGGCGCTGCCGGCCGCCGAGCCAATGGCCACCACGGCCACTTCGGCGTCCTCCAGCCGGTGAGCCTCGAAGAACCCGTACTGGCGCCCGCTCAGGCGGCCGTACTCCTTCCCCACCTCCAGGATGACGGCAGGCGCGCGGCTCATGGCATCGGCTATCTGACGCCGTGCCTCGAAATAAGAGTCCTGCAGGGCCAGAGCACCGTAGGTGACCGGATGGTCGGCGTCCAGCAGCGGGTATTTCGGGGTGAACTCACCCACGAAGGAGGCCACGGCCTCGTCGGGCAGGACCTCCAGGTTCATGAGCGAGTGGCTGATCACGAAACCGTCCTGGCAGACCATCACGGGCAGGCGCACTTCGGGGTGCTCGGCAATGCGCACGGCCTGGATGGTATTGTCGTAAGCCTCCTGGGCGTTCTCGCTGTAGAGCTGGATCCAGCCGGAGTCGCGGGCCCCCATTGAGTCCGAGTGGTCGCAGTGGATGTTGATGGGACTGGAGAGGGCACGGTTGACCACCGGCATGACGATGGGCAGCCGGAAGCCGGCGGCAATGTAGAGCATCTCCCACATGAGGGCCAGCCCCTGCGAGGACGTAGCGGTCATGGTGCGGGCCCCGGCGGCGCAGGAACCCACGCAGGCGGACATGGCCGAGTGCTCGCTCTCCACGGTGACGAATTCCGTCTTCACCTTGCCGTCGGCGACGAAGGTGGAGAAGTACTGGACGATGTCCGTTTGCGGGGTGATGGGATAGGCGGCCACCACGTCGGGGTTGATCTGCTTCATGGCCATGGCCACCGCTTCGTTGCCCGTGAGCGCCACCTTTTGCTGCGTGACTGTCTGGACGGCCATGTCACTTCACCTCGGTGACTTCCTCTTCGGGAACCATCTTGATGGCCTTAACCTTGGGCGGGCATTCCTGGGCGCAGATGCCACAGCCCTTGCAGTGCTCGAAGTCGAACTCGGCGATTTTGCCGTCCCTGACGATGATGGCCCCATCCGGGCAGAACACCCAGCAAAGCAAACACTGGATGCATTTCTCCTGGGACCACTCCGGCCGCAGGGAACGCCAGTCGCCCGTCTGGTAGCGCACGGCGTTTCCCGCTTCCGTGATGACTGCCCCCGCGGGCATCTCCCTCCACCCCGGGAGCTGCCCCAACCCGGGCCCCTTGCTCATTCCCCCCTGACCTCCTCGTACCCCCGACGGATGGCTTTGACGTTGGCCTCCACCATCTCCGGTCGGTTGCGGAATTTGTGGTGCAACTGCTCCTCGGTCACCCTGAGGAACTCTTCATAAGCGATGAGTCCGGACACGCGCATCAAGGCCCCCATCATGGGCGTGTTGGGGATGTCCCTCCCCAGCGTGTCCAGGGAAATGCGACTGGCGTCCACGGTGTAAACCTTCCCCCTGCCCGGGGGCAGCTTCAGCCGCGCCCGCATCTCCGCCGGCTCCCGTGCCGTATTGATGAGGACGATGCCGTCGTCGGGCAGGCCTGCGGTCACGTCGCTCTTGCCCACCAGGGTGGGATCGAGCACGATCACCACCCGTGGGTTCTTAACTCCGGAATAGACATAAATGGGCTCGTCCCCGATGCGGTTGAAGGCCAGCATGGGAGCCCCCATGCGTTCGGGGCCGTACTCCGGAAAACCCTGCACGTACTTGCCGGCCGCCGCCGCCGCTTCCGCCAGAAGTACCGCCGCCGTCTTGGCACCCTGTCCGCCCCGCGCGTGCCACCTGATCTCTGTGGTGGCCACCGGCCTCACCCCTTCTCTTCACCGAATTATCTCCATTTTCCCACATAGCATTGAGACCGGGCGCCCCCCGGCCCCGGTCTCCCAGGACTCACCCACTGTAATGGTACCCCTTGTCCCCCCTAGCGTCAAGGAAAAACGCGCTGGCCTGCGTCCAAATTCCACCCCCGCGACCGGGCGCTCACGGCACAACCAGTGGCCAGGCTCTGCGCGACCGGGCGGTCACGGCACACACAACTGCAGGGCCGCCACCATGACGAGGCCCGGGACGCCCAGGTACCCGACCGCCAGCGCGGTAACCGGGTTCAGGGGCAGGTGGAGCCCGAACACGGCCCCGGCCAGGTTCACCGCCCAGAGGGCCAGGCCTCCCAGTACCGCCCGACCTGCCGCCACCCCCACCCATCGCAGGGGACGGTAAAAGAGGCGGACCACCACGTAAAGCAGGAGCAGACCGAACCCGTAGGCAGCAAGCAACTGGGGGTCCATGTCCCAACGACCTCCTGCCTAACGGTATGCCCCTGCGACCGGCAGCAGAACTACCCTGCCAGCCTGCTCTGCCTGGCCAGCCTGAGCACGTAGGAGTACCGCTTGTGCGCGGCCTCCAGCAGGTAGCAGGCGTGATCCACCAGGTCCGGATCGGAAACGCTCTCGAAATAGGCCCTGGCTGCCTCAAGTTCCCGCTGGGCCTGCCACACCAGCGCGTCTACCGGCGGGGCGGGAGAAACTTCCGCAGACGGTCCTCCGTCGCCGCCGCTGTCCCGGACCCTCGTCTGCCACCAGTTCCGCACCCTTTCCCATGGCCTTCCCACGTCGGCAATCTTCCTCCCGAAGACTGCGCCGCCCCTTACTGTATATGCGCGCGGCTTCCCAGCGGATATTATCCCCGGGGAAGATTCTTCCATGCATGGGGCGGGTGGGAAGCGATGGGAGGCGCTCATACTTCCCGGCGCCCTTCGAGGGCACGGGCCAGGGTCAGTTCGTCCGCGTACTCCAGGTCGGTGCCGACCGGTAACCCGTGGGCGAGACGCGAAACCTTTATCCCCAGCGGCTTGAGCAGCCTGACCAGATACAGGGCTGTGGCTTCCCCCTCCACGTCGGGGTTGGTGGCGAGGATCACCTCCCGCACGCTGCCGTCGAGGCGCTTGAGCAGTTCGGCGATGTGCAGGTCCTCGGGCCCCACCCCGTCAAGCGGGGAGATGGCGCCCTGCAAGACGTGATAAAGCCCCCGGTACTGGCGCGTGCGCTCCAGGGCGGCCACGTCACGGGGGTCCTCCACGACGCAGATCAGGCCCCGGTCCCGGTCCGGGGCGGAGCAAATGGGGCAGGGATCCACATCCGTCAGGTTGCAGCATACCGAGCAGAGCACCACGCGGTCGCGGGCTTCCCGCAGGGCGTCGGCCAGTTGATACACTTCCTCGCGCGGCCGCCGCAGCAGGTAGAAGGCCAGGCGTTGAGCAGTCTTGGGGCCGATCCCGGGCAGTCGGTTGAGTTCTTCTATCAGCCGTGCGATGGGTGGAACGAAGCTCATGTCAGAATATCCCCGGGAGGGAAAGGCCCCCCGTCACCCTGGCCATCTCTTTCTGCACCATCTCCTGCGCGCGCCTGAGTCCCTCGTTCACTGCGGCCATCACCAGGTCGGCCAGCATCTCGGGGTCATCGGGGTCAATGGCCTCGGGGCTGATCTGGAGAGCCTTCAGCTCCAGCCTGCCACTGACCACCGCCCGCACCGCTCCACCCCCGGCAGTGGCCTCCACGGTCTTGGAGGCCACTTCCTCCTGCACCCGGAGGAGCTCGGCCTGCATCTTCTGCACCTGTTTCATCATTTTCGCCATGTTGCCGGCACCGAAGCTCACAGCCCACCCTCCCTTTCCAGATTCAGGATGTACCCTCCCCATTCGCGCCAGGCCCGCTTGATCACCTCGTCCAGCTCCTCCGCGGCACCCGGGCTGCCTGCGGCGCCGGCGGGGGTCCACTCCCGGGGATTCCCCGTCACCCCGTCCCGCCCGGCCGCCACCCCGTTCTCTGCAGCGCGCGGGGCAGCAGCGGTTCCGCCCCCCTCATCCGGGCCGGACGCGGCACAACCGGCGGGTGCCGCACCATCCGACCCACGGGGGGTGACGCCGGGATCCTCCGCGGACCCCACTCCTCCGCCCGCCCGGCCGCACTCCGGGGAGGCCGCCGCCTTCGCCTCGTCCGCCCACTCGACGCACACCAGCCGGCACTCGTATCCCACCAC
>Ga0080004_1130055_pt1 | contig 12997 bp, 26 predicted proteins | sample WasSprMetagenome_FD_69207 | JGI IMG/M metagenome (GOLD analysis project Ga0080004, IMG submission 69207) | Sulfidic aquatic microbial communities from Washburn Spring, Yellowstone National Park, USA - WS (SPADES assembly) (version 2) | ecosystem: Environmental > Aquatic > Thermal springs > Hot... | reverse complement strand
AAGTACACCGCGTACTTGAACGCCCTCAAGACTCTCTTTGATGCCAAAGGCATTTATACCATCGCCTGCCCTGCGACTGTGAAGGTGAAGCTTGGGCTAGTCCCCCCAACTACCCATCTAATCCGCAGATACCTGAATATTAGTTGAGTAATCGTGAAGTACCATATCCCTGTGTTTGTGATGTTCTCTTGGTATACAAGTGTTTTGTAGTCTCCTGTTGCCTCGAACTTGCCCTCTATGTATACGCTTAGTGTTGGGTTTGTACCTAAGACAGATGTTACTTTGAGCAGTAGCTCCAAAGCTGAATAAGTTGAGACATCTATATCGGCTGTGTTTCCATTCGTTGTTACTGTTCCGCTGTAAAGCGTAAAACCGCTTTTGTACCTCGCTTGGATATCCACAGGTACAATAATATATGAGTCGTATATCGTAGCGAGAAGGCTGTCCCCACCTACACTCCTCAAAGCGTTTGCGAGCTTAGATACTGTAGCTTCCTTTGCTAAGCCTACATCATCCCTTACAATCGATATCGATTGTAATGGCATTACTAGTTTAAGTGTTTGCTCTCCGCAGAATATCAATGTTAGTATCTTGTTATCCTCTGAACTCCTCCACCTTATCCTCAGACTCCAGAAATACGCCTCATATGCTTCTGCTCCACTCAGTAAATACGTAGCAGGTATCCAGTCCCCCTCATCTATAGAGACCTCAACGTTGTTAAGAATAGCAGTCGTGTTAAGAAAATCTATGTATATACCGTCTACCTTGTTCAGAAACAAGAATTCCTCGATGATTCTACTAGGATAGAGCTTCGGATCCAAAACATACCTCTTCCTGATATAACGCATAACAGGTCTAGGCGAAGACCGAACCCTACTCAAGAAGATCACCTTCTGAAAGCTCTTATCAACTCTATGAGTATGAAGACTATTATGACAAACATTATTATGTCTGATAACCGACCGAAGAAACCCCATATATCGAAGCTCTTAGACTCGGTTGATCCATCTGGTTTTTGTATCGTTACTTGTACCCCTGTAGGTGTTTCCCTTACACTTGTTACTTGGTATCCCTGTAGCTGATACGTGTTCACGAGGTTCGTTTTGTATATCTCTCTAAGCTGTCTAAGTATCTCCTCAACTATTTTCTCTCTTTCCTCGGTTGGAACGTATGCGGGTAGTGTGTAATAGTGTCTAACTGTAACGAGAAGCTTACCCGATAGACTTGCTCCTTGACACCACTCAGCAAGCGGAATAAGAACAGTATATGCTTGAGGCATTAGATAGACTACGATTCTATTGATACCAGCTATGATATACTGTTTAACTGATCCTTGAAAACTCCTAGCATCCCCATCATACACCTTTACCCCGTTAATCTCAACAACTATGCCATCAGCAGTCCAACAACCTGTATCAACCCGAAGATACAAAACAGCATCAACAATCTCTACGTCGGGTGAAGCGTATCGAGAAAGATCAACCGTGAGCTCTTTCTCGAAGGTGAATGGTAGCCATCCCGCCCCTGTCTTAGCGGATAATTCGTATGGGTGTGTTTCCTCTACATAGTAACGGGTAGGCTGTGTAGGGTAACCTGCATCTGCACCTGCATCCAACGCCCATTTAAGCGGTGTGATTTGTATGCTCATGGCTTTTCACCGTTTTGATCTATTTTTTAAAAAATAATTTGGGTTTGTGTCGGAGGGTATTTCCCTCCCCATCCCGGTTGTGGTATCAAAGATACCACAAAAAATTACTTATACTCTATATATAATTGAAAAGTTACTGATACATCTGATGCTCCTACAGCCGCCAACGGTCTAACGATGACGCTCATGATATCGAATTTGTTGAACGCTGGTACAATCCTTCTACCTAATTCGTCCTTACCAAACGGATCAAGGCGTGGTCTGCCTGGTTGTATCACTAATTGAGATGCTGGTACCGATAGCCATTGCCTTTGTCCATTATTCTTATCGACTATGACAACTACGTCGGGGCTTGGAGCACTAGTGAATACTATATCTTTGATTTTGAATCCGTATGGTAGTTGAATCTTGTTCGATGTTACTGTTTGACCGAACTGATCCGCGTATGTAATACTTGCGACGAAATTTGTGAAGGCTGGTGAGTTAGCCTTCAATGTTACAGTAACATTCCATACATCTTGTTTAGCTCTGTACGGTGTAGCCATCTAACCACCCCATTAGGTTAGTATTGTTCTACTTCTGCTTGAGCTGTAGCTGTGGTTGTAGCTGTAGCTGGAGCTGGTCTGAAGAGACCTGCTAGGCTTATGCCACCCTTCAATGATAGTGCTGTCAATGCTGATATCATTAATGCGTCTCCAATCTCGGAGTACTCTGCTTTCCATTTCTTGACGAGATAGCCGATTATCAGCATAAGTATATCTCTATCAATCCCTAATTGACCGGCAAACCTGTCTACGAATCCCGCTATTGTTCCGTAGAACAATGGAATTATATATTTTAGGATACCTCTATCCATCTACATCACCCAATTAGTTTCTTAAGTCTAGCCTCTTTCTCTTCTTTCGCTTTTCTCTTTACACAGTCCAACAACGCTTGTCTATCGACTCTCACTCCTTTCTTCCCTAGCTTACCAGCTCTTAGAAGCTCCTCTCTACACTCCCTCACTAGCTTTGGCAAAACCTGTCTTCTCCACTCATCCTGAGTGAAGAGCCCTCTATACTTACCCATATTTTCACCTACGAGAATCTGTATCTCATTGATTTATATAGTGTTTGCAATCAATGATAAACTGTTTAATAATGACCAAGTAAGAGAGTATATTAACCGTGAGAAGCGTACACCCAATTTGGTGAAACTATGCCTAGACTCAGATTCCCGTGGAGAAAAAAAGTTGAACTTAAGTTTAAGTGGAGAAGCGGTGAAGAAGGCTCAATAGAATTGGATGGATATCCTGAGAGTCCGGCTATGAAGATCCGAGAAGTCTTAGGTGTTGATAACATTTGTGAGGAATTCGAATGGGTAAGAATATACGTTGATGGGAAGCTTAAATACACATATCCGTGCGGAAAGAGAAGGAAAGAAAAAGAAGAGGATGAACTTGATCAACTGTTAAAGCAGATGAAGATGGAGATATTCAGAGAGTATCTAGAGGACTTGAAAGCAAGGAGAAACATAAATCCTAAGGATCTGCTTGCTCAATTCATAGCAGAGTTCCAGATGAGCAAAGATCTGTATAACGCTCTCAAGCAAATCTATGAACATACACCGCAAACACCATCCCCTTCGCCTTTAGATAGAGTTATGGAAAAGTTACTTGAGAACGTTATTATGAGAAGTATAGGAGCTTCTGTACAACAAGCAAATGTAGAAACATTGATAAACATGTTACCCGAGGATCTCAAAAACGTAGTTAAAGATGTAGTTAAAGATGTTGTAGAGAAGTTCAAACAAATGCCTAGAGAAGAACAACAGAAAGTTATCCAAGAAGCAATAAGAGAAGCTGAAAAATTTCGTGGTAAAGCCGAATCCTGATCTGATTAGCGAGGGATGGAAGATAATATATGAAAAAACGCCATTACCTTGTGAAAAGATTTTCCATGAAAAATGTGTAGAGGAATAAAACTATGAGTGCTGTAGATATGCTTCTATTCCTATCCATGTTATCACAGTTAAGCAGTATTTGCCAGAAATTCGATGTGAAATATGATGAAAAAGATATTGTAATTGAGAACAAAACGGCTAAGGTATCGATATACAACGTTATGTGTAGAGATATGTTCCTCTACCCATCATTTGAAGCTACAATTGTGATATACAACCCCGAGCTGAAGAACCTCGTAGCAAAGCTATTTACGAAGATGCAGGTGAAAGCATTTGAGCAAAAGAAAAAGTAGAAGAAAAGATGAAACAGAGTTATCGGATATGATTGAGGAATTGCTGAACAAAATCAATGAAGTGTTCAGCAGAATAACAACACAATCTAGAGATTTATCCGATATTGTTGTTATATTTGTATTGCTGTGGTTACTATCACAGTCAAGAACACCTTTTCCTCAACCTCTACAACACCCAATCACGTTACCGCCATTGAAGAAACAGTACAGCATAGAAGAACTTATGAACATCATCAAGCAATGCGAAAAATCGAAAGATGCTTTGCAATGTGTGAAAGACATGCTTTATGGAGGCTAACACCCTTACCCAAACCGTTTCCTCACCTTTTTCTCAACCGTTCCCAGAATCCCTTTTCCTGAGCCTGTTCTTCCCATAGCCTCACCATCCATGCCCCGCCCTCTTAATAACGCATCTCTCTATGGAGAGAAGCTTCAACTGTTTGTTGAAGTCCAAAATCACCTTCAGAGTACATTCAACTCTAGAATGCAGTCTCATATTCAATTCAGTTGATTGGTACCAATTGCACCCAATCCAAGTTACCAATAAAAGAATTGAGAAGTTACCAATAAAAGAATTGAGAAGTAACCAATCAAAAGAATAGAGAGCCCAAGTTGGATTGGTCTCTCGGATTGATCCAGTCCGAGAGCATATTCATCAGACTCGTGAGTGTAGTTATAGCTATAACTACCCGCATGTAGCGGAGTCCAATATTACTCAGTTGAATGTTCTTACGAATGTTACCCACATTAATTGATTGAATCGTTCTTCATTGCGTTTTCCATGTTTATTCTATTATATATAGAACTAGTATAAGAAATAGGACTGGATGATGGATCGTGAGATCTTGGAGTTTTATTGAACTGGTTACAACTTTTTTATTTTTGGTTCTGTGAGTCCGAGATTTGGTAAGTTATCTGATTGAAGTCCTCGATTCTTTGATAGAGTCTAAGTTTATAAGCTCTGTAGCCAGAAATATTCATTGGTGAATCCGATGGTCAAGGAAAATGTGATCCAAGTTCAAGATGAAGAAGGGAAGAAAGCGTTCGAGAAACTAAACCTAGTTCTTCAAAAGGTTTCAAGTGAAGAGAAGGTGTTTCTAGATAAGGTGATCAATGCATTAAGAAGGAATCTTGACTATAATGGTGAAGAGCTTGCAAGTATAGTAGGGATTGGTAGATCTACGTTCTTCTATCGATTGCAGAGATTGGGAATAAAGCTTGAAGAGATAAGGAAGGCGTTGATATATGAAACTGAGTTGAAGAGAAGGGAAAAGGTCTACAGAAAGGAGATTAAGAGGTTACCACCAAGCTCATTTAACGAGTTCCTACAAAGAGAAATCGTGCAAAAACTAATTGAACGATTACAGAGCGTTAAGGATCAGAGAAACGAGTTTCATGCTCAAAGAGTTCTAAGCGTTTTCTATCAGTATTGCTCTACATTGGGCATCGCCCCGGAGGATGTAGTTGAATTTGCTAAATCAGATCCTGAAAAAATATTTGATTACACGACAAAGTTTTTGGCAAAACTAGCAGAAGAAGGATACGAAATCAATGCAAAGATTGCGGAGCTACAAACACTACAGATGTGGTTATACGTTCAGTTACTCCCGCCATGGATAGAGCAAGCAGAGTACAAAGGCAAGTACACATCAGCTGAGCTTACACTTGAAGCGAGGGAAGCAATGGTAAACGAGTTAATAGAGCTTTGTAGTGGCAAACGCTACGATAAAGACATCTGTAAACTCACATTGAAGTCGTGGATCTTCCTATACTATACGGGATCCAGAGCTGAATCTCTAACAAACTTTACAGTTGAGCAAAGAATCAAAGTAACTTGGGAGAGGTTCAGAGAGGTCTACGGGACTGATGAATTTGTTGTGGTTAAGACTCACGAGAAGGGTAAAAAAGGCAAGAAGTATGAATGGAGAAAGCTTATCCCAGCTCAATGGAGTAAACTAATCCCTGAACGAAACTTGACAAAGAAAGAGCTAGAGAAAGTAAGGAGCTTAACGAGAACCATACTGCTAAGGCTGATATCAGAACATGGATCAAAGCTATTCAATAACGATACAATTCGATACATTATCGGGGAAGAACTAGAAAGTAAAAAGAAGAAAAAGAGGAAACAAGGGAGAGTACTACACATATGGAGACACACCTTTGCTAGAGAAGCATTAAAATCATTTGGATGGAACACGTATCTTGTTTCAAAATTAGGTGGATGGGTAAAGGAGAGCAATCTAAGAGTTTATGGAGACTTCGACCTATTGAGCTTGATCCAAGCAAGTGTAGAAAAACACCAAATGATATTTGTTAGAGATGGAATGAAAAAGATGATTGAAGCGTTTTTATCAAGTTAAAAAATAATTTTGTTTTTAAATAAGTTATGGATCTCGAGCTATAATCGCATCATCAATTACTTTCATTATGTCTTCTATTGCCCCTCCCAACGCCTCAATTAGTTTAACTAAATTGTTTTGCTCATTAAAGAATTTTTCGAAGATACTGCTTATACTGTCCTCTTTGCAAATCGTTCTTAACCCCAATCTCGACTTAGCTCCTAAAATGTATACACAGTTTTCCCAGAACTCAAATGCAAATTCCTTTCTTTGTTTAGTTATAAACCCGATGACCTCATATACTAATGATAACGCCCTATCTACATGTTTTTGTAGTTCCTCTACTTTTTTCAACTTTTCAAGTTTATTAATGAGATCTTCTAGCTTTACGACTAATTCTTGTTTTTCACCCATTTTTTCACCCCGAGAAATTAATGTTTGATGTGTTGAATATAAAAAATTAATGTTTGATGAAAATAATCGGATATGTGTATAGAGCTAACAATGAAACACTATAAACTCAGAATCAGTTATAAATCTCAATTATTATCTCTTCACATCTTGCATCTTTCAATATATACCTACACAACGCATAAGGACTAATGCTTTTGATTTCGTTGTAAGCAAACGATAACATTAAAGCGAAGACTGTAATTATAAACACAATTGCGAACTCAATGCTCATACTCATCTCCTCAAGGATCATCACAAACCGTAGACAGAATAGATGTAATCGATATAATAAACAACACAACTGCAATCCATAGAGCTACATACGATAATCTTATTCCTTCGATCACAGCTTGAATAAAGTCCATGTTCATACCTCGATTTGGTTAGTTTTTCTAACTTTCTTTCTTAAAATGTTTCCGCTCTGCGTTTGGATTCCTACTAGACTCTTTTCGAAGGATTTAACCTTCTCAATTAAATCTTCTAATTTGTTTAAGAAGTCTCTCACTATTTGAGAATCAGGATTCTGAGTGAAAGTTGTTTGAAAAGCAAACCAGAATCTCTCAATCTCTTCTTCAAGCTTAAGCAAATTCACCTTGTTCTCCAACTGCTTAGCCTCTCCAGCTAGAGAATCGCACATCTTCTTTAAAGACTTGTATGTAGCTTCAAGCTCTTTCATTTTGATATATTTTTTTGCAAGAGAAGTATCAAATGCCGATAAGTAACATTCAGAGCAATAGATGTAGGAGCGTATCGAGTTATCAGCATATGTGATACGAATCCAGTAAACCATATCCCCTACACCGATCTCCTTCTGGCATTTACTGCATTTTGATGGATACTTTGCAACTATCCATTTGTTTTTAATTTCCTTAACGTCTTTGTCAACTGCTTGCTCCTTACCAAGCAAATAAACATTAAGAGCTTCTTCAACGATTTCCCTGATAGACTTGTTACTCTTTTCAGCAATCTCCTTGACCTTTTTATAAATATCTTCATTGATTTTGACAGGGATCTGGCTCATAGCTCTACCTCTTTACATCTCCCATTAACACATATTCTTACTTTGGTATACCCTTTCCTCATTAAATAGACCAATATATCTCTCCACACATCCTTCTCTCTCTTACATACATAGTAACCAACTCCATAAAAACACTTCTCCCGAATTGTTTTCGGAGAACGAGCACTCTTTCCATACCTAAACGAAGTAACACCGTAGACAATATATGAGTCTTTCTCTATATGAATTTCGGGAATCATAGAGTGTTCACCACGCTGTACTTGATAACCTTAAATCTTCGAGCATAGAGCGATTTAATGCAGAATGAACAATAGTTTCTAATGAATTTCTCGGATCCGAAATCCTTCATCAACTCGATTTTTCTCTGTATAGTAGTATCCGTGTCTAGAACATTCAGAACTCTGCATTCACGATACAAGTTGAATAGACACTTCATAGCCAATCTAGTCAATCCTCATTAAGAACTTTGATATAATCAACAAATGTTTTACAATCAGTTTGCTTGATAATGATGTTACCACGCTTCCCGATTACTCTACAGTTCATGTTCTCTAGTTGTACTAGATCTATATCCCTGAAGATGTATTCACATTCATCTTTATGATGATAACAAATTTTTTTATAGACAAATACCTCCAACGGAATCATTCTTTCTAGAAGATTATCTCTATTCAATATAATCCAGAACTCGATTTCAGATGATACCCGAAGACTGTACTTCATGTTTTCACCGAATATATTTATAAAATATTAAAGATATAAACTTTTCACCACATAGTATATACACGTGAGAACATGAAAATTAGAATCGAGATTGAGATAAATGAAGATGAAGTTGGGAAAATACTAGCGAAGCTGATCAGAGCAATCCACGTAGTATCGGGAGATCCAAAAACGTTTGATTATGTCTTAACAGCATTGATGAGTGACTCTTTAGAGAAAGTCGAAGAATAAAAATAAAAAATATTTTTAATTATTTCTCTTCTTGTCTCATCTCTTGTCTCATCTTGAATTTCAGGCATGCAAGCTTTGTTGTTGTTAATCCATAGATACCGCATTTCACAGTCCTAGATGTATCTATCCACTCCATATATTCACAGAATGCACATATTCCCGATATTGTAAAGCTTCTTAGCAGATAATAGTATATTCCGCTACACGTCATGGATACATCACCACAACCACATCTACCCCTATATCCTGATCTGCTTGAACTTTTGGTTTGTATTCGACTCTAACAGTTACATACTCTCTGATCGGGATCTCTACATAGCCTCGGTAACCCATTATCCCGTATGGATATTCAGTACCATCTACATAGATGTGTAGCTCTCCTAATCCAAACATATCCGTTACGTTAATCCCTATCTTACCTGAACTAGGCTTCACGATGTTTAGTATATCAGTTAAGTTGATTGTGTACACAGCTTCGAATGGTGGTTTCCTTATCTCGCTATAGAATATCGTTACAGATGCTTTCCATCCCTCAACTGTTTGATACACCTCTGCTTTCCTGAACCCCCCTACACATCCATTGACAGGGTTCAATCTATCAGGTGGTGGTGAAGCTATTACTTCATCTGGTTTCCCGCAAACATCTGCTACAGGTGGTCTTGGTGGGGGCGGTGGCTGTGGCGGGGGCGGTGGCGGAGAAGGTGTCGGAGCTGGTTTCTCGTAGTACACGGTAATCGTAGTATCCCTAACCTCTACCCGGTAACCCTCTGCTTGAAGCTTTTCAGCTGTAGCTCGAGTTAATGCCTGCAAAGCTGTTATCTCAGATACGTTTTCCTCTCTAGCTGTTTGCCTTAACTCCTCAACCGCTTGACTTAGTTGTTGATATATCCCAGGATTCTCTTCAGGTGTTGTTTTAAGAGCCTCTTTCGCTATTTCAGAAACTTCTTCTACTTTCGCCTTAGTTCTAGGCGGTAAAGCTTCTACTCTCCTAGCTCTTAGAAACGCTAAGCCGAGTAAAGTTAAAAGGATTAGATCTTCATCTCTTAATGTTTTCGTCATCGTTTTTACCATTTCTAGCTCTCTCTAGCAGAATTATTAGTTTTTCGATTTTATCCGATAGCCTTTCTATCGATTCCTTTAATTCACGTAACTCATTCCTAAAGAGAGTATAGAAGATATATACAACGATACCCGCTAGACCATAATTAATCAGTATTGTTAGCATCTGATCCCCGTTCATGTTACCACCTACAGTATTCCAAGATCTATACCCTCTGCTTTCCATTTCTTTAGGTACGGTTCGAACCCTGCTTTCACATAGTCGGTTTTACCGCTCTTAAATTGCATCACAAGATTTGCTAATACATCTGCTGATATATACACGCTCTTCCTCTCCACGGGGAAACCCGTGTTAGGGTCTATCGCTAGCGGTGTATCCTCCTCTAATACGATTGCTAAGACATATCGATCTGGATTCGCTGGATCCAGTCCTCTAATCAATGCTTTGTATTTATCGAGAGGCTTTATAGGGTCTGGGAGCGGAAGATCCGTACTTAGCTTAAACGGTTTTGTAGATGTATCACGTCTCTGAGGTACCCAATGAGGTTGTGATAGCTTGAAGCCTGAGTAGCCATAGTATGCTGATTGAGCAGATGTTGTATCGTTGTAAAATGTTAGCCGAGCGTATAGCGTGTTCGTCAATATTTTGAGTACCCCTATCCTCGCGTTTGTTCCATCAACATGTTCCCTAGCCGTCGTGCCATCGAAATCAAAGTACCGAGCATATGGAACAACCCTCTCGATGACAGCATCGATCCATACAAACCACGTCTCGCCAGAGGGGGGCTGAATAGTAACATACGCAGTACTGCTTGCTGAAACCGATACAGATCCCTGTGATTGAAGAATTATAGCAGACCAGAACGGGAACTTTGTTGTTGTAAGCGTTCTCGTTGGGTATGTCCATACATCTTTAGGCGATAGAGGTGGGGGATATATGTAGCTCATATCCTCACCTCATACCGATAATCATAATGCTACAACTTCTATTTTCATCGTGGAAACAGTAATGAAGCTGAAGAACATAGTGTTCATACTGATTAGCATGTTCCTTTAAAAGCTGTATAGCTGAATCCACATCGCTTCCGCTCCAATCCGTAACATCTATGCGTATAAAATCAGCTTCCTCAGCAGAACCCTCAGGCAACACCTCGTAGAGCTCAAGATAGATCCTCATATTTTCTCACCAAAAGTATGAGCTTCCTCAAAGCAGAAGAAACATTCTTCACGTTGATCTCGGTAACCCATATATCAGCCTTCTGCTTTTTCTTAGACCTTAGCCTCATGGAGATCACCTCTGAATCCTTGCAGGTGATAGTAAACGCTTACGCGTTTTGATAAGCTCGACGAGTGTAGCTCCATATATTTTTCCATGGTTGTTGTTCCCAGACAAATCAACCCACTCAAGAACACCATCACCATCAATATCCTTAACGTTATTCGGATCAGCCTGAAGCCAGAGAACCAAGCCACTTCTCACAGGGTTATCAGGATACTGGTAGTTCCATTGAATCTCAGAGTCTGAGAGGGCGCGGGAGTATAACAAGACTTGGTATATCAAGAGCGGGTAGTGAGCGCCTCCGCCATGCCTGCCTATGAATATATCGCTGGTTGTTATATACCTCGGCTTATTAATTGTTCTTGACGCGTTGAGCGCTGAGTCCACGTAGAAATACATTCTCGCCCCATCATACATGCCAACTACGTTGTGCCACGCGAGATCTTCCAAATAAGAACCCGTAATCACAGAGTTCTCTGATTTATCGGCGCCTTCTATTCTGAATATTGAATTACCGCCATGTTCTAGCGTTATACTGAACTCGCCAAACCATGTGTCTGACAACTTTATGATAAGCCACTCGTATCCAGTAGCATACTGCGGGTTGAGTTTTCTAATCCACATTACGATCGAGAATGCTTGCGAATTAAGCGTGAAACTAGGCACATTAACATTGTAACCTACCCCGTCAAAATACATCGCGTACTTGAACGCCCTAAAGACTCTCCTAGGCGGTAGAGGCATTTACACCACTTCCCCGGGGCTATGCAATTGACTGAGCTACAACTGTGATGCTGAACGACGGCGAGGTTCCTCCAAGCACCCACTTTACGCGGATGTACCTGAAGCAGAGGTTGTCTAGCTGACCGAGCTCGTAGACACCTGTAGCTGTTATACCCGTCTTGCTCAAGAGTGTAACGTAGTCTCCCGTAGCCTCGTACTTCCCCTCAATGTAGATGTCAAGGGTTGGGTTTGTGCCTGAAACAGATGTCACCTTAGCCATAACCCTAATGCTCCTGAGGCCGGACACATCTATATCCGCTGAGTTCCCACTCGCAGTCACAGTGCCAGAGTAGAGCGTGGAGCCCGGCGGCTTATAGACCGACTGCTCCTCGACTGGAACAATAATGCCTGAGTCAGCTATCCTAATCCTTAGAAGCTGCACAAGGTCGGCTAGGGCCAGCTGCTTTGCGAGGTTGCCAAACTCCTGTGGAAGCATTATGATTAGAACTGGCACTCTATAGATATTGCCATCTATGCCTGTGTACTCTAAGATAATAGAGCCTGTCTTGGGGTCTATAAGCAGCCTAGCCGGCTTGGTGTCACTAGGCCTCACCAGCTCGACTAGGGACATGGTATCACCTCACATACACGCTTTTAAAAAATGGTTATAGTTAAAAAAATGGCTTGGTTTTATGGTGCTACTCTTCGTATATGAGATGGATTAGCAGTCTTCTAGTTGTTGAATCCGCATTAGTTACCCTGATCTTTAGGTAGACTCCCTTTGGGTGCGCCAAGTCGAGGTTTATTGGCGAGGGGTCTAGGGGCTGGAAGAGAGCTGCTGAGGCATCGGGGAAGAAGAACGGTACGTCACCGATGTAAAATGTCAGGAATATCAGGCTGTAGGCTCCTGCCGTAGCCTCGACGCACTCTATCCTCTTTAGTTTGAGGTCTACTTCAGGAGCATACACGAGGTCGGCGAAGCTTCCAGCTGATAGAGACCCTGTATCAAGCTTTACTATCCTCTTAAGGGTCACCTAGATCACCTTAAGCCTTTATGATCCTCTTGTATGCGGCGACAAATCTAACTGCTATGTTAGCTCCAGTTGCAGCGCTTAATGCAGACCCGCTTACGTTTATAGCGGTTACTGTTAGAGTGTGGCCTCCGACAACCATTATCGGCTTGTCTCTAAACGTGAACGGCTCGAACTCTGTATCAGTCGTTGGAGGCAGAGGCATCTTAAGAGTCTCAATACCATGCGGCCCAGCGGTGGCGACTAGCAAGTCTAG
>Ga0080004_1130045_pt1 | contig 12997 bp, 28 predicted proteins | sample WasSprMetagenome_FD_69207 | JGI IMG/M metagenome (GOLD analysis project Ga0080004, IMG submission 69207) | Sulfidic aquatic microbial communities from Washburn Spring, Yellowstone National Park, USA - WS (SPADES assembly) (version 2) | ecosystem: Environmental > Aquatic > Thermal springs > Hot... | reverse complement strand
GGAATATTGCTTGGGTTGCATGGCAACCCCTTCGGATTGCTCAGTATCCCGGTGCCCAGTGCACGAACTGAGACACCATGATGCGCGTGGCCTCGCCCGCGCCGTGCTGGAGGCGGCGGGGTACGACATACTCCAGCAGCTTGCGAAAGCGGTGGCTAGCATCGCGCCAGACTCGGCATCAGCAAGTGCCATCCTCCGAACCTGGGCACGGCAGAAGGAAACAGAGCAGGGTCACATCTCCGGGGAGATAACCTGGCTGAACCGAGTGGCAGTTGCGCTGGAGAAGGCCGAGCGGTCTGGGCTGTTCGGGCCAGATGTAGCGCGGCAGCACGAAGAATGGGACAAATGGGCCGCCCTCGCCAGGGCGGGAAAGGAGGTTTCCCGCTAATGCAGTGGCCTTGGTACTGGTACCTCTACCTAATCAGCCCGCGTTGGGGCTGCGTCCCTGGCGCGTGTTGCGGATGCACATGGCTTTGCCCGTCCTCCAGCAGGCAGGGAAGGAGGCGTGAGTGATGGAGGAGGCCGAAATCGAGCGCACCCTGATCGAGGGTGTGATGGACGGCATCTACAAACTGCACCCTGACGGGCGGTATTCGCTGACTGAGCGGGGTCGGGTGTATGCAGAGCACGTCATCCGCACCAGCCCAGAGGCGGCGAGAATCTACTGCTTGCTCGTGCTTGCTAAGCCAGGGGCTGGAGAGCCGATGAGCGAGGTCCGCTGGCGCGACATGGTGACGCGCCTCTGGCGTGTGATGAGCCCCAAGATTCACACCGATGATGCCGAACTGCAGGCAGCCCTTCCGAGTGCTCCGCCGGAGGCAGCCGCCGAGATCATGAGGATGTGCGTGGATGACTGCGACGAGTTTGCACTGGAGCTGGCAGGCGAGATTCTTGCCCTTTCACAGGCGGGAGGAGAGGCGTGACCCATGCCGCTGCGGTGCGGGATTTGCCCGCTGGTGACTGACAAGTGGGCGGACAGTACCTCGGGCGAACAGTGCGTCTGCCCAATGAAGATACGCGGCTACAACATACTCCCCGCCACCTATGAGTGCGACGTGCCTATCGAGGACATGCGGATGGATCTCAAGTGGGCTCTGGACTATGCAGATATGCTGCAACGCGCCATCGCCATGCGGGAGGCTGAGGCCAATGCGGTGCGATGATTGCCCAGCCCTGGCCTACATTATCCATACCCAGTGCCTGCCCCACACCCTCGCCTACGTGATAGCGGGCAGGCATTGCTCGCGCACCGCAGCGGATCTCCGAGCTGAGGCTGCCCAGTTGCGGAGTGCCGTGATGCTGATTGCTGATGCCCTGGATGCGGCGGCGGAGGCGCGGGAGCGGGAGGAGGCCCAGGCCCATGCCTCGCAGGCCTAAACGCACCCGGTGCGTCTCCTGTGGTGGGCCGCTCCTGTCCGACCAGGACTACGTCTGCACGGCCTGCGCATTCTTGGCTCTCTTCGGTGTCCACAAGTACCCACAGGCCCAGCACTACGTATGGGCCAAGATACTGGCCGCGCTGGAAGCCGAGGAGGTTAGGTGCTGATGGGACTGCAATTCGACCCCGACCCCGGTCCGCCGTTCTGCGGGTGGGGCAAACGCAAGCCGCCCTGGTGGGAGCCGTGGGTGGTGATGGGATGGCTGATCGGGGGCGGTGACGTGCTGACGGTCGGTTCGCTCTTCAGCGGCATAGGGGGCTTGGATCTCGGCCTCGAGCGGGCTGGCATGGTGGTACGGTGGCAGGTGGAGATTGACCCTGCGTGCATCCGGGTGCTGGAGCGGCATTGGCCGAAGGTGAGGAGATATGGTGACATCCGCGAGATCAACCCAGCAGAGCTTGAGCCAGTTGATCTTCTTTGCGGAGGATTCCCCTGCCAGGACGTATCCGTGGCTGGAAAGCGTGCTGGCCTGGCTGGACGGCAATCCTCCCTGTACTGGGAATTCCATCGCATCGCTTCTGGCCTCGCTCCCCGCTGGTTGGTCATCGAGAATGTCCCTGGCCTGCTATCCTCGCAGAAAGGACGGGACTTCTGGACCATCCTCGATTCCCTGGTCGAACTCGGGTATGGCGTGGCCTGGAGGATACTTGACGCTCAGTACTTCGGACTGGCCCAAAGACGCAAGCGTGTGTTCGTTGTCGGACATCTTGGAGAGCCCTGGTCCGCACCTGCACAGGTACTGTTTGAGCCCGAAAGCCTGCCGTGGTATCCTCCGCCGCGCCGAAAAGCGGGGAAGGCAGTTGCCTCCCTCCTTGCGAGCGGCGCTGGAACAAACCGCCCAGCAGGAATAGCTTCGGAGGTTGACTTTCTGGGGGCCGAAGTTGCCCCAACACTCACATGGGGTGGTACTGGCGCAAGAGGTTGGAAGGTGAGCGCGGAGCAGGCGGCTGACGGTGCGCTTGTAGCTCACCCGATCACCACCCGCGCGGACCAAAGGCAGGAACCCACAAGCGACACTTACGTGATCCAAGACGTGCGAGGGCACATGGAAAAGCGACAGCACGGAATCGGGATTGATGATGCCGATGTCTGCTACACCCTGGACGCTACGAGCAGGCATGGCATAGCTCACGTCTTCCCGACGCTTCGAGGCTTCGGCCACGGCTGGCAGGGTCAACATTGGGATGATGCGGTGAGAGCCATGATGGTGCGCCGTCTCACCCCGTTGGAGTACGAACGCCTCCAAGGCTTTCCCGATGGCTGGACGGCGGGGGAATCGGATACGGCGAGGTATCGGATGCTGGGCAACGCCGTGGCGGTGCCTGTGGCGGAGTGGATCGGGAGGCGGATCATACAGGTGCACCAGAAGATATGGGGGCGGTGAGGATGCGCAATCCCCACTACGGTCGCTGGTACACCGACGATGACCCCGCCGATCTGCGCGAGGATCACGAGTGCGTGGGCGGTTGGGGCTGGGACCTGCGCGATAGTGCGCCAAGCGAGTGCGGGCCTGTGATCGTGTACTACCTCAGCCCCGAAGAGGTTGCGAGACGCTACGGCCCGCCGAGGCCGAGGCAGGCGGCGACAGGCATGGTGGGCGTGGCATACCAAGCGCGATGCCCCAGGCCCCCGATGTACCCGATGACGCGAGACGTATTACAGGCCCTCGCCGCACAGGGGCTGACCGCAGAGCAAATCGGCCAGCGGCTGAATCGCACGGCGCGAGCGGTGCGGCTACGTGCCAAGCAGTGGGGCATTCAGTTGGGGGGTGAGCAGGATGCTTGCGAGGCTTGAACGTTTTGAGCGTACCGTACCGGGGCGGCTCCTTATTTGGTGCGTCGCAACGCCGATTCTGATGGCGGTAATGGCACTAGCCACACTTGGGTTCATGATTTGGGAGTACTTGCTTAACGACAAGCCTCTGCGGGAGGTGTTGACGCGGTGACGGCGGCAGATGCGCTGAAGCAGTCCTACGCCGCCGAAGTTGCCCGCCGCCTAGAGGAGCACGCGGTGAACGGCCTCTACCTGAGCGATTCGGGCCGATGCCCACGGATGCGCGTGTTGAAGGCACTCAACGTCCCGCACCGTGGCCCATCAGCGCGGGAGATAGAGATCACGATGCTCGGTGACGTGATCCACGACTATCTCTGGCAACACCGCATCGCCAAGGTGTGGCCCGACGCCGAGAGGGAAGTGTGGCTGGACACTCCCTATGGGCGGGCGCGGATGGATGCCGTGGTGCCGTCAGAAAACCTCATCGTGGAGATCAAGAAAGCTAAATCGCAGGACATAGAACACCTGCCAAAGCGGGAGCACGTTGTCCAGTTGCAGGCGTACATGCACTTTTCCAGCTACAAGCGGGGCGTCCTGTTGTACGCCGTACTGGGCCTGGGCTGGAGCGAGTTGGCGTTTGACGTGCCTTATGAGCCGTCCACAGGGGCAGCAATTGAGGCCGAACTGGACTACCTCCGCAGTCTCATAGAGAAGCATGAGCCGCCGCCTGTGCCGAGCGGGTATGTGCCGACGCGGTACCCGTGCTCGTGGTACGACAAGGAACTGGGTGTGCGGCACTGGTGCGGGTATGGGTTGCATTGTTGGCGGGAATGGGAGGGAAAGACGGCATGAAGTACAACATTCTCATCAACCAATTGGGCGTAGCAAAAGCGGGGCTAGCTGGCAAGACAGACCTAGCAGATTGGGCCATCATCGACTACCTGCAACAGTGGTACTTCGCGGAACGGAAGAAGACTATCTTCGTGCAGGAGCGCGGCATTAACTACGTTTGGCTTAACTACAAGCACCTGATAGAGGAGATGCCCCTGCTGGGCATCAAGGACAAGGATGCCCTCAGTAACCGCATCAAAAAGCTCAAGCAACTGGGCTTGATAGACACGTTTCAAACAGCAGACCGGACGCTGTACTTCATTCTGACCCCGAAGTGTGTTGAAATCATTGGTTTTACGACCAACGGCAAGAGGCTATCCGATGGAGATGGGACAGACCTATCCCATCACGATAGGACAGGGCTATCCCATGGCGATGGGACAGCACAAACAGACCACCAATCAAACATACAACCACGCAACCAGAAAGATACTCTTACGTGCATCAACGGCGTTGATGCACGAGACGGCAGTAGCGAGCAAGCAGTTGACGCTCCCGATGATGAGAAACCACGCAAACCGTTTCGCAGCAAACTCCAGGAAGACCTCTTCGACGAGTTCTGGCGTGCGTACCCACGCAAGCGCAACGAGGGGCAAGCGGAACGAGCCTGGGTGAAGATAAGTCCCAACGCGGAACTGTTCGCCAAGATCATGGATGGGCTTGCACGGGCCAAGGCCAGCTTTGACTGGCGGAAGGAGGACGGCAGATTCATCCCTTACCCTGCGACTTGGCTAAATGCCAAGGGATGGGAGGATGAGTACGAGGGTGACCCTGGAATGTTTAGGCGACGTTCTCAAGAGGCTCAACCTGCACCCGCCAAGCCAAGCAAGTACGCTCACATATACGCGAACGAGAAGAATGCTGCCAGATCTAACGGAAACTGAGGCCCACCAGCATGAGGCTGACATCGAGCTACTGGAACGCTCCTGGGCGCAGTGTGACGATTGCCCCGGGCTGGACGGCTGCAAGGCGAAGGGAGTGCGGGTAGTGGCGGCAAGGATGGATGGTCTGGTGCAGTTCCGTGCGACATACTGCCCCCAGCGGCTGATGCGCGGTGCGGCGGAACGGTATGAGCGGTTGCTTGTCGCCTCGCGCATGACCAAGCGGTTCCGGGAGCGCACCTTCGGTAATTTCGTGGCACGGTCTGGGACGGAAGCGGCCTTGGACGCCTGCCATCGGTTTGTGGAGGACTACCAGATTGGTGGGCCGCCAACGCGGGGCGTGATGCTTGTGGGAGCGCCGGGCACGGGCAAGACCCACCTGATGGCGGCCTGCGCCAACGCCCTCCTTGACCGCGGCGTGCGGGTGATATTCGCCTGCGTGCCCGATGTGCTGGCAGACCTGCGCAGGGCGGTGGGAGCCGATGCGCTGGAGGATGTGGTGGCCGAACTGCGCGAGTGCGAGGTGCTGTGCTTGGACGACCTGGGGGCCGAGCGGGTGACGGACTGGGCGCGGGAGCAGGTGTATCGCCTCATCAACTACCGGTACGAGGCCGAGTTGCCCGTGCTTGCGACCAGTAACCTTGACGCGGATGCCCTCGCGGAGCAGTTGGGGGACAGGATTGTATCGCGGCTGGCTGAGATGTGCGTGTGGGTGCGGATGGAGTGTGACGACTACCGGCTTCGCAAGGAGGTGCCAGCATGACGCGCAGGGCGCGGAGGACGAAGCAACAGGTGTGCCCCTTGGCCGAGGGCGTAGACGCGGTGCTTCGGACGCTGGCCCGCTGGCGGCAGGATGCGTATGCGGAGTATCGCTACGCAGAGCGTAGCGGCAAGCTGATGCAGATGTGCGAACTCAATGCAATGGTGCAGGTGTACGACGCTTGCAGGGAACTGGTCATGGGGCTGGCAGAGGTGGTGAAGGACTGTGCTGGCTGACCGCACTCGGGCGCGTCTGGTGAGTGAGATACGGCAGTGGCTCAAGAACGGCGCAAACGATTTCGCGGCGGTGGCGGAACGATTCGAGCGGGCGCATCCCGACCTTGCGGAGCGCGTGACCACGCAGGAGTTGGCGGAACTGTTGGAGGAGGCGCGTGATGGGCGGTAAGGCTTCGCGCCGCAAGCACTATAGTCGGCCACGTTTTTTGGTAACTTGCTCCTGTAACTTGTGTGCTGATGTTGCCAACGATGAACGTGCATGTCCTGTGTGGAGGATTCACCAGATCGAGCAAGTAGGTTCAATTCTTGTGCAAATATTGAGCAACATTTACTGTTCTTGTGCCAAACCCGTTATCAAAGTGGAGCCGTTGGTGCCTGATGGTAGGTTCTGTTGTATTTCGCTGGAGGCAAGTGGCTGTCTTGCTGATCTCGAAGAGGAGGATGAGGTGTTTGAAGAGGAGACGTAATGCGCCACAGCCGCAGCCGGAAACATCAGTATCGATTCCGTGTGACCCTAGTTCCTCTGGTTATATGCGAGATGCGTCATCCAATGGTCTTCGGAGCCCAGTAACTTGCAAATATTGTGGGCGTCCGATTTGGTGGGCCAGAACCCGCAATCACAAATGGATACCTTTGGAGGTTCCCCTTATGTGGGTTGCGTGTTTTGACCGAGACGGTTTGGTTGAAATGCGTTGGGCCTGTAAAGTGCACCACAGATGTATTGAAAAACACCATAGGGCGGTAGCAGAAGCAGAACTTATTGAGCCAGAGTCGGATATTTGGTTAGAGCAGTATCGGCAAAGGTTGGAGCGTGAACCGTAATGAGTGGCAAATCCTCCCGCCGCAAGGGAATTGAGGCCGAGCGTGAGTTTGCCTCCTTGCTGCCCGACGGACGCCGGGTGCCGCTGTCGGGTGCGATGGGCGGCGAGTGGTCGGGCGATGTGGTTGGACTGGGGTTGCGGTGGGAAGTGAAGCGGCGCAAGGATGCGTGGCGGGAGTTGTACGAGTGGCTGGAGGGTGCGGATGCGTTGGCGTTGCGGGCAGACAGGCGGGGGTGGCTTGTGGTGCTTACGCTGGAGAAGTTTCTGGAGGTGGTAGGGTGTTCCGCATCGAGGCGGGCGAACTGAAGCGCATCACGTCTCTGCTGGGCCGCTTCGTGCTCAAGCGCAACACGATTCCCGCGCTGTCTTGCGTGCATGTGCGCTGGGGTGGCGGCAACGCAGAGTGGTCTGCTACCGACCTAGATGGTTGGCTTACGGTGGCTACGTCAGCAGGGGCAGATGGCGAGGGCGCAGCCTGCATCCCGCACCGGGTGCTGGCGGACATCGCAGGGCGTGTGGACGGCACGGTGGAGTTCGCGCCCGAGGGTGAGCAGGTGGTCCTGCGGGCCGGTCGGGCGCGGTTCACCCTCAACACGATTTCCGCTGACCAGTACCCCGAGAGGCCGAAGAGCGGGCAGAAGCTGGCTACCGTGCCAGCGCAAACGTTTGCGCGGGTTCTGCGTAAAGTTGCACCGTGCTGCGCGGAGGACTACTCGCGGCCTGCGCTGACGGCGGTTGCGTGGGATGGTGAGGCGATGGTCGCGACGGATGGCACTCGGCTGGCGGTGTATGAGGGGGTGCAGAGTGTGGGGCGCACGTTGCTCCTGGGCGGGCAGGCGATGCAGGTGGTGGCGGGGCTGTTGCCCGACCAGGGCGAGGTTCACGTGTTCCAGGGCGAGGCCGAGAGGGTAGGTCTTGTTGTGCTGACGTGGGCTGACGGACGGTGCGAGTACCTTGTGGCGACTCGGCAGGTGGCGGCGCAGTATCCCGACTGGCGGGGGGGGGGGCCCAAGGGTGAGCCAATGTTTGGGGCAACCGTGTGGCGTGAGGCGATTGTCGGTGCGTTGCGGCGGTTGGCGATCTTGGGGCGGGAGGAGAGGTTGCCCACCGTGGCGATGCAGTTTGCGGATGGGGCTGTGGTGTTGCGGGCGTCATCGGACGCTGGGAGCGGTGAGGAGGAAGTAACGTGCGAGGAGATGCGGGGCGGTGACCTGACTGTGCGTGCCAACGCGAATCTGGTGCTGGATGGCCTGCGGCTAGCGGAGTCGGACGTGGTGGAAATGCGGGGCTGGGGGCCTGAGACGGTGCAGGAGATACGGGAGGCGGGGAGCGAGGCGTGGAGGTACCTTTGGCTTCCTTTGAGGTCTTCGTGAGGTAACGGTTGTCTTACCTTACTCCATCACAGCGCAGCACAACCCAAGTCAAGTCAACCCAAACCAATTCAAATCGATTCTACTGGGCATTAGAAGGAGGAGAAAGCGTGACTGCTAATGACATCAGGTTGGCTCTCTCCAAACTACTGGATAGGGAGGGCAAGGTGGCCGAAACACAACTCATGAAGTGGGCGGAGGAACAGGGGATACCCTGGGTGAAGGTCGAGGGACAACTGCGAGCCCTGAAGCTCCGTAACTTGATTACCGACGTGATGGAGGCCGATGGACGCTACTGGCAACAGGTGGTTCGACAGACGGCGGCACCCAAGTCTGTTCCCTACGGTGCTTACTACGTCTGCGATGTTGTGCTGGAACTGGAGCTACCTGCGCTTGCTGGGGGGATTGGGGAAGACGAGGGGAAGCTGGTTTTCCCGCGCGATGGCAAGGGTCGGATTGTGCTCTTGCCAGCGTGGTGGAAGGGCATGTTGAAGCGCGTAATGGAGCGGTTGGCAACATTAGAAGCTCGCATTCCGAAGGCTGTCGCGGATCATTGCGATGTGCTGTGCCCACCGCTTGATGTGCAGCCCGAACTGGTGCGGTTGCCCGTTCCTGATGGTCGGGGTGTGAGCGTCCACGAGGCATTGCCTGCTGGTACGCAGATTAGTCTGCGGTGCTGGATGCCTGGCACACATGTGCCGCCTTCTCTGGCGCGGCTGGTGTGGGAGACGGCGGGTCGGGTGGGCTTTAGCCCAGCGAAGTCCAAGCTGGGCTGGGGCCAGTTCCGTTTGGTTGAGTTTCGAGTGAGCCTTGGAGGTGTCAACAGTGAAGCGGCTAGTGCTTGAGGCAATTGAGACCTGGGGCAAGGCTGGGCCTCTGGATGTGGCGCAGGTGGCCTCCTTTGTGTGTTCGTTGCAGGGCGTTGATCTTGAGGCGTTGTGTGCCGATCTCGATGCTAAGTGGCCGAGCCTGAAGCTGGGTCGGCGGTTGCGAGATGGTGTGCACGAGTATGTGCGGCGCATCCTACGTGAGCAGCGTACCGTGGGGAACTTGCGTTTGTATCCTGTGGGTGAGACAATCGTGGCGGTAGAAGAAGGCGAAGAGCCCGAAAACTACCGGGTGCTGGTGAAGAACTATCGCCACCTGTGGCAAACGTTGCGGGTGCGTGATGTGCGGCGGTTTGTGCAACTGCATGAGCGGACTGCCGCGTATCACAGCGCGGAGGCCGAGAGGTGGCGACGGGTGCTTGAAGAGTGTGAGCGTGCTGGCTTGAGTGATGATGATCTGGTAGCTAGTGCGCTTACCGAGGAGAGGCTAGCGCAAATCCTCGGGCCGTCACCGATGTTGGAGCAGATGCTGGCGGTGGTATAGCGCAAGGCAGGCCAACTCAAGCCACAGCAGTCCAGAACACGTCACTCCAAAGCAAAGGCAGCCCAGGGCAGTGCATTTCAGCCCACGACAGCCCACCACATATCAGCGTAGGCCAGGCCATTGCAGGACAGCGCAGACCATGGCACAACAGGGCAGTGCAATCCTAAACAAGACAGTACAACACAAAACATGTCATCCCAGCGCATTTCAGTGCACGCCACCGCACTGCAGCACAGTCCATTGCACCTCACTTCAGCGTACCGCAGGCCAACGCATCCCATGGCAAACCAACACAATCCAACCTAACTTGCTCCCCCCAAGCCAAAGTAGCGTAGCCAGGACAGAGCACCGCATATCACCCCACCGCAAGGCAACCCAGCCCACACCAGTTCATCACAAACCAACACATCCCATCCCATTCCAAAGCAGGGTTTGTAGCCCTGCTTTTCTCTTGGAGGTGATAGCCTGTTAACGATTAGCGTTGCAGAATACCTTGCATGGCGGCAGGGGATTATTTACCCGTTACGGCGGCGTGTAAAGCTGTCACGTTGCTTTGTTTTACGGTTGATGCGTGCGCCGGTGCCAACGAATCTGCGGAGGGTGGCAGGAAAGTGGCGGCAGAGCAGGGTGCGGCTGTTCGTGTGATCGGTAGGACACCCTACTGCCCACTCTGCGGCCTGCGGATGCTGGCGCGGGAGGATCACTACTACTGCGTCCTGTGCGGACGTGAGTGGGTGCCGGGGCCGGAGTGGGTAGGTGACGTGTGGGCGGATGAGATGCGGTACAAGTACAGCATTGCCCACTTGAAGGGTGGCAGTCGCAAGGCGGGGCGGAAGCGGTCGAGCCGAAAGAAACTGCCAAGGAGGGATGCCATTGAAGGTATCTACGGTGTTGATTGAGGCGGAAGATTTGGTGGAGTTGCCTGAGATCACGCTGGACGTTACGCGGCCTGGGCGGTATGAGGTGCGGTGGAATCTGCGGGCCGCAGAGGTGGGGGGAATATCCCTGCGCGAACGTGAGCACGCGCATGTTGCTGTCACCCGGACGGGCCAGCAGAGGTTGCGGCGGGTGCTTGAGAGATACGGCGCAAGGCCCATCTTCGTGGGCGCGTCTGCGGGTTTTGCAAGGTATCGCGGCACTCCAGCCGATGTGTCCGAATTCGTAGCGGCGATCCGACGGGAACTGTTGCGGCCTGGATCCTTAGCGCTTGAGATTCACGATTATGCCTACAGCGAGAAGGAGGAGGAGGCTGTTTGACGCGGAATTTGGAAGGTGTTATGATATACTCAAGCGTTCTGCGCCCTCGGGAGGGTAATCCTGGGGGCGCACGATCTTTGACAACCGAATACAGCGAAAGCGTTTTCGCGGTTCCAATTGACACAGACGAAGAGCAGTTTTGCGAGGTTTGTGGTCGGCGTCCAGCTGAGGCGCACCACTGGTTGCACACGCGGGGAGCGGGCGGAAGCGATGACCCGCGCAACCTGTTGTGGCTGTGCCGCCGGCACCATCAGGAGGCGCACGCGATGGGGCGGGATAGTTTCTTCGAACAATACAGGGGTCGCTTGCGCCCCGAACGCATTCGCTACTGGCTCCGACTGCGGGGTGAGGGCCTTGAGTGACGTGGTGCGCGGGTTGCTGGAGGACATCGCCCTAGGTCGAGTGCAGATTGAGTCCTTGGAGGAGCTGGCGGCGCGGCTGGTGGAGTTGCAGGAGACGCAGGAAGAGGCTAAATGGGCGATGGGCGATTTGCTCCTCTGCGGGCGTGCGCTGTTCGGGGGGCGTGGCTACGCCAGGACGGTGGCGGGTATGCTGGGATGCAGCACCCGATTTGTCGAAGTCCTGATGCGAACTGCGCAAACGTTTGCGCCGGAGGAGCGGGTGCCCGACTTAAGCTGGTCGCACCACGAGATTGCGTCCCGCACCGCCGATCCCCACACCTGGGCGGCCTTGGCGGTGGATAACGGGTGGTCTACCCGCCAGCTACGCGAGGCGATACGCGAAGCGCAGGAGCACGGTGTGGAGCGGCACGATGCGGCTAGGGAGGCCGACGTGCTAATCCGCCGGGTGGAGGAGTACGTCCGTCGGTGGGGACGTGACGGCGAGGCGGGCCTGCGGGAGTTGTGGTTGAGGGTGACGGATGTGCTGGACACCTGGAGAAAAGAAGATGCCCGCCGCTCGGCGGGCGAGTAGGGCCTGCGGAGAACGGGCTGTTCAGTTGTGCTTGTCGCGCTCCAGTTCGGGCAGGTACCGCTCCAGGGCCTCGGTGACGATCTGCCAGCGGGTCTTGCCGGTGCGGTCGGAAGCTTCGTTGAGACGCCGGACGATCTGCGGGTCAAGCTCGAACGTCACGCGGATGACGGGCTTCGCGGAACGCGGGCGGGGCACGGGATCACCTCCTCAGCGTGCGGGTTTGCGGACGATCCACACGGGCATGTTGTCGCGCTCGTCGATGATTGCGACCGCAACCCGGTCCTCCAGCACCTCGGTGCGCACAGGGTAGTCGGTCGCGTAGCCAGCGGCGATATCGTCCTCGAGGCCAGCCAAGAGTTCTTCGATGTCGCAGTCATCCTCTCGCCCAACGACCACTCGGTAGCCGCTGTCCGCCAGTTGCCGCAGGCATTCAGTGATGGTCATGCGGATCACCTCCACCCGTTTAACGCCCGGGCGCGGCGGGATTCCGCAGGGCTAGGTTCCGATTGTTTGCAAGACGCCACGCAACCGACCGTCTGATCCCCTGCGAATAACAACGGTCAGGCTGGTTGGCTCACCGTTCCGCCATACAACGTATTGGTTGCCCTCTACCTCGTGCACCTCGCAGTGGTCGGGGCCAAAGTCGGCTAGTAGTTCTTCGAGCGTGGGCCACTCCTTGGTGGACTCGTGCCCTTCGGGATTCTTGATTGTGTACGCCATTCTGCTCACCTCCGCCCCGTCTGGCCGGGGCCACGCCGAATCCGCCGTGAGGCGGTATGTACGCGGGCTCAGGAGGCCCGCACGGAGACGGTGAAAGGGCGGATGAAGTAGAACTGGCCGCGTTCGGGGAAGCTAATGTCCTTGTGGAAGGTGTAGCCTGCTTCCGACATTGCCTGAATTACGCGCTGGTCTTGGGTCAGCACGCGTAGGGTGTAGCTGAGCGATCCAGTGCCACGGCGCACGGTGCCTTTGATGCCTGCCCGCTTGAGTGCTAGGCGGGCTCGCTCCGCATCGGCCTTCTGCATCCTCGTGCAGTAGGTGATGAGTGCCATCGTGATTCCTCCTCTGCCCCGGTGCCTTGGCGCACCTGCGGGCTATGTACGAGCGGCACAGGGCCGCTCAAGCCGCTATGTGGTAGTGGCGCACTTCTTGGATCGTCAACTCCTGCGTCAGTTGGGGGCCAGCGAACTTGACGGTCTGCCGGCAGACAGCGCACTCGGCAGCCCAGGGGCTGTGGTCCTCGGGGGGGGGGGGGGGGCGAGACA
>Ga0080004_1145644_pt1 | contig 13000 bp, 10 predicted proteins | sample WasSprMetagenome_FD_69207 | JGI IMG/M metagenome (GOLD analysis project Ga0080004, IMG submission 69207) | Sulfidic aquatic microbial communities from Washburn Spring, Yellowstone National Park, USA - WS (SPADES assembly) (version 2) | ecosystem: Environmental > Aquatic > Thermal springs > Hot... | reverse complement strand
CACTATTTTAACCCTATGCTCATCACCCCAACCCAACATAACCTTATACTCCCTACCACCCACACTCATAACACTTTAACTCCCATATTAAAAGAAAAAATGCAAAATAAATCTTTTCACCCTTATTGGGGTAAGGTTTTTAGTTTAAGCCTTCCTTTCATGTGTTGATGTACTAAAGTATGATGTGACTTATATATAGATAAGTATGCATCTCCATATGTAGTATTAGAAAACACTTAATTAGGAGAAGAGCATATTAAAGTGTCGTGTAATACAGCATGATGTGTCATAATTTTAAATAGTTGTAATGATTCATGTTTTTATGAATGGGATGGGCATCTCGTTTGATGAGTTTGAGGTGGGGCAGAGGTTTGAATCTTATAGAATAACAGTTACTGAAGCGCATGTTGTTCTTTTTGCAAGCCTTTCAGGAGACTTTAATCCCTTACATGTGGATGATACTTTTGCAAGAAAATCTATCTTTGGTTCGAGGGTAGCGCATGGAATTTTAACCTTATCTTTAATGTCTGGATATTTAGGAATGCTTGTTGCAGGTACGGCGATCGCTTTTCTAGAAATGAATGTTAGGTTCACACTACCCGTAAGAATAGGTGATACTATTCATTCAGTAATTGAGGTGATTGACAAGAAACCATCTGAAAAATATAAGGGCGGAATTGTTACCTTTAAATCCCAAGTTTATAATCAAAGAAATGAAGCAGTAATGGAAGGTAGCTTTACACTACTAATTTCTAAAAATAATAAAGCGGAAACACGCAACTCAACAATTGACGTCGAGAAGAGGGGTGAAAAAGTGTTAACGATTAATCCTCCATTTGCTTTAGTAAAGAAAGATAAAAAATGTTAGCTTTGTTTTAGATGCATTTTTGTAATTTTTAAAATTCTGCTATTTATGTATCTTATGTTAAATTGTCACGTCTCTCTATCCAAGAGAAGAGGAAAAATTATTTAAGGCTTTAATGCTTTTTATCACTAGGGGGTTATAGTGGTATTGTATGAGATTAAAGATAAGGTTTCTATTGTTACTGGTTCAGGTAGAGGTATTGGTAGGGCTATTGCGGTTAGGCTCGCTGAAGAGGGTGCTAAGGTTATTGTTAATGCTAAGAAGGGTTTAGATGAAGCTCAGGAGACTGTTAGGTTAATAAACAATGTTGGAGGCGAAGCTGTGTATGTCATGGCCGATGCCAGCACAAGGGAAGGATGTAAACTGCTTGTAAATAAGGCCATTGAACAGTTCGGTAAGCTCGACATACTTATTAATAATGCAGGTGTAGGCTTATACTCATTGTTTGAAAATTCAAGTGATGCTCTTATAGATAAGCAAATATCCATTGACTTTAAATCTGTGATATACTGCTCTCAGGAAGCAATACCATTTATGAAAGAAGGTGGTGTAATAGTTAATATCGCATCAATTGTAGCCATAAAACCCGCTAAAGGGCTCTCAATATATAATGCTATGAAAGCGGCAGTAGTACAGTTAACGCGAACCATGGCATTGGAGCTAGCGGATAAGAGGATCAGGGTTTTCAGTATAGCACCAGGCTTTGTTAGAACAAAGTTGGGACTAAGTTACTTTAAAGTATTAGGCTTAGATCCTGAGGAGTGGGCTAGAAAACATACGTTAACAGGGAGATTAGTAGAGCCAGAAGAGGTAGCAGAGCTGGTAGTATCGCTCATAAAAATCCCATCAATAACAGGGGAGATGGTAATAATAGATGGTGGAGAATCTTTAGCAACATTAGAGTAGCATATAAACTACCAAGCGATAAATTATGATAGAATCATTAAACAGACAAAGAAACAATAATCTGCTAAACCTATTAGCAGGTGAATGTTGAGTAGGAGGATTTTACAACTTTACTCCCTGTCTAGTTAGGATGAGTATGATGCTACTCTACTAACGGCTTAGACATGTTATTAATGTAACTAACCGTTTGTACTTTGTTTCTAGCTTATACTCCTGACTAAAATATGTGTGGTTTAAATATGAGTGATATAATAGTAATTGAGTCCTCTGTAAAGGGGAAACTCCGAGACTCCCGGGGCATTTCCGTCCCGTTAGAGGACGAGGACAGGAGTTAAAAGTATTTAGCTGGAATAGCTGATTAGTTAATCTTTTACCTCAAACCTTTTTATCTTCAGTATTGGTTAACTGATTTTAAAGTAGCTATACCATCCACCCTTGCTTCCAGGCTTAAACTTTGGGTCTCCAAGATAGCCTGATAGTACAAGCTTCATTAAAGTTATTGGAGGCTTATATTGAGGCTCTCTTAACACACTGTACAGATACTCGCTTATATGGTATACAGTATCTAAACCTATTAAATCCATTAGTTGGAACGGCCCCATAGGATGATTGAATGCAAGCTTAGTCATCTCATCAATCTCCCTTATACCAGCTATGCCCGCCTCAAATATTCTTACTGCTTCAAGAAGATATGCTGTAATAAATCTTGTAGTGTAGAATCCAGGTGCATCCTTAGCCTCTATAGGTGTTTTACCTAGCTTTCTTGAAAGCTCAACAATAAGGTTAAATGTTTCATCAGATGTTAATGCTCCTCTAACAACCTCAATTAGAGGCATTACTGGTGGTGGATTAAACCAATGCATACCAATAAACTTATCCTTACGCTTAACAGCGGAAGCTAGGTCGGTAATCATTATACTTGAAGTGTTTGAAGCTAAAACTGTTCGTTCAGGACATTTTTCATCAAGAATCTTAAATATCTTCTTTTTCAAATCTACATTTTCAGGTATAGCTTCAATAATAACATCAGCTTCAGAGCATAAATCATCATAGCTTGTTGTTACCTTAATTCTAGACATAATATCGTTAACCTGATCTAATGTAAGCTTCCCCTTCTCAACAAGCCTCATAAGCCCAAATGGGCCCTCTCTTATTAACTTTAAAGCATTTTCAAGAATCTCCATACTAACATCAAGGAGACACACGTTAAATCCTGTACGAGCACATACTTGAGCAATACCATGACCCATAACACCAGCGCCAACAACACCTATCTTCTTAACATCATTCACTCTCAAATAAACCACCAAAATACGTATTTTAAATAAAAATATTTAAGCTTTGTAGCTTAATTAAATGTGACAATTTAGCATATTAATACTCATGATTTAAGTTATCAGGTCTTTATAACTAATGAAAATTGATTATATGGCTACTAGATCATTACCTGATGACCGCATAGTGGAAACGATCTAGCCTTATTGGAACTTATAATATGCTTGAAGTTGCAAAAAGTGAGATTAAGTTGTAGAATAATGATAAAACTTCACTCTTTATCATAGTCCTTAATGCCATCAATAAATCCCTGTATTTCATAATTTTACCCTCCTAAACAAGCACCTTAATAGTTATGAAGGCGTATTTGTACAATATTTTCATAGTGTTGATCTAAGCTAGTGTCAGAAAATACTTAGTCATGAGAAGAGATAAAGAAGTATACAACACCAGTTTAGTAGAAATCTTTATATTTTAGTCATAAATTTTAATTTTAAATGCTTAATTACTTATTTAAGCCTATAATTGTTGGTGGGGTTGAGGTTAGGAATAGGATTGTAATGCCTGCATTAAATATGGGTTATGCTAGTAGTGATGGTTCTGTAACTGATGAATTGATCAATTTTTACATTGAGAGAGCTAGAGGAGGAGTTGGATTAATAACCGTAGGTGGAGCATACCCTGAACTAAGGGGTAAAATACATCATGGAATGCTTGGAATACATAATGATTCACTAATTAACAGCTATAGGAGACTAACAGATAGTATTAAGAAGTTGGGGTCCAGGGTTATTCTTCAGATTCTACATGGTGGGAGATATGCTAAATCTGATGTTTCAGGATTTCAACCTATTGCTCCTTCAAGCATACCTTCAAGACTAACTGGAGAAACACCTAAAGAGCTTAGTAGGGAAGAAATTAAGGAAGTGGAGAGGATTTATGGTGAAGCTACTTATAGAGCTTATCAATCAGGCTTTGATGGTGTTGAAATTCTTGCAGGTACAGGCTACTTAATAAGTGAATTCCTATCACCAATTACCAATAGGAGAATCGATGAGTATGGTGGTGAGCTGGAGAATAGGATGAGGTTTCTAGTTGAGGTTATTGAGGAGGTTAAGAGGAGAGTTCCAAGAGGATTTATAATTGGATGTAGAATTAGTGCGGAGGAATATATGGATGGTGGAAACACTATTAATGAGACAAGGATAATTGTTAAAAAGCTTGAGGAGCTAGATGTAAGTTATGTTAGTGTTATTGCTGGATGGCATGAATCCCAGAGACCGTTAATAACGAGAGAAGTCCCGCAGGGTGAATTTGTATATTTAGCCCATGAGATTAAGAAAATTACAAAACTCCCCGTAGTTGCGTGTATTAGAATTAAGAATCCAATACTTGCCGATAAGATTATAGAGGATGGTAAGGCAGATATGGTTTCAATGGGTAGAGCGTTAATAGCTGATCCCGAACTTCCGAAGAAAGCTTTTGAGGGAAGATTTAAGGAAATAAGACCATGCATAACATGTTCACACTGTCTATCAGCAACACTTCAAGGATTAAAGGTTGAATGTACTGTAAACCCAAGACTGGGGTTAAGAGAATCCGAGATTAAACATGTAGAAAAGGCTAAGAAAATACTTGTAGTTGGTGCAGGTCCTGCAGGGCTAGAGGCAGCAGTTACAGCTGCGTCAAGGGGTCATAGGGTAATTGTTGTTGATAGACGTTTAGATATAGGGGGCATGCTTAAAATTGCTTCTAAACCACCATATAAGGATGAGTTGCTTAGCCTTATAGAATACTACAGTACAATGATTAGAAAATACGGTGTTGAACTGGATTTGGGTAGGGAGATTGATGAGGAATACGTTAAGGAAATAAATCCGGATATAGTTATAGTAGCTACTGGAGCATCACCAATAATACCTAATATACCTGGAGTAAATCTCCCGCATGTAAAAACAGCCATAGAAGTTTTAGAGAAGGAGCTAACATTAAAGGGAGATATAGTGGTTATTGGTGGTGGAGGAATAGGTCTTGAAACAGCAGATTACATTACTAGTAAAGGAGGGAGAGTAATTATTGTTGAAATGCTTAATCATGTAGGTTTAGATTTAGATAGAACTATAAGATGGGTAATTATTAGAAGACTGAGAGAGAAGGGAGTAGGAATATTTACAGGAGCAAGAGTTAAAGAGATTACTAGCAACTCGGTAGTTATAGATATAGATGGTAAGAAAGCTGAAATCAAAGCGGACTATGTTGTTTTAGCTGTAGGCATGAAGCCAAATAATAGGTTGGCTGAAAAACTGAAAGAGTATAGAATATACATGATTGGGGACTGTGTTAAACCAGCTAGAATACTGGAAGCGGTAAGAGATGGATATAGGGTAGCTACTAATATATAGCCTAACTAATCCAGTAGTAGAGGTTTCTGAGTTAAGTGGAGATAAGCAGTAAACTGTTACCTTTACAAAGAACTCGCGAGAAAGCCCAGAACTTTAGCTCTAAGATGAACTGTCAATACTAAAGCCGGGAGATTCTTGCTTCTAAAGTGGGATGAAATTAAGTTCTATGAAGGGGTCAACTAATTGACTTTGTAAACTTAAGCATGTAATACCTCCATTATTGGTATTATTTCTTTATGAATTTCTCTGCTTTAACTTTACTATTAAATGTTTCATTTATCATTATTAATTTTAGAATAGTTTCTGCATATTTTTAACTACATTTATTCTTAATGCATAGTATTAATTATCGAATAGACTACCTATCCTTAACTGTACTATTGCTCTCTATTAAGCTTATAACCTCAAAACTGTATAGTGTTGCTGTGTTAAGGTGATATGCCTGTGAATTTTCGTGGTTTCATTCTCCTTTTCTCAAGGAAGTCTCTACTTCTCTCTCTAAACTCCTCAGATAGCCAAACCATTGATGTTACATCTCTTGCTAGCTGCCAGTTAAGCATTGCTAGATCTGTCCAGAATTTTAATGCTGATTTAATAACACGAAATGCTTGAGGGCTTCTCCCATCTATTATTTCGATAGCTAACTTCCTAGCCTCATCATCAACATTTTCATCATCTACAACCTTATTAACTAGACCAAGATGATAAGCTTCATCTGCTGATAAGAGTTTTCCTGTAAAGAGCATTTCTCTTGCTCTCTTATCACCTACAGTTAATGGTAGTAATTGAACTCCCCCTCCAAGAGCTGTTGAACCTACAGTTGCTTCAGGCTGTCCTAACTTTGAGGATTTACCGGCAACAGCAAGATCACACATCATTACAAGCTCATGCCCTCCAGCTACACATGCACCTCTAATGGCAACTATCACAGGCTTACCTGTTTCCCTTATTAGCCTCATAATCCTCCAATACGCCTCTAACCATCTAACCCCCTTCTCGAAATCCAGATTAATAAGTTCTCTAAGATCAGCTCCAGCACAGAAGTTATTACCTGCACTTGTAATGATTACTGCATGTATGCTATCATCCTTATCTGCGCTTAACAATGCATCGTAAAGCTCGTTCATAATCTCCATGTTTAGAACATTTAAATGTTCAGGATTGTTTAACTTAATCCATAGAATTCTACTATCAGAATCCCTTTCAACAACAATTCTCCTGTACATAACCACCACCAAACTTAACACTCATGTTGCTTTAATTCTTACTGCTAGAGGTCATATATTACATCTTAGCATGAAGCCCAGTTCAAAATTTTAAAGGCTGACATATTTCAAGTAGACAAACTTAGCATATTAATACTTTTAAATTGCAGTTAGTAACAAAATAGCCTAAGTTCAGAGCGAACCTCGTTGACTGATTTTGGAAAAATGTATTTAAGATGGTGTCTCAAAATTAAATGTTGGTGGTCAGAATGAGGATCTTGAAGGATGTGGAGGTGAGGATTGAAGGAAAGGTTTGTAGGCTTTCAGCATTGTTCGATTCTGGCTCGAATTTCACGATTATGGGGTATGGGAGGTTGAAGGAGCTCTTCGGGGATGTTAAATTTAAGTTGTTGAGCAGGCCTAGGGAAGCCTCCCTCTTAAATGGGCAAAAAATATTGATTGATGGTTATGTGGATGCTCAAATATTGATTGATGAATACTTAATCGAAGATAGGATCTATCTAACGAGGCAGATGGTTAAAGAAGTCATTCTGGAGGGTGAAAGGAGATTCCTACCCGATCTAATCATCGGAGCGCCAACCCTAGAAACTTTTGGACTCGAACTCAACTTAAAGGAAGGAAAGATAATCCAGAGAGGGAGCTTCATCATCTGAATGAGGCTACTTTATTATTGACAGCTGAACATGACAACTTAACATACTAAACACATGCCCTAAATTAATCCCTTAAAAATGAGATTTGCCATTTCTAACAAAATACTCAGCAAGAAAGCTCAAAAATTTAGCTCTGGGATGAATTAATGACAAAAATACAGAATAGATTATAACTATTATGATCCATCTCATTTTGGAAGCGAGAATCCCCCCGACTTTAGTAGTGGAGAATGTCAAATCCCTAAATCTTATATTCTTTGAAGCATAATAGAGGATAAATGCTAAAGTGCCTTGGTGTAACTTCACAACATCAACATCTGGAGGACTTTACATGCGCATTTCTAGGATGCACTCGCAAGTTAGGAGGTGCCCATTCTGCGGCTGCACGTGCAAGAATCTGAATGGTGTTAAGATGCACATGAAGATGAAGCACAAAATAACGTTGCACGGATACATCACAATAAGCACAGTTAAATAGGCTTAAAATCATATTCTTAATAAGATTTAATGAGTGCGCAAGAAAAGCTGAAAGAAATAAAGAAGGAGTTAGGGGAAAAAGTTGTGAAGCTTGAGTACGAGCTTAAGAAAGCAAAAATCCTAATAGGACTTATCGAGAAAACACTCAACGAATATAATATGGAAAGTGAAGATGTGCTCATGTCAAAGGATGGCAGGCTACTGTGCAAAGTCTATGTTGGTGCTGATATCGTGCGTGTTGTACCGCTCGTGCATGCTAGTGCTGATGCTCCAGTTTTTAAGTATTTCTTGGTTAGTAGGATATTTAAGAGGTTGAGGGAGCGTGATGTCTTGAGTGGTAAGAAAAATGCGTTCACGTATGAGATTGTTACTGATCATGCGAATGCTGTGCGTGAGATCATAATGAGGAACTTTAGCGATGAAAAGATGTTGAAGGAATTGTTCAATGCTATCAGGTGGACTTTAGAGAGGGTTTAAAAGCTTCAACATCATTTACTCCTCGCCCAAAAGGGATTTAGAGTCTGAACGTGCGCAGTTCAAAATGTTTGTGTTTGGGTTTTGTCTTACGACTATACTACAACTTTTAATCCTAAAGACTCTATTTTTAAAGCTAGCGCAGCATAAGGAAAATCGTCTGTAGGAGAAATTTTCTTAGCCTCTTCTAAAACAAAAAAAGTAAAATGCGAAACAAACTTTATTTCTCTTTGCAAAAGTTTAAAAGTTTTTCTACTTCTAATGCAGAAAGCTTGGACTTGGAAAGAACCTCTTCTTTGTGTTCTTCTAATTCTTCCATCAAGAATTCTGGTGCTAGTAATTCGAATGCTCTTGTAATGCTGTTTATTGCGAATATTCTAAAAGTTTTACCTCTTGAAATTAAAGCAGAGAAAAATATGTTTACGTCCACAATGAGAATTATTCTCTTCTTACCTTAACTTTTCATATCTTTTTGCCAAACCCTTATTAACTTTTCTACCAAGTTCTAAAGCTTCTTTTTCTGTTAATTTACTTTTTGAAAGCATTTTTTCAACTTCAACAAATTCTTCAAGTTTTTCTTTGATTAATCTTTGAACAGCTAACTCTAACAGCAAAGGATCTATCTTTTTAAAATCTTTCTCCAATTCTTTTGGTATTTTTACAACAATTTCCGCCATCTTATTAATATTATTTTTGAGGTCATATTTAAATGCTATGAAAATAATTCTTGCATATGTTATACATTATGTGATCTGCATTGCAGCTGATAAGAAATTATATGAGAAAACGAATTTGCGCGAGCTTCAAAAAAGCTTGTTAAAAAAAGCATTAAATGACTGAAGATTTTTCGCTCAAAAAGAAATCGTTGTTGAGAGAATGAATCTCTAATAAGCATATCATTGCAGACTCGCTAATACTTATGCTTAATTCTCTTCAATATCTAACTAAAACTAAAAAGCAAAAATGCCTGAATTAGAATTAGCAATAATCTCTAAGCTGTGGATAACTAGATAAAGAGGTTTTTATTAAAATTATTAGAGAGATTGTCTATGGGGAAAGATAAGAGTATATTGAAATTCATAGAGTCTGATTCACTTCCTGTAGATATTCTAAGTAGGGATGCTGCTATTGAGATGAGCTTTAAGCCAAGACCCTCATACTTTGCTAGATGTAAGGAGTTGGGCATATCTGTAAATAAAGGTTTTTATGATCCTAAGGTTCGAAGTTTGCATCCATGGCTTGCTAGGAGACCTCGCTCAATTGCTAGGGCTCTTAATTTAGCTGCATTGCTTCCAAGTGATGCTTCGAATAATTTTCTTACTTTATTAGGTTTCGATATTGATAAGTTGAGGTTGCTTGTGGAGAAGGGTTATCCACCTTTGATATCTTATGTTACTCCTGATACTATGAAGATGAATTTCGAGGGTGAGGTGATAATGGATCCGATGGCTGGTGGGGGTTCGATACCTTTAGAGTCAGCAATTTTAGGAGTTAATACTATAGCGTGTGAATATAATCCAGTAGCCTTCTTATTACTAAAAGCTACGGTTGAATTCCCTGCAAAGTATGGTATGGATTTATATTTGAGTGTGAAGGATGAAACTAAAAAGCTCATAAATTATGCACTAGAAAAATTAGCCCCTTTTTATGGGAGAGATGCGGAAGGATACATTATATTGAGACAGGTTAATTTAAATGGTTTAGTGCGTCCTGTAGCCACAACTATTCCATTAACACCTCAAAGTTTTGTTTCGATAGAGGGGGAAAGGGTAAGAATAGTTAGTGGACGAGCAAAACTAGTTACAAACAGAAGATTGTTGTCTATTTGGATGCGGCAGCATAGTGATGCTTTAGAGAATAATAATGATGAACTCTTAGATATATTACATAGATGTTTAGTAGTTCAGACGAGGAAGGGATTTAGATTAGCTAATGAATTTGATCAAGAATTATTGCGAAGAGCATTTGAGGAATATCGTAAAATCAAACCACTTCTACCAGAGTCTCAATTGCCTGATGATAATAATATTTTCTATGATTTATTACCCTTAAGGAAGTACAGTAATTTATTTAATCCGAGGCAAGCGTTAGCATTAGGATTACTTATTGATTATGTTCGTAAGCGAATAGTAGAGTTAGTAAATGGTAAGGGTGAGTTTGGGGCTGCTGTAGGATTGTATCTTGCGTTAGGTATGGATAGGCTTGTTGACTTCAATTCTATAATAACCACGTGGAATGCTAATCAAGCAACTGTTAGAGATAGTATTGGATCTTATTATAAGTTCAGAAAGTTTAGATTGGAGGGGATATATGCTGAGGCGATAGTGCCGTTTAGAACGCTTGAATGGATATTCGAGCCGGATGCTGAAGACAGGACAGCTGGGGGGATGTGCCCAATATTAAGAGAATTATGTGAGAAATTGGAGGGGAGGGGTGATAAGGTGAGGGTGCGTTTGTGTGATGTGATGGAGCTTTCGAAGCACTTTCAGGAAAAAGTAAGTGTTATTAATGTGGATCCTCCTTATTATGATCAACATGTTTATAGTGATTTTTCAGAATTCTTCTGGCCTCTTCTCAAAACAACTCTTAGTGATGCATTGGGAATATTATTCAAAGAGAATTATCTATCTTCTTGGAGTCCTTTAAGCTGGCGTGTTCCGAAAGAAGATGAGATAGTTAGTAGAAAGTCTAATGATAAAATGTTTGAGGCTAAGCTCAGAAAAGCTTTAATAGAGATGGGAAAGGTCTTAGATGATGATGATGGACTTTTATTATTATGGTTTAGTCATAAGAAAATGGAGGCTTGGAAAGCTGTTGTGAAAGCTCTAAGGGATGCTGAATTTAAATTAACCAATATAATTCCATTAGTATCTGAGCATCCAACAAGAAGTATAACTAGGGGTGGGAAATCGGGGATTTCGCATGTCCTCATACTTGTGGCAAGAAAATCAAATAGTTCAATTCACATCGATAAGGAGGAGTTGAAAAAGAGAGTTATAGAGTGGGCAAAGAAAGCTAAATTATACCCATCGGAAAAAATAAGAGATGAAGAATTGGAAGTTATAACTGCAGCTGTTGATTTAGCATTACTAATTACTGAGGGAGAATATAAATTAAAAGTGTGAAAAACCATGAAGCCCGAGACTATTACTAAAATTAAGAATGAAATAATCCAATTTAGTAAGAAAACGTTACCTCAATATTCAATAGAGGAGTTGAAGCGAGCTTTTCCATTTCATAGCATTTTCTTTACTGAAGAAGGATTGAGAGCTTTTAAAGTACAGCGAACATTAGTTACTAGAATGGGCATGAAGCTCTATCCGAAAATAGCTTTCTTAATAGCTCAAGACAAATATTCTAGTGTTTTTCTTGATCATGATATAGTAGGTAAAGCGGATATTGGAATGATATCTAAAGCAGATAGGATATTGGATGAGCTTAGGACAGGTTTAAGGAAACCAGATGCGGTAAAGGAATGGGATGAAATAATTAACTCTGTCTCAGGAAAGAAGAGAGAACATAAGATTAGAGCTGACCTCTTTATAGAAGATTTTAAGCCTGGACCACTCTTTATGGAGATAAAGAGCCCGCGCCCAAATCTTGATGTTTGCACTGAAAGTAAAAAGAAAATGTTATACTTTAAAATAATCAACTTTAATTCAAAAGTAGAAGCTTATTTAGCATTTCCATATAATCCATTTATTAGAAGGGAAGAATATTCACACAGCTTTACTCTCCGAATAATGGATATTGAGAGAGAAGTTTTAATTGGGGAAGAAATGTGGGATAAAATCGGAGGAAAAGGGACATTTGATGAATTACTTAGAATTTTAGAAGAGGTTAAAGAGGATTTAAAAAGTTAGGAAAAATAAAATTCTAATACTTTCCTGATGAACTACCTATCTAAAGGATAATGTTTAGCAAGCAAGAATAATCTTCTCCTGATAGGTAATACTAGTTTATATTAATGCTATAAAGATTTATTCCAATCTCTACCATTAGAAGCTATACATCACAACTCAACACATGATTCGTAGTGTTTTTAAAAGGCAGAGATGTTTTTATGCGAGGGGTACCATTCATGATTGTATTAACTAGCAAAGATATAAAGGCTCTTTCTAGGTTTTATGTTAAGTAAAGTCAGATATTTTGAAGAGAGTTAGTACTGAGGTTAAAAATGATCATGCCGAGATCTATGATATTTATTTAAGAAACGAAAATGATGTAGGTGAAGCATTATGTGAGTGATTGATGATAATATAAAGATTTAACCGTTAAGATAATTCATATGGACTATGAATATCTTATCTGATGTGTTTTATGCTTTAAACCTCTTCTTTACTCTCTTTATATTAACTTAACAACCTTTTATTTGTTCTCCGCATATTGGGTTTGTATGGATTTAATTTTAATCTTAAGGTTTGATGGGTTAAAGTTTAATGAGTGTTAGTGATATATTTAATAATATGTTGGATTACAAAATGGTTATCTTGATGTGTACTTCATTTATTCTGATGATGTAAAAGAAAATTTTCATTTTTATGCACTAGCAAAAATCTGGTATGGTTTGATTGTAATCATTTTTTAATTTTCTGGAGTTTAAAGAAAATAGTATTATTAACTACCGTAAAGGACTAGGTTTTTAATCTGTTGTAAAGGGAAATAGGTTATGAAAAATTTAATTTTGGATTTTATTTTAGGAATACATAGTTGTAAACTATC
>Ga0080004_1181350_pt1 | contig 13003 bp, 13 predicted proteins | sample WasSprMetagenome_FD_69207 | JGI IMG/M metagenome (GOLD analysis project Ga0080004, IMG submission 69207) | Sulfidic aquatic microbial communities from Washburn Spring, Yellowstone National Park, USA - WS (SPADES assembly) (version 2) | ecosystem: Environmental > Aquatic > Thermal springs > Hot... | reverse complement strand
CCACAATGCTCTCTTCCTGATTCAAGAGAGCATAAAGCAAATGCAGGGCATCTATTTGTTGCTGCCCCAATTCCCTTGCTAAATCTTGAGCTGCCAAAATTGCATCTTGGGCTTTGTGAGTGAATTGAGATCCGTTCATACTTTAAATTTTAGCAAAAAAGAGAGAAAAATCAATTTTTATTCGCTTCTCTCTCCCAGAACAACTTCAACGGAAAATTCTTTATTTTGTCTCAAAATTTTGAGAGTGACTTTGTCCCCTGGATTGTATTTCATTATTATTTTTGCCAAAGGATTTTCGCTGGTAATTTTCTCTCCGTTAAATTCCAAAATTATATCTCCTTCTTTTAATCCTGCTTTCTCTGCTGAAGATCCTGGAAAGATTGCGCTTTCTCCCTTTTCTCCTTTTACAATCCGGGCTCCGTAATTTATCGGAAGTTTGTTCTCTTTTTGAATTTCGTCTGTAATTATCACGTATCTCACTCCCAAAAACGGAAAAACAATCTTTCCCGTTTTCTTTACTTGTTCAATATCCTTTTTTGCCTTATTTATCGGAATCGCAAACCCAATGTTTTCAGCGCCAGATGCCATCGCAAAGTTTACTCCAATCACTTCTCCTTTCAAATTCAAAAGCGGTCCTCCAGAATTTCCTCTGTTTATTGCAGCATCAGTTTGGATTACATCCTCCATCGTTTCAACAATTCCTCCACCAGAAGCAGTGACAGTTCTTCCCAAACCAGAAATTACTCCAACAGAAACTGTGTTTCTGAATTCTCCTAAAGCATTCCCAATTGCAATTACAGTTTGGCCAATTTCTAATTTATCTGAATCCCCGAGTTTTAAAGTTGGAAATGGTCCTCCTTCAACTTTCAAAATTGCTAGATCTCTTACAGTATCTCTTGCCAAAACTTTTGCTTGATATTTTTTTCCATCGTTTGTCAAAACTGTATACTCTGCTTCTTTATCTGAAACAACATGGGCGTTTGTCAAAAGCAATCCATCTTCTGAAATGAAAAATGCTGTTCCTCCACCAATCTCTTGTTTTTCATAACCCTCTTGCTTGTATTGCGGGATTTTGAACTCAAAAGGAATTCCAAAAAATTCCTCAAATTCTTTGAATGGCTCTTCGTAATAAAGTTTTAATTTTGGAATGTCCTTTGTAATGATTACTGAAACTACTGCGGGAGATGCTTCTTTTACTACCTTGATTATTGCTTCTTCTTGGGAAGTTTGGGGTAAATATGGTGCACTTTCTTCAGGTTTTTCAATTTTTTCAACTTTTCTTTGTGGAATTTCAATTTTTAGTTTTGAAAAAATTTTTTCTATTTCTTTGTAATAATATGCTGAAATGAAAATTCCGCCTAAAGTTCCTGCCAAAAGAGAAATTAAAATTAAAAACAAAAAGAAAAAATTGAAACCCTTTTTTTTCTTTGGTTCTCCTAATTTTGGATATTCCATTTGAAATTGTGGTTTTGGAAGTTCCATTCTATTTTGATTTTACTTTGTTTTTTGAATTTTTCAAATCGTTGAACCTGTATTCAAAAATTTTCTTTTTTACCGGGCCAAAAAATAGCATGTAAAGGCCAGCCAATAAATATTTTCCATAGGTTTTTATTCTTCCGTCTATTTCAAACCTCCTTGGCGATGTTAAAACCGGCTCTGTTTTTATAAATCCAAATTTTGAAATTTTTGCCGCCCTTTTTGCTAAATCGTGATCTTCCCCAATCAAAATTTCTTCATCAAAACCTCCAACTTTCTCAAAAACCTCCCTTTTAATTAATACGCAATTTGTTGCAAAGGCGGTCCAATTTTGGAAAATTTCAACGAATTTGTTGTAAAAAAAATAGCAAATTTTATCGATGAAATTTCCTTTTGGATAAATTGGAAAAGATGCAACCCCCAAATTTCTTCTTTTGAATTCTGAAATCACTTTTTCCAAAAATCCATCTGGTAAATAAATGTTATCTGCATCCATAAACAAAAAAATTTCTCCCTTTGCAAATTTTGCTCCTTCATTCCTTCCTTTTGCCGGCAATCCCCCTTTCACAACTTTGCAACCAAAACTTTTTGCAATTTCAACTGTTCTATCTTTCGATCCTCCATCAGCAACAATGATTTCATAATCTTTAAAATTTTGCTTTTTTATCTGAGAAAGCAAAATCGGCAAATATTTTTCCTCGTTTAAAGTTGGAATGATGATTGAAAGAGTCATCAAAGATTTCTTAATTTAAATTTTTGTCGAATATGAGGTAAATTCTTAACTTTTCCAAATTCATTTTCTACTTTAATTTTTATTTTCCTTTCTGTAAAGACTATTTTGTTTATTTCTTTTTTAGCCAAATTTTTTGCTATTGCGATTCCTGGATTTAAAAAATGGAAAAATAGAAAGATTAAAAGGAAAAGTGATAAAAAGAAAGAAAGGTTACCAACTAAAGATCCTTCTTTCCTTTGTGCGGGAAAAACTTGAAATTTGTCGAACTTTTTAAAGAACCATCTAAAAATTGTCGCTGGGGCATAGTTTATTATTCCCAAAATTAAACCATGACGAAATCTTCTTCCAGAAGTTCTTACCTTGAAATTTGGATCGAATTTCACCTTGCCTATTTTTCTCAACCTGTAAGAAATTTCAACATCTTCATTTAATTTTAAATTTTCATTGAAACCTCCAACTTTTAAAAATGCCTCTCTTTTTATTGCCATGTTGCATCCCATAAAATTGAAACCTCCAGAGAAAAATTTATCCAAAAATAAAAACGGTTTTAAAAGAAATTTACTCGCTAACCTCGCAGAAATTGGACCAGAATAAAATTCGCAAGAACCCCCAAAGGCAATCAATTCTTTATCTCTTTTGAATTCTTCTTTAATTCTTGATAACCAATTTTTTGGCAAAGTGGTGTCGGCATCGGTAAAAACTAAAATTTCACCATTTGCAATTTTTGCCCCTTTATTTCTGGCAAACGCCACCCCCTGATTTTTCTCTGAAACTAAAATCGCACCAAATTTTTTGGCAATCTCTGCTGTTTTATCAGTCGAATTGTTATCAACAACAATAATTTCAAAATCCTTGAAATCTTGTTCTTTCAAGCTCAAAAGACAATATCCTAAAAATTTCTCTTCATTAAAAGCTGGAATGATGACTGAAACTGCTGGCATATTTTTTGCGGGTCAAAAACTTGTATTTGACCCGCAGATTAGGGGATTTGATACTTGGCGTGGGAAGGGGAGCCTAATCTTTTTAACTTTCCTTCTCTAACCAATTCATTGAGATAACGAGTAGCTGTCTTATCTGAAACACGCAAGAGCTTTTCTACATCGTCGTTTGTAATTTCTCCTTTTTCTCTAGCAATTTGGAGGATCTTTTCTAATCTTTTAGTTTTTCTTTCCTTTAAACTTTCTAAAAACCTTTGCCAGAGTTGGCGCAGTCTCGAAGGTTCTGGTTGAGCCGAAACTTCTGGTTGAGTTACCGGAGGTGCTCCCTGGGGAATTTCTCGAATTTCGACTTGAGGCTCTTTGACCTCTGGCTGAGTTTCTGACGGCGTTTCTTTTGCTTGACTTTCTTTCGGTATTTCTTCTTTTGGACTCTCTTGAGGCGCTTTTTCTGCTGGAGTTTCTTGCTCAATTTGAGGAGCCTCTACCGGAGCTTCAGTTGAAGGCGTTTCTTTTGGCAAAGTTTCCTCCTTTGGAGTTTCGGTCTCCTCATTTTCTTTTATTTCTTCTTTCTGTTCCTCTTCCATTCTTTTATTTTACAAAAAAATCCGCTCAAATTAAAAAACGATCTCCAAAATTCGTTTCTCCCATTCCAATGTTCTTAAGAACTGGAGCAGTTCAAAGCTCTTGAGTTAAAGAATTTTAGGAATTTTTCACTTTTTCACAATTTCACAATTGCGGAATAGTGAAATTCTTGAATTTAGAATCGAACTTATATCTCTGAATTTTGACATTTTCACATTCGCACAATTGCGCAAATGTGCAAATATCACTTCCAGTAAATCAACTATTCCACTTTTCCGGAAAAGTGGAATGCTTGAAAAAAGGATACAATGACGTCAAACGCCCGCATTATACGAGTTAGATTTTTAAATTTGTGGGTCAAAACCTTGTATTTGACCCGCAGATCAAATTTTTTGCCGCATCCCAGATTTTGGGATCGTTTTGCTTTTCCTTTAACCAATACCACCATTCACTTCCCCAAAGGTAGATCGTATCTATTTCAGTATTTTTTGCAAAATCGATGTTCTTTTTAAACTGCGAAAAATTCATTGTAATTTTTTGTTCCTCTAAATCGCAATTGTAAATTAAATTTTTGCACCAAGGCTCTGCTTGAAGTTCAGTAATGATTACTTTTTTGTGAAAGAAAAAATCAATTAATTTCGCCTTTCGCCAATAGTAAACTGGGGGAAAGGGATAAGTGATGTATTTTTTAATTTCTTTGAAATAAACTTTCCTGTGCAATGTCGTTCCCACGATATCTCCAAATCTTGCAGCATTTATCCAAAATGAAAATTCACCACTATCTGTAAAAATTATTGGCCTCGAATCTAAAGATTTTACTAATTCGATTTCTTTTCTTACCAAATCTTTTTTAATTTTCGGACACTCGCCAAAAGGAAAAAATGGCTCATTCTCTACTTGCCATGCCCAAATTACCTTTGAGTTTTTATATCTTTCAACCAAAGCCTCTAAATATTCCAACAACTCTTCCTCCAACATCGAACTTCTAACATCCAACCATTTTGGGATGTGGCATTCTGGCCATCTTCCAGTTTTAACTCCAATTACCAAAATTACTTTCGCATTCCTTTTTTCTGCTTCTTTAATTTGCCAATCCAAATCATCAAAGAAATATTCATTTTCTTTTGGCTCTATTAAATCCCAATGGGTAATGATTTTCAAATTTTTTGCTTTCAAATCATCCAGAATAGCCAAATAATTTTCTTTCCAATCCAAACCTAAAAGTTGAGAATGTTTTTGGGAAAAAACCACCCCCCATTCAATTTTTTCTGCTGGCTTTGCCTTGCCAACAAAGAAAAAACAAAAGAAAGAAAGAATAAAAAGGAAAAAGAAAGCGAGGAGATATTTTTGAATTTTTTTCATTTTGAAAACTTTTTAATTATCTCTAAAATCTTAAAAGTTCCGAGTTTTTCTCCTTCAACAAACCCTTGCATTGCTGCCTCTGCTAAGTATCCTTTTTTTATCCAATCAAAGAGCCATTGGTCTAAATAATTTGGGTTTTCCTGTAAAATCCCAAAACCAGATTTCAAAAGGTATCTCATATTAAATTCCTCTTGAGAACCAATTGGCGGTGCGATTATTATTGGAATTCCCAAAGCAGAATAAAAAGAGAGCTCTGATGGCTTTGTCCAAAGAATGTCTGTTTTCCTTAATGCCTTGTTAAATTTTTCAAAGTAATCTTCAATTTTTTCTTCAAAAATTATCTCAACGCTCTCCCCTAAGAATTTTTCAATTTTCAAATATTTTATGCAATTTAGAAAATAATCCCTGAACCATTTTTTAATTCCTGCTGACAAAATCACTTTTACTTTTCTCTCTTTTATTTGATCTTTTAACCTCCACAAAATTTTTGCTCCAATTTCTCTTTGAGCTCCTGCTCCGCCAACTGAAAACAAAATCGTTAAAGGGTGATCCGACTTTTCTGGCAAAGGGCCGAGTTTTGAAAGAATCAATTCTCTGTATTTTGAAAAATAGACAAAATCTGGATCCAAATTCAAAAGCCTAAACTTTAAATCCTCTTTTAAAATTTCCATATTTTCTGAACCGATGTTTTCTATTGGAAGAGGGTATCCTGTCAAAAAAATGTTTTCTTTTTTTATTCCATAAAATTGCAACCTTTCAAAAACTCTCTCATTTGGAACAAAATATTTTATTTTCGATTCTTTTGGTTTCAAAGGTGCCCAGGATCTTGAAACATCCGCATCACAAACAATTAAAAAAATTTCTCCAGGATATTCAAAGTACTCTGCCATGAAAGCGGGGGTGAAAAAGGTAGAAACAATTGGCAAATTAGTTTGCAGCTTTGAGTTTTCAGCTTTCAGTTTTTCAATTAAATGTTTTCCCCAGCCACTTTTGAAAAGTGAATACTGCCTTTCTATTGCAAAATTTGGTTGGGAGAGATCTCTTTTTGGATAAAAATAATAAATTCTTTGGAAGAAATCGAAAACTGAAAAGGCAAATTCTCCAATTATTGGGACTCTTTTGAAACGAGAAATGAATTCGTATCCTCTCCTGCTCCATTCCCAAATTTCTCTATCTCTTTTTGGAATTCCTTGATAATCGTTTGCCTGAATCCATTCTTTTGCAAAATTTCTCAAAGGAAAAGCAGTCCTTTGATGCCCGTATCCCATGTTGACTGAGATTAGCCAGAATTTTTCCATTAGTTAATTTTATCTCAAAAACATGGGCTGTGAAAATTTTTTATTCAAATGAAGGGCTAAGGGAATCAAAATTGAATAGGAAATTAAGAGAAAGAGAAAGTTGACTTTCAAAGTTAAAAATGAATATGGAATTTTTGAACAAAGGTCGACAACTTTTAAAAGATAGTTCAATAAAAGCCAGCAAGGAAAAGAAAGAAGATAGCCAATTGGTTCAAAAATTATCCCAAAAAATGAAAAAATGAATCCCAAAATTGTAATGGTTGGCAAAATTGGCAAAATTAAAACGTTGCTCAAAGGAGAAATCAACGAAATTTGGCCAAAATTATAAATTAAAATTGGAAAAGTAAAAATTTGGGCTGAGAGGGTTGAGGCTAAACTTTCTTTGATTAAGTTTGGAAATTTTTTAAATTTTTCAAAAAAGAATTGATAAAAATAGACAATTCCCAAAATTGCCAAAAATGAAAGCTGAAAGCCAACGTCATATCTCAAAAGCAATGGGTTGAAAAAGAGCATCAAAGTTGCAGCAAAAACTACTGGCCTTTCTCCGCTAGAAATCCTTCCAAAATGCTGGGCTGTCAAATACAAAATTCCCATGATTGCTGCTCTAATTGCAGAGGCGGGAGCTCCAATCATTAGAACATAAAAGGAAATTAGAAAGATTGAAAGATAGAAAGCATGGTGGCGCCAAAGGCCTAAAAACAAAAGAAAACTCAAAATCAAAGAGGAAATTATTGTGATGTTCATTCCAGAGACTGCTGCAATGTGCCTCACCCCTGTTTGGTTTAATTTTTCTTTCCAATCAAAGGGAATTTCCTCCTCTTGACCAAATAAAAGCGATTTTAAAAGTGCAGAATGCAGATAAGGAAGATTTTCTTTTATGACTTCTTCAATTTTCTTTTTTAAAAATATCGAAAACTTTTTTATTGGATTTCCGAAATTTTCCCTTGTTTTCTCAATTTCTGGAAAATCCATTTCAACTAAAATTCCATCTTTTAACAAATAATTTTTCCAATTGAATGAATCTTTGGCTTCCGGCTCTTTTAAAATCCCAGTAATTTTTACTTTTTCTCCATACTCAAATTCTGGATATCTTTTTGCTTTAACCAAAATTTTTCCTTTTTCAGTTTTCAATGGGAAAATAGTTGATTTTTCCATTATCTTTGGTTCATCATCAACTATCCCAAAAATCGAAATCTCTTTCCCAACAAAATTTTTAATTTCTTGATTTTGGATTTTTGAAAAATAATTTTGATACCTAAAAATTCCAAAAACGAAAAACAAAAGACAAAAAGCAAAAAATAAAATGCTTCGAGATTTTGGAAAAATTGAAATTAAAATTAAAGAAAGAATTAAAATTAAAAGCAAAAACACAAAAGGAAATTTGAAAAATGAAGCTGCAAAAATGCCCGCAATGAAAAGGAGGCAAAGATAAAAAAGAATTTGAGAGGAAGTCATTAAAAAATCTTACTCTAGATATCAAAAATCAACAATACATTGAATTTAGATTGTTACAAAATACGACGATCGCCACATTTTGTAACAAATTCTTAATTTTTTCAATTCTTAATGTGGTTCGTTATCACGACGATCGAGAAATAATGAACCACCAATATGCTTTTAGAATTTAGGTAATTGAATCAAGGAAGAAAAATTCTAAAAAATCTTTTTATTTTTGAGAAAACTCCGAGTCTTAATTCTCCCCTTTCTTCTTCCAAATCAAGAGCACTCAAAACAAGACCTACCAAACTCGAAAAGGCAGGATCCTCTTCTAAATTTAAAATTCCTTTCGGCTTTCCGATTTTACAATTTAATTTAAATTTAAATTTTGCAAGTTCTAAAATTTTTGGTGCCTTTGCTCCCCCTCCTGTCAAAACTATTCCTGCTGGCAATTTTTTATCTTTTGAAACTTTTTTTAGCTCTCTCAAAACAGATTCAAAAATCGTTGAATATCCTTCCCTGATAATTCTGGCCAAAGACCTAGGATAAAAAACCAAAGGTTCTTCATCCTCGAATTCAATTTTTTCTCTTTTGTTTTTTCCTTTAAAATAGCAACTCCCAAATTCAATTTTCAACCTTTCTGCCAATTCAGGATCGATTTGCATTTGAATTGCGATTTTATTTGTAATTTCTTGAGAGCCCATTGGTAAAACTGAAAGGAAGGTTAAATTTCCTTCTTCAAAAACTGAAACTGAGGTTGTTTGAGCTCCAATGTCCAAAAGACAAACTCCAAGATCTTTTTGTTTTTCTGTTAAAACTGCTTTTGAGCAGGCTATTGGCGAAGGAATTAATTCAAAAACTTCAAGACCACAATTTAGAAGGGATTTTTTTAGATTTTCAAGATAGGGAATAAAGCATCCAAGTGCCAAGGCTTCAACCTCCAACCTTGTGCCTCTCAATCCAATCGGTTCTTTGTTTATTCTTTCTCCATCTAAAACGTAATCTTTAACTATCAAATCAAAAATTTCTTTATTGTGCCCTGCGCTCGTTATTTTTGCTTCTTGCAAAACTCTGTTTAAATCTTCCTCAGAAACTGTTTGGTCTGCCCTCGAAACAGAAACTAGGGCACGAGTTGGAACCGAAAAAAGATGGCTTCCTCCGAGGTTCACAATTGCAGAGTTTATTTTTTCTTTTAAACTTTGGTTTGCTAAAGAGATTAAATTTCTCAAAATTTTTGAAACTTTTTCAGGTTCGACAACAATTCCCTTTTTTACTCCTTCAGAATTTTCTTCTGCTTTAAAAACTGCCTCCAGCTTTTCTTTCTCTTTTCTTACGACCAAAATTTTAATTCTTGAGCTTCCAATATCTATTGCGCAAATTAAATTTTTCATTTTTTTGATAATAATTCCTTAACAATTTTTGAAACCAACGCCCCATCTGCCCTTCCTTTTACTTTTGCCATTAATTCTTTCATTACTCTTCCCATATCCTTAACGTCCTTTGCCCCAATTTTTTCAATTATTTCCTTTGCCAATTTTTCTATTTCTTTCTCAGAAAGTTGTTCTGGAAGATACTTTTTTAAAACTTCAATTTCCTCTTTCTCTTTCTTTACCAAATCCTCTCTTTTTCCTTTCTCAAATTCCAAAATCGCCTCTTTTCTTTTTTTAATCTCAGAAAAAATCACTTCAATTATTTCTTCATCAGAAAGCTGGCTTTCCTTTTCCAATTCTTCCTCCTTGACTTTCCCAAAAATCTTGTACCTCTTTTCCTTTTCTTTCTTAAAAATTGCATCTTTTAGTAATTTCAAAACAGAAATTTCCCTTTCTTTTCTTTCTTTCATTGCTCTTTTTAAATCTTCTTCAATTTTCTCTTTTAAACTCATTTTTCTAACAAACCCAATTTATCCAACTTTTCGTAATATTTCTTTAATTCCTCCCTTCTCAAGGCTCTTCTCTTTTTCTTTTCCTCAGACAAATTCCTATCTCGATACATTCTTTCTCTCGCCCTAATCAAAATCCCACTCTTTTGTACAGCTTTCTGGAATCTCCTTATTAAACTCGCTACAGTTTCTTTTTCTTTTTTTGTAACTTTTACTGGCATAATTTTATAAAATCTTTTTAACCTCTTTTATTAAATTTTTCAACTTCAATTTCTTTTGTTTCCCAGTTTCCATGTCTCTTAATAAAATTTCATCGTTTAAGGCTTCTTGCTGACCAAAAATTAAAACGTACCTTACTCCAAATTTATCTGCCAATTTCATTTGGGCTTTTAGAGAATCCTTTCCAATCGATTCATAAATTGGAATTTTTTCTTCCCTGAATTCTTCTATTAATTTTAAACTTTTTTTCTTTGCTAACTCTCCAATTTGAGCCAAAAATATTTTTGGCTTTCTTTCTTTTGGAAGCTTAACCTGTTTTTCCTTCATTAATTCTATAATCCTTTCTACTCCAGCAGCTCCCCCAACAGCAGGAACTTCTCCTCCTCCTAAAATCTTTGCCAAATTATCGTACCTTCCCCCTCCTGCTAAAGCACCGATTGCCCTTCCTTTTTCGCTCTCTTCAAAAATTTCAAAAACTGTTTTTGTGTAATAATCTAAACCTCTGACTAAATAAGGGTCTAAATTGTAGGGAAGCTGGAGTTCATCTAAAAATTCCAAAACTGATTTTAAATGGTTTTTACAACTTTCGCACAAATGATTCAAAATTTGGGGAGCTTGAGAAATGATTTGCCTGCATCTATCCTGTTTGCAATCTAAAACCCTCAACGGATTTTCTTTTAATCTTCTTTTGCAATCTGGACAAAGAGCATAAGCTCTGTGCTTTAAATAAGAAACCAAAACTTTTTTATAGTATGGTCTGCAAAAACTATCTCCGATACTGTTTATTTTTATAACAAGGTTTTCAAAACCTAATTCTTTCAAAATTTTGTAAAAAATCAAAATGACTTGGGCATCCAAGGCAGGAGATTTCTCTCCCAAAATCTCAAAGCCAAATTGCCAAAATTGTCTAAACCTTCCTGCCTGGGGGTGCTCATACCTGAAAAATTGTGAAAAGTACCAGATTTTTACAGGTTGTGGAAGAGTTTGCATTCCATGCTGAATGTAAGCACGAACTACTGGGGCTGTACCTTCTGGCCTTAGTGCCAAATGATCTCCACCTTTTGTTTTTAAAGTAAACATTTCTTTTTGGACAATATCTGTTGCTAACCCAATTCCCCTTGTAAAAAGCTCTTCCTCTTCCAAAACTGGGGTTTCGATTCTTTCAAAATTGTAAAAATCGGCAAAAGATTTAACTACTTCAAAAATTCTATTAAAGTATTTCCAGTTTTCACCCAAGATATCATGCATCCCTTTTGGGGTTTGAAATTTTGGTTTTGGCATTTTAGTAAGCAGGTGCTTCAATTTTGGCAAAAGAATAAACCGGCCACAATCTCAACAGAACTCTTCCGACAATTTCTTTTTTCTTTATAGGGCCAAACTTTCTCGAATCTAAAGAAAATTGACGATTATCACCTAAAACAAAATATTCATCTTTTCCGAGAGTAATTCTAATATCACCGGCAGTAAAAGAAAAATTCAAATATGGTTCTTGCAAGATTTTCTTTTCACCGTTTGAAATAAAAATTTTTCCATCAGAAATTTCAACAGTTTCCCCCGGCAAACCAATAATTCTTTTTATAAATCTTTGGCGCTCATTCATTGGATTTTTAAAAACTACAACCTCTCCTCTTTTTGGCTCTCTGAACCTGTAAGTTATTTCATCAATGATCAAATAATCTCCATCTTCAAAATTTGGTTCCATCGATTGGCCTTTAACAATAAAAGGCTGAAAAATAAAAAGGCGGATTGGCAAAACGATCAAAAGGGCCAAAATCACTGTTTGAAAAATTTCTTTGAAGAAATCTAAAATTTCCATAATTTAAATTATAGCAAAAAATCGATAAAATTGAAGTGATGAAAATAATCGTCGGGCTTGGAAATCCTGGAAAAAAATTTGAGAAAACGAGGCATAACCTCGGTTTTATGGTTTTGGATAGGTTTTCAAAGAAAAATAAATTTCCAAAATTTAAAATGAAAAAGGAATTTTTGGCAATGGTTTCGGAAAAGAAAATCAGAAAAGAAAAAATTATTTTAGTAAAACCTCAAACATTTATGAATAATTCTGGGCTCGCAGTAAAAGAAATTCTTAAAAAACTTCGAACATCTAACATCGAACATCTAACATCGAACTTATGGGTGGTCCATGATGACTTAGATATTCCCTCTGGAAAAATCAAAATCTCTTTTGGCCGGGGTTCGGGAGGGCATAAAGGAGTCCAGTCGATAATCGATGAAATTAAAACGAGAGATTTTGTTAGGTTTAGAATTGGAATCAAACCAAATTCAAAATTCAAAATGCAAAATGCAAAATTAAAATTTAAAATTCAAAATTTTGTCTTAGAAAAATTTAATAAAAAAGAGGAAAAAATTTTAAAAGAAGTTATTGAAATGGCTTGTCAAGCAATCAAAATGGCAATAAAGGAAGGAGTAGAGAAAGCAATGAGTGAATTTAATAAATAAAAAACTGCGAGCCGCGAGGTTAGTCACTCGGACTTCCCCGCATTTAAGAGCGAAGATGGGAGGTAACACCTTCACCCACTCGCAGTCAAAATATAATAACAAATTTTAATGGATTTGTCAAGAGAAATCGATAAAGTTTTGATTGCTTCAATCATCCCCTATTTTCTAGAAAGGGAGAATCTTTGGTTTGGAAAAAATTTAAAAAAGATTTTGGAAGCAAGAGAAACTCAAATTTTTTGGCAAGAGAATACTTTGTTTTTGGAAAAAAATTTAAAAATCCCTTTTTCTTTTTTGTTGAGAAAATTGGATGAAATGGGATATGAAAAAGTTTGGCAAGTTTCTGAAATTGGAGAATTTTCTCAGAGAGGAGGAATTGTTGATGTTTTTCCAATAAACTTGAATTTTGCAATCAGGATCGAGTTTTTGGGAAATAAAATCGAAAACATTTTTAGATTGCCTCTCGAAATAGAAAATGAGAAAAGAGAAAAGGAAATTTTGAAAAAGAGGTTGAAATCTCAAAAAATTTTCTCAGATCTTAGGGGTTTAAAGCCTGGAGATTATATAGTTCATCTAGACCATGGAATTGGAATTTATAATGGGCAACGAACAATAAACAAAG
>Ga0080004_1131222_pt1 | contig 13005 bp, 20 predicted proteins | sample WasSprMetagenome_FD_69207 | JGI IMG/M metagenome (GOLD analysis project Ga0080004, IMG submission 69207) | Sulfidic aquatic microbial communities from Washburn Spring, Yellowstone National Park, USA - WS (SPADES assembly) (version 2) | ecosystem: Environmental > Aquatic > Thermal springs > Hot... | reverse complement strand
AGAATAAAGTTAAAAGATGGTTTTATAGCTACCAGCGGAGAATATGCTGAAAGACTTGTAGATAGAGCACAAACACAAGCTTTAACAAAATTTGGTATTATTGGTGTTGAGGTTAGAATAATGAAAGAAATGCCAAAAGAGTTTATTTTTGAGAAGAAAATAGAAAAAGGTGAAGAGAGTGAAGAGAAAGGAGTTTCTGAAGAAAATAAGGGAGGAACCATTGGAACAACTGAAGAAAAGGCTCAATGATTTAAGGTTAGAACTAATGAAAGAAAGAGGTTTTGTAGCTAGTGGTAGGCCTATAAAAGATACATCAAAAATAAAAAATTTAAAAAGAAATATAGCTAGGATACTAACTTTAATTAGGGAGAGATCCCGAAAATGAAAAACATAACTGGATTGCCCGAAGAACTTGGAATTGAAGAAGCTTTAGAAAAGGAAGAAGCTAAAATAAGAGTTTATGTTGAAGCAAGAAGGTTTGGTAAGCCAACAACAATAATAGAAGGAATAACAAAGGACGTTAAAAATGTTCTAAAAGAACTGAGGAAGAAATTCGCATGCGGGGGAACCTTTAAAGATAATCATATAGAGTTACAAGGAGACCATAGGAAAAGAATGAAAGAAGTTTTAACTTCTCTTGGGTTTAAAGAAGAACAAATAGAAATTTTATAACAGAAAACAAAAGCAAGAATGATAACAGAAAAAAATTTGGTTAGACATGAGTTAATTGGGTTAGAGGTTGAAATTAGAAAAAGTACAAATAAAAGTCAGATTGGAATCAAAGGAAGAGTTGTTGATGAAACTTATAACATGCTTGTTATAGAAACGGAAAATGGAGAGAAGAAGGTTGAAAAGAAAAGTTGTGTTTTTGTTTTTAAGTTACCAAATGGGAAAAAAGTTGAGGTTGAAGGATGGGTCTTGGTTGGCAGGCCAGAAGATAGAATAAAAAAGAAGTTGCCAAGATTTTAGAATTGTTTTTGCTTTTTATCAAACAACAACTTAATGGCTTATTTCAAACGTTTATAAGATATTATTTTCTTTTTCTAACCTTGAATAAAAGAGAATCTAGTTTTGTATTAACTTCCGATTTGAAATTCAAAAAATCTTTTTCAAACTTCCAAAAATCTTTTCGAAAATTCCAAAATTCTCTTGTCAACCAGAAAAGCCATGAAAGTATAACCCCGCTTGTAGATACATCAATTTCCATTTTTTCTGGAGAGTGAAGAATTCCAATCCATTCTAATGCAACTATAACAACAACTACTATCAACAAACCCCATGCTGTTATTGCAAGAAAGATTGAAAGCAAGTCTGAAAGAAATTTTTTAATTTCTATCTTCCTTTGCATCTTTGCGTATATGATTGTTGCGATTGAAAAAGAAATTAATAAGGCTATAAACTCGCTTTTTAACAAAGGAACGTTTAAAATTAAATTAAGGAATAAACCTGTAATTGCAAGAATTATTGCTCCTATAAAGGAAACTTTATACCTTTTTTCTGTTTCCATTAAAAATATTACACAAGCTGAATAAAAACTTTACCATAAGATACTTCTAAGATTATTCAAATGTTCTATATGGGACAAGCATAAAGATTTATAGATACTCTTAGTTTTTTGCAAGTGTCAGCTTAAACAACTATTTTTCTTAGTTTGGTAATTGAAATGCTTTCTAAAGCTAATTTATGAGAAAAAGAAATCTGTATACTCTTGTTTTTTCTCTTTAAATTCTTTTACTTCTTCCTCAAGCGTTTTATCTTTTGTAGCTTTCACGCTTCTTCTTCTAACTTTTATCAAAACTGGAAAGTTAACAGCTTCTCCAACAATAAAAGCTTCTCCAACTTTTAAGCCAGAAATCGCTTTTGCTATTTCCGCAGTTATACCTTCACTACTCTCTTCTATATGATCCAAATCATAAGGATTGGTTATTCTTAGAATTATATGAGTGTTACATTGACTTAAAGCTGTCGTGGAAAGTCTTATTGGTCTTTGACTTATTAGAACTAAACTTGCGAAAAACTTTCTTCCTTCTCTAGCTATTTGCTCTATAACGCCTCTTGAAATAGCCTTACTCTCTTCCTCTCCCTCTGGGCAAAATTGATGTGCCTCTTCGATGATAATTATAAAAGGTGGTATTGTTTTGTTTCTCCTAGCTTCGAACAAACTTCTAGCTATTCTAGCAACAACAATTTGTTTTTCTTTCAAATGAATAAAAGATGATAAGTCAATAACACTCAAACCAGAAACTCTTGCTAATTCTTGTAAAGATGGCTTATCCACGTTTGAAAACAAGCCAGTAGAATTTAAATCTTCGAGCCAAGAAATCAAGGCGCTTTTTACATTTTGTTTTATGTCAGAATTCTCAACTTCTCTAATCAAATCGTCCAAACTATAAGCTTTCTTCTTTTCTCTAAGTTTATCTATTATTTTTATTAAATCTCTTCTTTGAGCTGCAGACATTTCTGGAATTAGCTCGGCAAAAGAACTAGCTGAAAGTTTATAAGTTGCAAAGCTTATGTTATCCTTATTCCAAACTTTTGTTTTAGATGAAAACCTTTCATCCTGAGAAAAAGCAACGTATTCGCCATGAGGATCTATAACTATTACTGCTGGAGAATCTTCTCTTGAAAGCAATTCTTCTATTAAGACGTTCGTTAAATGAGACTTTCCGCTGCCAGAAATTCCGAGTATAGCTAAATGTTTTTTGAACAACCTAGTTATGTTTAACTTTGCCTCTAAGTTATGATGCTCAACAATACCAATGCTTAAACCACTATCATCAAAACCAAAAACTTTTTTCAAAATCTCATTATCAGCCAGAAAAACTTTTGTTGAAGGAGAAGGCGGAATTGTAACTCTTTTTTCTTCGCTATCAACAAAAACTCCTAAAGGTTTAACTTTAGCTATCAAATACTCCCATCTCTCTACAGGAAATTGCTCATTCAAAGCTCTACCATAATTCTCAAACTCACTTACAGTTTCCGGGCTTGAAAAATATTTATTTGCTTTTTCTAACTCTTCTATTCTTCCAACTAACAGTCCTTCTCTCGTTGTTAATTTTACATACTGATTCTTTTTTATTTCAACGTCTTTCTTAACAACAAACCAAAATTCGTTAGTAGAAGGGCCATTGAAAGAAATTACAGCTCCAACTTCCATAAATTTTTGATTGGATTCTTTAAATAAATTTGAAAAATCAAAGGCTTTATTTCAAAAAGAAAAATTTCTAAATGTTTCCGGAAGAAGTTTTGACAAAAACAAAGAAAGGTAACATAGAAGTTAGAAACCTTATAGCAAGAGGAAAGTTTGTTTGGTATGATTATAGAGATCCAAAAACTTTTGAGAAGGTTGAGAATGGAAAAAGCAGAATTTTTTTAAAGGACGAAGAAGGAAATGTTTTTAGTTATTTTCTAATTCCCCTAAAAGATGGAAGACTTTTGCTAATAGAAGCTGAGAAAGAGGAGAACAAAAAAGTTTGGAATGACAAAAAGAAAAAGGCAGAAGATTTATGGCTTTGAAAGAAATAGAAAAGAAAGCAAGAAAACTTTTTAGAGAAGGAAGAGTTAGGTTAGATTTCGAAAGCGAAAAAAGGATTTATTTTACTGTTTATAGCAGAGACGTTCATTCTGTTATTTATGATAAAGAAAAAAACGATTTCAAATGTGATTGCAAGTATTTTTCTGTAAAACAAAAGGAATGCTCGCATATAAAAGCATGCAAGCTTTTGCTAAAAGATTTAGAGAAGAAAAAGCATTAAATTTATGATAGTTTGGATTCTTCTACTATTAGCTTCGCTCGGCTTACTTTACAAAGTTAGCGAAATTGTCGAAAAAGAATTAGTAAAATTTGCTGAATACTCTGGAATAACTCATTTAGCTGTAGGTTTTATTTTTCTAGCAGTTGTAACTTCTTTGCCAGAATTATCAATCTCCATTAGCTCTGCTTTTCTTAAAAATCAAGAAATTTCTCCAGGCGTGTCAATAGGTAATGTTCTTTACGATCTTCTTTTAATTTTACCAATAGTCTCAATATGGTATGGATTAAAAGTTGATGAAGGAAATTTCAGAAAAATTAAGCAACTTTCATTAATTTCTCTTTTGTCACTCTTTCCGATAACAATTTTAAAATCTATTGAAAGAATCTACGGTTTAGCTCTTGTCATTTCTTTTATCGTACTCTCAAGATATCTTCTACAAGAAAAAGCAAAGAAGCAAGTTCAATCTACAAAAGAAGAAAGATTTAGAAACAAAATGGTTCTTGCTTTTTCTTTAATTTCTCTTTCTTTTCTCTCATTTTTAATAAACCTTTCTACGAAAAAAAATTTCAGAAGCAACAAAAATTTCAAGTTTTTTAATAGGTTCAATCATTGTATCAATAGCTACAAGTTCTTCTGAGTTTTTTGCTTGTATTGCTGCAGGAAAAAGAAAGAATTATGGTATAATTATTGGAACTATTTATGGAACTTTGGTCTTTGATACAATGTTCGTCATTGGTTCAACCTCTCTTCTAACACCAATAACATTTTCTAATGTTAATCAATTTCTCTTTCTTTACTGCTTTCTTTTTGTTTCTTTAATCTCAATAATTCTCATGCTTGTAAGAAAGAAAGAAATTGGAATTGATTCTTCTGTTTTCTTGCTCATGCTCTTTGCTCTTTGGATATTTTTATCAATTTTGATTGGAATATAAGTTATGATTGAATTGGATGGAGCTATAGGTTATGGGCAAGTTTTAAGAACAGCAATTGCTTTATCAGCATTAACTTTACAGCCAATAAAAATCTTTAACATAAGAATAAACCGACCAAATCCTGGTTTAAGACCTCAGCATTTAACTGGAGTTTTAGAAGCCGCAAAACTTTGTCATGCTGAAGTAAAAAACACAAAAATTGGTTCTACTGAAATAACCTTCATACCAAAAAGATTAGAAATTCCTGATAAAATGATTATAGATATAAAAACAGCTGGCAGTATAACTTTACTTTTACAAACAATTTTACCAATAATAATATTCTCGAATAAAAAAATCTCCTTAACGATTTTCGGTGGCACTGATGTTTCTGGTTCTCCAACAATAAACTATTACAAAAAAGTTTTTCTTTACTACTTGGAAAGGTATGGGGTGAAAACTAACATTGATGTAGAAAGGTATGGATTCTATCCAAAAGGAGGAGGAAAAGTAAAAATTGAAATTGAAGGAATAAAAAAGTTGAGAAGCGTTAAATTTTTAGAAAGAGGAAGTTTAAAAGGAATTTCTGCTTTTAGTATTGTTAGTAAAGAATTACAAAAAGCTAAAGTAGCAGAAAGGCAAATTTCGGGTTTAGAAGAAATTGTTGGAAAAGTGAATGGAAGTTTTCAATATGTTGATAGTTTAAGTGTTGGTACTTCTTTGCTAGCAATTGCTGAATACGAGAATTGTATTTTGGGTAAAGATGGTTTAGGAGAAAAAGGAAAAAGAGCAGAAGATGTTGGTAGAGAGGTTGGATTGGAGTTGAAAAAAAGCATTGAAAGCAACGCATGTTTAGATAAATTTATGGCTGATCAGATCTTAATTTTCGCTGCTTTAGCAGAAGGAACTTCCGAATTTACTATTGAAGAATTTACTGAACATGTTAATACTAATATTTTAACTTGTGAAAAGCTTTTGAATGTAAAATTTGAGAAAGAAGGAAATAAGATTAGAGTTAAGGGAATAGATTTCTCACTTTAAACATTTAAAGTATAAAATCTAAAACTTTGATTATGACTAAAGGAACGCCCTCAATGGGTAAGAAACAGCATGTATTGCATATAAGATGTAGAAGGTGTGGTAGAACTTCCTATAGAGTTGATAAGCATTATTGCTCTGCTTGTGGTTATGGAAGAAGTAGCAAATTGAGGAAATATTCTTGGCAAACTCATACTTTGCAAAGAGAAAGAAGGTTTTAAAAATTATTGTATTCTAGTATCAGTATAGTAGCTTGTGAAAATTTATAAAGTTTACTAATTAAAGTTAATGATGAGTGCTGAATATTCACGTCTTATTCAGCAAGATCTTAAACATCTAGAAGAAAGGTTGATGAAAAATGAAGAAATGAGTACAGCTGAAATAAAAGATGGTATTAGTTTTTTGATTAGAACTATTAAGTATGCAGAGGGAAAGAACTCAGAAGTATATTCACAAGCTTTAAGACTCTTAAAGAGTTATTGGGAGAAACTTCCGCCAAGTGAAATAAAAAATGGTATAGTTAAAATTTCTGATACGACGTTTCTTGGAAAAGGGGAAAATGGCACATTTGTAGTTTATGAAGTAATTAATGATTAGGAATAATAAAAGCTTCTTATTTTTCATAAATTTAGCTAAGAAGATTTTTTGAAAATTATAGATTGTAGAAAAGAAAAACTTTTTAAATCAAAAAACTAAATGAGGGTGGGCATTTCCCCTCCCTAGGAGGAGGGAAATGCTCGAAAAAATTGCATTAGCTGAAAATAAAGATAGAATAAAGCTTTTTAAAACAAAAGAAATGCAAGCAATAATAAAAATAGAATCTGCTGTTCTAAAAGGAATAAGAAACTACTTTGAAAAGGAAGGATTTGTAGAAATTGTCGTTCCACATATAACAAAAGTAACAGGAGCGTGCGAAAATCTTTCAACGTTGTTTGAGTTAGACTACTTTGGAAGAAGAGCTTACCTTTCACAAACGGGTCAGTTGTTCCTAGAAATTCTTTCACCAATCTTCAAAAAAGTTTGGTGTAGCATTCACAGCTTTAGAGCAGAGCCAGAAGTTGATGATAGGCATTTGACTGAATTCACTCTAATTGAAATAGAATTTCTTGGTAATTTGCAACAATTGATGGAGTATGAAGAGAAAGCAATATATTCTGCAGTCAAAGAAGTTTCTAAGCTAGAAGAAGAATTAGAAATTCTAGGAATAAGCAAAGAAAGATTAAAAATTTTCAAACCACCTTACAAAAGAATAACTTACTCTGAAGCAATAGAAATTTTAAGGGAATTTAATCTGAAATTTGGAGATGATTTGAAAAGCAAGCATGAAAGAAAGCTGGCAGAAATGTTTGGCCCAGTTTTCATAACACATTATCCAAAAGAAATAAAATTCTTTAACATGAGAGAGAATGATGAGGATCCAAGAATCGTTAACAGCATTGATTTAATTTTGCCTTTAGCCGGAGAAGCTGCAGGAGGGGCTGAAAGAGAATTCAGATATGAAAAGTTAATCAAAAGATTGAGAGAGTCTACAATGTTTAAAATATTGGTAGAAAGAGGAGGATCAGAAAAAGATTTTGACTGGTATCTAGAATTTTGGAAAGAGCATGAAGGAACTTTACATTCTGGTTGTGGAATAGGAGTTTCTAGAGTTGTTCAATCAATAATAGGAAGTAGTGATATTAGAACAACAACGCCATTTGTAATGAACAAGAACAATCTTTTCTAACTTTTTCTTTTTTTATCTATTTGTTCAATAAAGCTTACACTAACTCCTTTGGTTCCTTAACTTCTATCACATTTACTTTTTTAATTTCTCTATCTAGTGAAATTTAATCACAATTCTCCGGTATAGCAGTTGTAATTATAAGTTAAAATGAATTATAAAGGTACTTAAAAACTTATTTTCATACATAGTGTTTTCTTATGCGGGGGGTGGGATTTGAACCCACGAAGGGACTAACCCACCAGCACCTCAAGCTGGCGCCATTGACCAGGCTAGGCGACCCCCGCAATAGAAAAATTTTTCATCTTACAAATAAAATTTTCAACTTGCTTGTTTCTTTGTTAAATATATCCAAATTTCTTTGAAAAAATCTTGCTGCTCTGTTTTAATTTCTTTGTTTTTTTCCAAATGTAATATTGGTAGAAAATTCATAACTATCTCGTTTCTTTTCCATTTTTCAACAATTTCTTTAAATTCAACCTTTCCTTTTCTTGAATACAACTCTTCTATCTTTTGTAAAACAATTTGAATTCTTTTTTCTATGTCTTCTTCTAAATTTATCTCCTTTTGCAACCTTTGAGACAAAACTTCTTTTCTCTCTTTCTTTCTTTTTTCAACTTCCATGGCTTTTTTCAAAGCAATTATAAGCTCATCTAAAGTTATTTGTCTTCTTGGAATCCTTTTGATAGGATAAGCAAGCTTAAGCATTTCTGGCTTAACATCAAAAAATTCTGGAATTTCCTCTTCTTTTTCTTCAATCTTCTCCTCTTCTTTAATCATCAAATATTCTGCCTTCATTCTTAACAAAATAGAAGCGATAAAAACAACTTTTGCTGGAATTCTAAAATCTAATTCTTTAGCTCTCTTCAAAAAATTTATAAAACCGTCGCATAGCTTTACAATATCAACATTCCAAGGATCAATCTTTTCTATGTTAACGATGTAATAAATTATCTCTTCCCAGCTTTCTTTTTCAATTATAACTTTAAGCAAGTTTTCTTCACTAATTTGTATCTCTTCCATGTATGAAATTGATTTTTGAGTTTATACGATAAAATCTAAAATGTTTTGGTATATTTTTCTTTCAATCATTACAATATTTCTTCTAAAAGTTTGGATAGATTTGATAAGAAACGAAGCTATTTTCATTCCTTTGCCAAAAAATACGATTAGAAAAATGTTGAAAGAGGCAAAAGTTTCCTCTAAAGATATAGTTTACGATTTGGGTTGTGGAGACGGAAGAGTTTTAATAATTGCAGCCAAAGAATTTGGAGCAAGAGCAATTGGAATAGAGAAGAGTTGGATACTAGCAAAAATCTCAGAATGGAGAATAAAGAAAGAAAAGTTAGAGGGAAAAGTAAAAGTTATAAACAAAGATTTTTTTAAAGTAAACTTAACAAATGCTACTGTAGTTTTTGCTTATTTATCAAAAAAAGTAAACAAGAAATTAGAACCAAAATTAAAGAAAGAATTAAAAAAAGGGGCGAGAATTCTTTCTGCTTCTCACGAGTTTAAAGGATTAAAGCGTGTTAAAAAATTTAAAACTGGTCACTTTTATTCTTATCTTTACATCATTTAAATTGTAAATTCAATTAGCATAATGGAAGTTGAAGGGAAAACGATAAGAGAAGTTCTCCAAAAGCTTTTACAAGAAATTAACAAAAATGTTGAAGGCAAAAACCTTCAAGAAAATTTCTCTACAAAATTCGAAGTAAAAGGAAAGGATATGAGAGAAGTAATAGAAAATTTTGCTAAAAAGATTGCAGATTATTTTGAAAAGAAAAAGGCAATTTTTGAAAGTTTAGAAGCAGAAATAATCCCTAGCAAAAAATGGATTTTAAGACTTTCTTTAAATGGAAAAATTTTTGAAAGCATTACAAAAAATTTCAAAGAAATGAGAGTTTTAGAGCTTGAGGAAACTATGGAAGGGTGGAAACTTTCGTTTTCAATGGAATAAAAAATGAAGAACAATCAAAGCAACTCCAATACTCACCAAAATATAAACCAATTGCTCCGGCTTCAATTTTATTTTGCTTTCTTCCTCTTCTCCGTATCTTATCAAACCACCAATTCCCATTGGAACATAAACTTTATCTTTCTTTGCCATATTTCAACTTGTATTAAAAAGATAAAAATTTAAGATAATTTATGAAAAGTAAGATTGTTGAAGTTTTAAAAAATCTAGGATATGAAATTAGTGAGAAAGAAATTGAGGAACCGCCAAGAAAAGAGTTAGGTGACTATTCTTTTCCTTGTTTCAATCTTGCAAAAAAGCTAAACACTAATCCAATAGAATTGGCAAAAGAAATAACAAGAAAAATTCCAGTAGACAGGTATCCTTTTCTTTTGAAAGTGGAAGCAGTTAATGGATATGTAAATTTTTTCATTTACTGGGAAAAAGTTACAAACGAAATTTTAGAAAAAATCTTAAGTATGAAAAAACTCGATTTTGGAAATAAACAAAAGGTTATGGTTGAATTTTCTCAACCAAATCCTGTGCATTCAATGCATATTGGTCATGGAAGAGGAACTTTTATTGGCGATGTTTTATCTAGAATTCTAGAATTCTCGAACTTCAAAGTCATTAGAGCTAATTTGATGAACGATACTGGATTACAAGTTGCAAAATTAGTTACAGGCTATCTTTTATGGTATAATGGGAAAACTCCTGATAAAAAGCCGGATTACTGGCTTTGGGAGATTTATGTAAAATTTCATGAAGAAGTAAAGAAAGATGCAAGCTTAGAAGAAAAAGCAAGAGAGATTTTAAGGAAGTATGAAATTGAAAAAGATAAGGAAATAATCAAAGTTTGGAATAGAATTGTCAAATGGTGTGTGAAAGGGTTTAAAGAAACTTACAAAAAACTTAAAATAAAGTTTGATGTTTGGTTTTATGAACACGAGTTTAGAGAAAAGGGAAAAGAAATTGTTTATCAAGCTTTAGCTAAAAACTTAGCTTTTAAGAGCGAGGAAGGAGCAATAATTGCAAAATTAGAAGATTACGGATTACCAAATTGTGTTATTTTAAGGTCTGATGGCACTGGCTTGTATTTCACAAGCGATTTGGGTTTAACTGTTCACAAGTTTGAGAAGTATAAGCTAGATAAATCCATATGGGTTGTTTCAACACAACAATCTCTCTATTTTAAGCAACTTTTCAAATTTTTAGAATTACTTGGATTTGAATGGGCTAGAAATTGTTATCATTGTGCTTTTGAACATGTTAGTTTACCAGAAGGGAAAATGTCCTCTAGAGAAGGAAAGGCCATCCTTTTAGATGAAGTTATTAACATGTTAGAAAGAAAAGCAAGAGAAGAAGTTGAAAAGAGAAATCCAAAGAAAAGCAAGAGAAGAATATCTATCGTTGCAAGAAAAATAGCAATTGGTGCTTTAAAATATTCTATACTGAAAATCCAGCCAGAAGACCAAATAATATTTGAGTGGGAAAAAATGCTTCAACTAGAGGGAAATACCGGTCCTTACATACAGTATGCTTGTACAAGATGCAAAGGGATACTTAAAAAGGCGAAGAAATTCGAGGAAAAACTTTCTCCAAAGAAGCTTAGAGAGGAAGAAGCTTTGCTAATAAAAAAGATTGGGGAATTTCCATTTTTAATACAAAAAATAGTAAAGGAAATGAAACCATATTATTTAGCTAATTACCTATACGAGCTTTCGACGCTTTTCAACAACTTCTACGAGAAAGTTCCTGTTCTGAAAGAAGAAGATAAAGACATTAAAGCCTTTAGATTAACATTAGTTAAAGCCACAGAAAAAGTTTTGAGTTTAGGGTTAAATTTACTTGGAATAGATGTTCCAGATTTCATGTGAATTTAAACTTCCCCAGAATGATCTTTAAGCCAGTTTTCTACAGCCTTTTTTATAGCAACTAGTCTGATTTCTCCATTTGGCAAAGTCCTTCTTATTGTTACGGGAACCATCTTTTTCTTGAATTCTTCTTTTGCCAATTCTATTGGATTAGTTTTTTCACTTTTCACTAAAACAGGTGCACCTAAAGAAATTTGTAAAGCTCTTGCACTTATTATTCTTGCAACTTCAAATCTAGTTAACTTATCTTCTGGCCACTCCATTAAAATCACTCATGGTTTAAACTGTGCTACATGTTTAAATAAGTCAGCATGACCTAAAAACATTCTTCTACAACAATATCTTTTAACCCCAAGCTCATCCAAAACCTTTGCAGGATCTTCACCATTTTCGACTCTTTTCTTATACTCTTCCCATAAATGACCTATAACTTTCCCACATGTAAAACATCTAACCGGAAATAAAATAATTATCACCTCTTGAGACCATAAAATACTTCTTGATTTTTGAATTTAAAAATATTCGTAAATAAATAAAAATTGTGATTCGATGAAAAGAATAATAAAAATTAAAGCAGATCCTAAACAAAAAGCTTTAAATGTTTTGAAGAAAATTTCAGATCCTGAAATTGGAGCCAATATTGTAGATCTCGGATTGATTTATGATGTGAAAGCTGATGAGAAAAATGTAAATGTTTTAATGACACTAACAAGTCTTGGTTGTCCACTTGGCAATTATCTTATAGCTGAAGTAGAAAACAAGCTTAAGGAAGCTGGATTCAAAAATGTTAATGTTAACATAACTTTCAATCCACCTTGGACGCCAGAAAGAATGAACAAAGAGTTAAGAAAAAAATTAGGAATTTAAACTTTTGATAAAACGTAAAATATTGATTTGATAGCCAAAAATTCGCTTATCAAACTGTTTTCAATTGGCTTGAGACAACAAATATCTACACCAATTAGTTTGCCTTTGATAGACTCGATAATATCTACAAAGTCAAAATAAGATAAACCTCCAGGCTCTGGATAATCTGTTGAGGGAAGAATTGAAGGATCGAAAACATCTACATCAAGAGAAATGTAGATTTCTGAGTTTTTGGTAAATTTCCCTATCTCATCTAGAACACCTACTTTATTTCTGATAATCTCTAATGATGTGAAAAATTTTACTCCTTTATCTTTTAGAAAGTTTATTTCTTCTTCATCAAAAGATCTCAAACCAATCAACAAAACTTCAATATTAGAATTTTCTAAAAGTCTTCTTAGCCAAGTAGAACCGTTGAATTTCTTTTCATCTTTGTTCTTATCCACATCAAAAACAATTATCTCATCTATGTATTCATCCTTACAATCAGCATGAGCATCGAAAACGATTAACTTTTCTTTTTTCAAATTTTTAGTCGCATAAAAAGTTGGTAAATGGCCTCTTGAAAGCATGAATGGAATTTTGTTTTCTTTTCTAATTTCGATGAATTTTTGAGTGATTTCCTCAAAATTTCTGATTTTTAGATCTCCGGCGTCAAACAATCTGACTTTTTCTAATAGGTTGTTTCCATGGAAATCAAAAGGCTCAACAAAATAGCTAACATCTCTTATTTTTTCTAGAAGTAATCTTGAGTCTTTTGTATAATCTATGCCAAAGAATATTACATTGGCTTCTTTTTCATCAAAGTGAGAAATTGCGAATTTTTTCATGAATAGAGTTAATTATAAAAAATAAAAACAGATTTCTTTTAGAGATGTAATAT
>Ga0080004_1130031_pt1 | contig 13006 bp, 14 predicted proteins | sample WasSprMetagenome_FD_69207 | JGI IMG/M metagenome (GOLD analysis project Ga0080004, IMG submission 69207) | Sulfidic aquatic microbial communities from Washburn Spring, Yellowstone National Park, USA - WS (SPADES assembly) (version 2) | ecosystem: Environmental > Aquatic > Thermal springs > Hot... | reverse complement strand
AGCCATACGGGTTAAGGCTGCAGCTGAAAGGCTTGGAATGCTCCTTGAAACCTTCATAATAGTCATGGTTTTGATGTCGCTGTGCTTCTACATCCTATTCAGCGTTGAATCCATATACAGCATAGGCATATCTATGTATTCAGGCATAATCCTCTACACTTACATTTTCACGCCCATGCTATCGTTGATGTTCATTTATCTTGCCCACAGCATGCAGCCCAAAACACCAGTGGTTGACATGCAGCCATACAAAGCCTTCGGAATTTCAAGCATCTTCGGCATAATACTGCTTCTCCTACTTACAAACTTCTTCGGACATACGCAACTCCCCCTCTTCAGCCAACTCCAAACAATAATTGATCTGCCAGTCGCCATAGCCCTATCGCTGTTTGTAGCCACATTTCCGGCAGCTATTGTTCACCAAAAGGTCAGCAGCAAAAAAGCCAGCCTAGAACAGGGCGTAACAAGCTTCCTAAGAGATCTAACAGAGGTCAGGAAAACAGGCCTGTCCCCTGAAAAATGCATTGAAAGCCTCGCCAACAGGGACTACGGAGAGTTCAGCAAGGAACTGCGCAAAATAAGCTCTGAAATTTCCTGGGGTGTGCCCGCTAGAAAAGTGATCATGGACTTTGTTAGGCGGGTTAAAAGTTGGATGGTCCAGCTTGTCATGTTTCTCCTTGTAGAGACCATGGACGTGGGCGGCGGCACCATCGCAATGATCGAGTCCCTCGCCCGATTCAACAACCTAACACAGGAAGTTGAGAAGGAGAAGAAGATGGCTGTCCGCCCATACATAATGATGCCCTACTTCGCCGCCATCCTCCTCGTAGCAACAACAGTGATGATGATAGGCTTCACGTCCGGCACTCTGGGTGTGGCCGGAACAAGTCAAAAAAGAGATCTAGGGCCCATGATAACAACTTTCGTAACTTCAGCCATATTCCACAGCTATTTAATCGGCATAGTAGCTGGCAAAATAAGCGAGGAATCCATAGCTGCAGGTTTCAAGCATGCAGCAATCCTTGTAATCATAGCTGTTCTAGCAGCCAAAATAGTTCCTAACTTTATGAAGTTTGGCGTTTAAGGAGGATAATGTATTGAAAAATGGAAAGCTAAAGTCCCTGTGTTGGAAAGAAAATAGGAAGGCTGTTAGCCCAGCAATTTCCACAGTAATAATCATCGCAGCTACTATAGTCTTAGTTCTGGTTGCCAGCAGTTACGCTTATCAAGTTTTAGAACGTCAAAAAGGGGCATCCGAATTTGACGCTATAAAGAAATCTTTCATAACATTTGATGATGCCATAAGAGACATTGCATGGGATAAGGGTGGAGCACGCTCCACGCGGTTCACAGCTAACTACGGGATATTGGAAGTTATCCCCGCAAATGTACAGAAAGGACTACCCATAAACGTAACCATCGAAGAATATCCAACAGTAAGATACATGAATTTTACAGGTTATTTAAGGTATAACCTGTCAACATACTACATTACCTTCGGTAACGGTTACAGAACACATTTATTCGGCGACGATAAAACTCTAATATCCAAGGGCACCGAAAATTTCGGTACAGCCATAATTGAACAACAGTCCAAATGGGTTTCCTTAACCCTCTTCTACAGAGTCAAAGCCTCGAGGACAGCCTACGTTAAAGTGGGAACGGATTACGTCAATTACATAGAAATTTTAATTATAAAAATAACAACAACACAATGGACGCCAATAAAGGGCGACTTAGACCTTGCGGCTAAAAATAATGCCATAATAACACAATCCTACGGGCCTTACAACGCCGGAAATAAATGCACCATTTCAGTTCAAATAGGGGGCTTAAAAAGTACAACCTCTATAAATTTAGAACATGGAAAAGTTGTTTTCAACTTTATCATAGCTGAAGTCTACATAAGCGCTTAAGGGAGGGGGTAGAAGCTTGCCTGCACCAGTGATAAGCCATCTCATCTGCAGCACAGCTTTAATAGCATTAATTTTTGTCCTGCCCTACTTTTACGCCATAATCGTAGACAATATTCGTATGGATATGGTTCGTAGGGAATTAAAAGAAATAACTGATTACGTTTCTAACACTATAGCCAACCTATATTTCCTAGTTAATTCATCAGAGGTCGTTAACGTTTCACTGCAGAAAGAGCTTGTGTATTTACCTTCAAACGTTGAAGATTTCGTTTACATCTTGAAAATAGTAGAAAGCAATGAATATGCTCTGAAAGTAACTGCTTACTTGAGGGATAGGCCTTATGTTGCTGCAGATGCGTGGTTAACCCCTGGATTAAAAATTGATACTGCAAGAAGCTCCATTGTAAGCTGTGGATTAACGGTTTTAGTTGGCTGCTTCAGGAATAGCACAGGTGTTTATGCTTGGATCGGTTATGGATAAATGATATGTGTAGCTGTCGAACTATTATATAGTAAGACTTAATAAACAGTTTTACATAAAACTACTAGGAGATTCAAAATGGTTAATCCAGTCTATGACCACATAATTGCAATCATAATCATCTGCACAGTATTCATTAGCACAGTAATTGTACTACCAACATTAGGTATCACAAGTGTGAATTTTAAGGCCGTAGACCAGCAACAATTGAGAAACACCGCAATAAACGTTTTCAACGCGATGCTGCTAGAAACAGGTGAACCGGTAAACTGGGGTTCAATGCGACCATTTTACATGAATGATCCGCGTGTCAAGAAGTTTGGACTGGCCAGTTCTGAAGATACAACATTTTATGTGCTTGACCCTGATAAGGTTCAAAGGCTTGTTGTTGGAAACCCTCTAAATTACTGTGACTATAATAGGGTGCGTGAATTGCTTGGATTACATGATTATGGTTTTCATCTCCGAATAGTTCCTCCTTTCAACGTAACATTCCTAAGCGTTTCAGTTACGGGTAATTTGCTACGATATAACGCCAGCGTTTTTTACCTAGATGGAACACCTATACCCAATGCTGAGGCGTATGCAACAGTTGTATATACAAAAGGTAACAATTATTTTAACGTAAGTCAAGCGGGTCCCGTATATTCAAATTCCATAGGCGTGTGTGAGGGCACGGTTACTTTAGCAATTAGCAACCCAGACTATTATACGGTGATTCTGAAAGTGACCGTTTCCAACGTAGCCACACTTGTAGTTACTTCAGGAAGGAATTTTGAAAATAAAATCGCAAGAATAAACGTGGTTTACGACACAATCGTGCTGACAAGCTGGAAGGATCCACCTGATTACAATGTTCCTCCAAATGATAATGTGTGGATTCTAAACATAGTGACTTTCAGCAGCAGCGGCTCGATTTGGTATTTATTTAAAGGTGACAAACAGGGACAAGATAATAAATTCAACACAGGAGACGGTCCTTTCGAGCGTTGGAGTCGGAACTTTCAAGGTCTACACGACTTTCAACCAGTCATATTAATATTTGACTTTTGGGCTGTAGATCAAATAACCGGCAGAGGTCGCAAGCAAGTTCTGATCACAACGGCTTATCCAGACCTGCTAGGCACAAATATCTTTGAATATGGTGATCTACCTAAAAGCGGCAGCACGGTTGTCAAGATTCAAAGAAGTGTAATCATATCAGGCATGACATACACAGCGGAGTTGTGGCTTTGGAAAGAATCTCCATAAAAGGTACTAAAGGGCAGATGCGAATTGTCGAGGTCATCATCGCCTCCTTTATTATCATGTTCGCTTTATCTTTCGCAAACATGCTCGCAGTAACCCCAACAAGCCCCAAATATGAGGTAACCGAACTAGAAAAGATGGGATACAACGTACTTTTCGATTTAGACAAACGAGGGATTCTAGCAAACTTTGTCTATAATAGGCAGTGGAATGATCTTCAAGCCGCATTAAGAGTTCTCCTACCCTTAGATGTATACTTTAATCTGACCGTTTGCTACTTGAATGGGACGGAAGTTAATGAAATACCAATCTTTTATGGTAACAGGGAAACTTTTACTTCTTCCAAAAACGTAGCCTCTGTAACCTATTGTTTATGCGGCTACTTTAACTCCACAATCAACAATGCCGACTATGACCCCAGAATATTAATACTGCAGCTTGTGAGGGGATAGCTGTGAAGATAATCAAGAATGGAAGAGGACAATATGTTATAATCGCTATCTTAATGATTGCAATAATGATTATATCAATAGGCGCCTTAATGCACAGGGCTGTAACATATTACCGGCACGAACCATGGGAAGAATACCTAGCATTAATAGGCAATATAGAGTTAAACTCCAAACGCCTGGTAGAATTAAGCTTAGCCAACTATAGCCGCACCCTAAATCAAAGTATACTAAAAACAAACTTAGAGAAATGGAAAACAGACATACAGAGCACATACATCGGCAAAGGGATAACCCTAAACTATGAACTCGCAAACAACTCATATAACGTTTATGGCACAATTATAAAATATTCCTCCGGGCTAAATTGCAGCCGGCTACAAAGAAAATCCTTCACAGCGGCAAATGCCACCTTCACACTTGACATTACATCCATAGGCTTAACAGGATACAAGTTCACAGCTCTAACGTTTCTAAACCTAACAATACTAAGTGTAAGTGGAAGAATTATTAACGCAACCGTCAAAGCGGAATATAAAATGCCAGTTGTCGGCCTAACAAAGGAAAATTTTCAAGTCAGGTTCGGCAATACCGTGGTACCAATCCTATCAACAAGATCATGCTACGACACAAAAGAGGGAATCATTTATACAATAGAATGTGCTCAAAACATTAGCACGCCAATCATCTTAGAAGTTTCAGATTCAAGAGGCATCAAAGTAATAGCACAGTACACCTAGTCATAAAACAAGAACCAAAGCTTATTTTGAATTCATAAAGATAATTCATACAGCTTAAATAAAGCATATTCAAATTCCATAAACAAGCGGACGGTGCTCTACATGAACACCAAAACCTCATCAAAGTCTAAGAGGGGCATATCCCCAATCCTCGCAACCCTCTTGCTAATAGTAATAGCCGTAGCAGCCATAGTCGTAACCTACGCCTGGATAATGACCTACATGAGCAGCGCAGGCCACCAAGCAGGCGTAATGCTTTACGAAGCAAACGTAAGGTTCTACAACGATAATGGAACCAAGAAAATAGATATCGATGTAGGAAACAGCGGAACATCAGACACGGAAATCCTTAAGGTTTACATAGGCACTTCACAATCAAATCTTCAAGAGGCAACAACCGACCTTTCAAAGCCACTACTCGCAGGCAGTGTGATGAAGATCACATTGAATTACCCGTGGACTAGCGGAACCACTTATTACTTCAGAATAGTTCCAAAGGCTGGGGCGCCCTTAGAATTCAGCAAAAAAGCAGAGTAGTTTTCAATTTCCCAAACTAAACACCGAGGCACCATTTTTTTATTACATTAGCTTACCAGTACCGAACTTTAATTAGTGTTTAAAAGCAAACTGAGTTATATCAGATGATTGTGCATTTGAGGGTTTAAAATGCGAATGTTCATCGAAGCATTAAAAATATGCGTGGTCCTCCCTTCCCTTATTTATGCCTCATGGAGTGACTATAAAACTCGCGAAGTTAGCAACAATGTCTGGGTTGTCTTCGCTCCACCAGCGTTTGCCCTAACCTTCGCTGAACTTTTGTTATTCGATTTTTCAGCCCTACCCTATTTCGGTTTATGTTTCGCATTAACGTCAGCTTTTGCCATAATCCTTTTCTATGCTGGAGGCTTCGGCGGCGCAGACGCCAAGGCTTTAATGTGTCTGGCTTTAGCTCTACCCTTTTACCCGCAAGAAATTTTTTCGCCTTTTTCAGGCGAAGTATCCCCTTTCATGCGAATGTTTCTTCCGTTGACTGTTTTTAGCAACGCCGTAGTCCTAGCCGCTTTAACTGCAGTCTTCATCCTAATTCACAACCTCCTATGGCGTTGGAAAACTGGCAAACCCCTTTTCGAGGGCGAACAGAAAAGTGAATTTATGGCCAAGAAAGTCCTAGTGCTTTTAACAGGATATAAGGTTTCAATTGAAAAAGTCAAGGCGAAATGGCACCTTTATCCGTTAGAGGATGTGGAAAAAACCGATAATGGAATAAAAAGAAAGCTTGTGGTTTTTCCAAAAGACGAGGGAAGAAACGCCATGGTTGAAAGGTTGGAGGAAGCTGTCAAAAGCGGTGCAATCCAGGAAAAAGTTTGGGCAACTCCTGGGCTGCCTATGCTGATATTCATGACTGCTGGGCTGATTATTGCGCTTTTTTACGGCGACATGGTTTGGAATTTAATTCGCTTCCTTTTAGGGTGAGAAAACGCTCAAAAGGATTAATTCATTATACTGAAACTGTTTGCTGGAAGGCATAAAAGTGCTGGACAAATATTTAAAGGAAGTTAAGAATTCTCTAAAAAAACAAGAAAAGGAGATCCATGTTGTCGTCATGCCAGACTTCTTCCTAGACAGGTTCATAAGCCTAAACCACAGTCCAGAAACCTTCTTTAAAATGGTTATGAACGTCGTAAAGCGGAAGGGTGGAAGCATAGATGGAATATTCCAAAAAGATTTTAGGGGTGGAAACGCTGTAAACACTGCTTCAGCCCTAGCCAGCCTAGGCATAAAAGTCACGCCGATAATATGTGCTAATAAGCTTGGATTTCAACTCCTCAAGTTTTACGTCAAATCATCGAAAATCAGCCTATCCCATGTCAAAATAGTTGAAAAGCCATCCATAACAACAGCCATAGAATTCAAAACAAGAAACGGCAAAACAAACGTAATGCTTAGTGATGTTGGCTCTTTAGCCGATTTTAGACCCGAAAGCCTCGGCAGTGAAGACTTGGAAGCCATTGAAAAGGCCGACTACGTTTGCGTCTTTAACTGGGCTGGAACGAGAAAGCATGGCACAAAGCTTGCTGAAACCGTTTTCCGCCACGTCAAAACAAGGGGTAAAGGCAAAACTTACCTTGACACGGCTGACCCAACCCCCAACAAAGGAAAAGTGCAAAGTTTGATGAAAAGAGTTTTGCAAGCAGACCTCGTGGACATTTTAAGCCTAAACGAGAACGAGGCGGTTTTCTACGCTTCGCGATTAAGCCCCAAAATAAGAGTTCTTAAGCGAAGGCTAAGTTTTGAAGAACTAGCCAGAGAATCTGCCAAAATTCTAGCTGAACACCTTAACACTAGAATAGATCTTCACACCACAAGTTTTTCAGCAACCTTCACAAAAGAAAACGAAACTATTATCTCAACCTTCAATGTTCCAGTCTTGAGGGTTACTGGGGCAGGCGACGCTTGGAACGCTGGAAACATAGTCGGCGACGCTTATGGGCTTTCAAACGGCGCTAGGCTGACGCTGGCCAACGCTGTGGCAGCCTACTACATTTCAAACCGCGAGGGGAAACACCCCACCCGCCAACAGCTTATAAAATTCTGCGACAAGCTTAAGGGCATGTGGAAGACCAAAACAGATAAAAGTTAGACCCTTTTTAGAAAAAGCAACAGCAAATTGGAGAGGCCATTGTGCCAACAGAAATCTTCGACATAGATAAATTCGTTGAAATAAGTGAGCGCGCCGAATACTGTGCAGTAAAACGCCTAAAGGATGTTGTAAAACTTAAACTTCGCACCGCGAGAATACTCTACACGTTAAAGGTTGAGCCTTCAAAGGCTGAAGAGGTTATAAAAAAGCTCCGATGCGAAATCCGCGAAATATAGCTTTTTCCAAACAGCTTATGCTAGGAACTTTTTAGGCAAGCTTGAACCCCGCTTTGTATATCAAGCAGCTCAAAAATAGCTTTAAGTTTAAGCTCAAATAATATGTATTCGTCCTCCACGAATATGGGTTTACCATTCAGGGCCTCTAACACAATTTCGGGAGGCGCTGAATCCAAGTCAATAAGGTTGAGTTTATCCTCACTTATTTTTAGGGTTCTCGTTATGTCCGCAGCAAGCTCTCCCAAGTCATATAGGTTGTGGGGTCTTCCAAAAAACACGGCGATGTCATAATCACCTTTCAAAGAATACCCTTTAGCTCTGCCTCCGAACAATAATGCTACCTCAACCCTTCCCCTAAGTAGTCTATGCAGAGTCTCATGCAAAGCATCCATTGATGGTGGATCTACAGTCTTTCCTTCTAAACCTTCTTTAATAGCCTTAACTATTCGTGGAACATCTTCTTTTAGTTTGCTTGCGGAATCGATTACAATATCTCTATTGACAGTGGCGTATGCGTGTACGAGAATATTTCGCATGCCAGCCATTGACTTCAAAATTTTCGCATCTTTTTCATCCAGCAAGTCTAAGTCCGATAACAGTTCGCCAACTTCTGAGTATCCTTTAGGAGTTCTCTTACCGACAGCTGCAATTGCCATTATTCCCAAGTCGAGAAGCGCTTGTATTATTAATTGGATAAGTCTCTCTATTCCTCTGTAACTTTTTTCATTTTGCAACTCATGTAAAAGTTCTGTTATTTGACTTGCTTGCTGGTTAATTCTTTCTTTTATCTTCAAAATTTCACCCAACATTTGAGCTACTACTCACATATCATAAGAGCAATTCATTATTTATCTGCTATGCTGAGCTTTTCTATTTCCTTTTGACTTAATGCTCTGCGATATGGCAACTTAAAAGAGAAAAGTGTAGTGGAGTTTAGCTTCTAAACTTTTGAAGTTTTGTCAAGAGTTCTTTGTCGCCTTCATAGTCTCCGGCGCACGTGGCTATTACTCCGTCCACTAGCCCGTCGAGTTTGCTGGCAACTTCTTCGACGTGTTCCATGGTTGTAGTGGTTGGCCAGCCAATCATCTTCACCATTTCAGCATTTTTCGGCGTTCCAATAAGGAAGTATGTGTATATGGGCTTGTTTAGGCGTTTGCATTCTTTGGCCACCTGCTCCAGCATTGGGAAGGTTTTGTCTTCGAGCCTCATGAAGAAGACGAAGTCCCAAGGCTCTTTCACGCGGGCTAGGGTTTCCTCAACGGTTTTGCGGGCTGTCAACAAGCATCCAAGTTTGACGTTTTTTAAGCGTATTGTGTTGCGTAGAAAGTCTCTGGCTTCCTCCGAGGATTTGAACATTTTTATGGGTTCGCCGTATTTTGGTATGTCTCCCATTGTTAGAACAAGCCCATCTAGGCCGACGGCGTCTGCGGCTAAGGCTAGACCTCCAACCTCAACTGGTCCCTTATAGTGTAGTATAAATATTGGGATAACCATTTTGTCCGGGTATTTGACTTTGAGTACGCATCCAACAGCTGTTCCGCTTGGTGCAGGCATGCCGGCGGCGCTGTCAGTTATGTTCCATCCATCAACAAGGTCCTTAACTTCTTCAGCCAACTTCAAAAACTTACGGGTTGGAACAAATTCGTGTAGCACTTTCATCCAACATCATCTCGACATTAGAAAGGCGACCGTTCAAGATTAAAAACTTTCGCTGGAACTGAAAACGGTTTAGCGAAACTGTTAGAAGCTGAAGCGTCATAAGAGCCTCTGTGAAGCGTCATGGAAGTTGTTCAAATAATTGGGGTTAAAGGCATACCCATGGTGAAAGCCGGAGACAACGTTGCTGAACTCATTTGTAGGGCGGCGGAGCTGCAGGGCACACCCATACAAGACGGCGACATAATAGTGGTCACCCATGTAGTTGTTTCAAAGGCTGAGGGACGTGTTGTAAACTTGGACGAGGTTACACCTTCAGCCTTCGCAAGGAACATCGCCGAACTATACGGCAAGGATCCGGCCTTAGTTGAAGTTGTGCTTAGGGAAGCCAAAAGTATAAGGCGGATGGCCAACGGCAAAATTATCACCGAAACCCGGCACGGTTTTGTGTGCGCCAACTCCGGAGTGGACAAGTCCAACGTGCCAGGTGAAAGACGCGTAGCACTTCTGCCGGAGAACCCGGATGCTTCGGCTGAGAGAATCAGGCTTGAGATCAAGCGTTTAACTGGATGTAATGTCGCCGTTATAATCAGCGACACTCATGGGCGCCCTTTTAGGGAGGGCGAAGTAAACGTTGCAATAGGCGTTTCTGGGATGAAACCAATAAGAGACCGTAGGGGCGAGAAAGATCTGTTCGGCTATGTTTTGCGAGTTAAGCGGACCGCTGTCGCAGATGAATTGGCCTCGGCAGCTGAACTAGTTATAGGACAGGCGGACGAAGGGATCCCGGCGGCCATAATTCGCGGGTACAAGTTTATAAGGTCTGAGGATGCCAGGGCAACAGAGCTTGTTAGACCTAGAGAAGACGACTTGTTCATTTAGAAGGTCTGCCCATGAAAACTGTCAGGCCTACTAGTGTTGACTGTCTTGAGATAGTTTGCCTTATGGACAACTCTGTAGACTTCATATCTTCCATTGACAGGGGAGAAGCCAAAAACGTAAGGGTTTGGGTTGCAGAACGTATGGGCGAAAAGTGGGCCAATAGGCGTTTACGTCTTCCGATAGCCGAGCACGGTTTATCCATGCTTTTAAAAGTTTTATGTGGCGGTGAAACGCACATGATCCTTTTCGACACTGGTGTGAGCCGAAAGGGGGCGGTTTTAAACGCTAAGGGCATGGGAATAAACCTCAAAGAGGTTGAAGCCATAGTGTTGTCCCACGGTCATTACGACCACTTCGGCGGATTAATAAGCTTCATTAAAGCCATTGGAAGAAAGGAACTGCCCATAATAGTGCACAGAGACATGTTCAAAATCCGCGGCGTAGCCAGCAAAGACGGTAGCGTAAGAAGGTATCCCAACTTTCCGTCGGGACGCGAGATAAAACCCGCGGTTTTTGTGGAAACTAGGGGACCTCATCTTTTAGCCGACGACACGGTGCTGGTTACTGGTGAAATACCCCGCAAGACAGACTTTGAAGGAGGATACCTCCAACACCGCGTTTTGTTAGACGGCGTCTGGCAGCCCGACCCATGGATTTGGGACGACCGGGCAGTGGTTGTAAGCGTTAAGGGCAAAGGACTCGTAATTATTTCTGGATGCGCCCACGCCGGAATAATCAACACCGTCCTCTACGCCGAACAAATCACTGGAACGTCAAGAGTCTACGCTGTGATAGGCGGCTTTCACTTGTCTGGTAAGGAGTGCGAAGGGCGTATAGACAGAACCGTGGAAATGTTGAAACAATTTAACCCAGAAATCATTGTACCCATGCATTGCACTGGCTGGCGGGCGGCCTTCGCTATTGCAAGAGCCATGCCGAAAGCTTTCATATGGAACAGCGTTGGAAACCTTTACACTTTCGGACGTATTGATGAAAGCTAAAGATTTAAAAGTGCGGTGTGTGAAAATATGCTTTCCAAAGTTGTGGAGTTGAAAGGCGGTGATTAGGGAGAAAAGGCAAACTCCTTTCTTTAAAAAGAAGCTTGAGCCGATAGAGGTTAGAACTCCAAAAAAAATCTCGGAACTACTTTCAGAAATGGCCAAAACGGGGTTTCAAGGCAGAAAATTGGGCGAAGTTGTCGAAGTCTGGGAAGAAATGCTTAAAAACGACGTCGTAATCTTTCTCGGGTACGCGGGCTCTATGAGCACCACAGGCCAATGGAAGATTATTAACTGGCTTATTGAACACCGCTTCATAGACGTAATCGTCTCCACCGGCGCCAACATTTCAGAGGATATTTTGGAAGCCATGGGAGGCACATACTGGCAAGGCCACCATCTAGTCGACGACAGCAAGCTTTTGGAATACAAGATTGACAGATTTTACGACGTTTTCGCCGACGAGCTTGAATACCGCCAAATGGAGCATCTGATCGCCAACTTCATGAAGAAAGTGGACCCTAAACGCAAATACTCCTCAGCCGAATTCCTACACCTTTTCGGAAGAGAACTTTCTCTGATGGGAATCAAAAGCATTGTGGCAACGGCCTACGAAAACAAGGTGCCGGTTTTCTGTCCAGCGATTGTTGACAGCGGATATGGCATCGCTTATCTTTTAAATAGGAAATCCGACCCCAACTTCGACATAACCATAGACCAAATGCGGGACTTCAAACAGCTTGTGGACGTAAAGGCTAAAGCGGCGCCTGAAAGCGGTGTCATATATATAGGCGGAGGGGTTCCCAAGGACTTTATCCAGCTTACAACCGTTGGAAGAAGCCTAACAGAATCCAGAAAATACGAGAGGGTTTATCCACACAAGTACGCCATACAAATCACGACGGATGCACCCCACTGGGGAGGTTTATCGGGCTGCACTTTTGAGGAAGCCATTAGCTGGGGCAAGGAAGCCAAAGAAGGATGCAACGTGCAATGTTATTGCGACGCTACAATAGCCCTGCCAATAGTTGTCCACGCCTTGGCGGAGAGGGTTGAAAAAAGGGCGAAAGTTCCAGACTTGTCTTGGCTGTTTAGGGGTCTAGAATAGGCTTCGGTGTGGCGACTTTGGAGAAAGTGAAGGACTTCGAGCTTTCGAAGGGCGTCTCCCCAGACATCCTTGTACGGCAGATGCTTGCAAGTGGAGGTTTCACAGCCAAAAACCTAGCCGTCGCCGTAGAAATCCTCGAAACCATGCTGAAGGAGAAAGACACCCTCAATTTTCTTTCTTTCCCTGCCTGTATAATCGCCACTGGCACAAGGGGCATAATCCGCGACATGGTGAAAAGAAAATGGTTCAGTGTCGTTATCACCACGTGCGGCACCCTCGACCATGACTTGGCAAGGTGTTTCCGAGACTATTACCAGGGCGACTTTTACATGGACGATAAGGAGCTTCACAGGCGGAGTGTAAACCGAATAGGCAACGTGCTGGTGCCAAACGCAAGTTATGGTGAAGTTATCGAAGCGAAGATGATAGAGTTCTTGAACAGCATTTACGCGGAAGGAAAACGGGAACTCGCCACCTACGAGTTATGCTGGGAAATTGGAAAACGCCTAAACGAGAGCTCAATTCTCTATTGGTGCTGGAAAAACCAAATACCCGTCATAGTGCCCGGCATAACCGACGGCGCAGTAGGCTACCAACTGTGGTTCTTCAGCCAAGACCACAAAGACCTAAAAATAAACGTGCTCAAAGACG
>Ga0080004_1130015_pt1 | contig 13007 bp, 16 predicted proteins | sample WasSprMetagenome_FD_69207 | JGI IMG/M metagenome (GOLD analysis project Ga0080004, IMG submission 69207) | Sulfidic aquatic microbial communities from Washburn Spring, Yellowstone National Park, USA - WS (SPADES assembly) (version 2) | ecosystem: Environmental > Aquatic > Thermal springs > Hot... | reverse complement strand
AATACTGGCAAAAGGCCTTAGCCCCATGACGGTTATGGTTGAATACGTCTCGAAAAAGCCATTGGAATTCATACTATGTTTATTCGCGGCTTTCTGGACAGCTCCTTCAGCGCGCGCTGCAGTTAAAGCATTCATAGTTGCATGCATACCCTCTTACAATTAGGAAAACAGAGAGGCGCGCTAGCATAAAGCTTAAAATGCATGTGCTAATCCTCTCACAAATATTTCCCCCGGACATGGGTGGAAGCGCGACAAGAGCATACAACGTCGCGAAAGGACTCCTGTTAAACAGGGTGAAGGTCACGGTGGTAGCAGGGTTCCCGCACTACCCGACGGGAAACGTTCCAAGGCATCTAAGAAGGAAAGCGATTAATGAATAGGAACATGACAAGAATATCTCTTTTAGTAAATAATTTTCCCCCTGAAGTAGGTAGTGCTGCCGACCTGTTCTACCAATTAGCTATAGCATTTAGTAAACGAGGCCATTTGGTAAAGTTGTTCACTACCGAACCGCGACGTTATAATTTAGGAAATGGACAAATTAGAAATTCAATGTTAAAAGGATTAGGAAGTCGACTTTGGAGTATGGAACAAATGAACGACAAACTGTATGTCTACAGAGTAAAACTATTGCCATTGATTTATCCTCGATCGGGTAAGAGCGCCTTCTTCAGAGAATTAGAGCATGTTCTACAACCATTTATGTTTTGTGCATTTGTTCATTATCTTGCTTCATCAGATATTATTTTGGTTTACTCCCCTCCATTGTTGCTAGGTTATCTTGGAACTTTAATCGGTAAACTTCTTAATATTCCAGTTATTATTAATGTTCAAGATATCCATCCTGATGCTATTGTCGACCTAGGTCTGTTAAAGAATAAGTTTTTAATCTCTTTTTTTGAAAGTATAGAGAGACAGATGTATCTGTACGCAAGCGCTATTACTGTTCATTCTGATGGTAACAGAGGAATCGTTGTAAAGCACGGGACGGATCCTAAAAAGGTATTCACAATTTTTAATGCATGCCATATCCCCACTCAAGAGCTGCTCTCTCAAGGGTTGTATTTTAGGAAAAAGTTTTCTCTAGAAGGTAAATTTATAGTGACTTATGCAGGCATAATGTCCTTTTCGCAAGATTTAGATACCGTAATTAGAGCTGCAAAACTCCTATCTAATAAAATTAGAAATCTTATTTTCTTACTAGTAGGAGACGGCCCTGTAAGGCATGAACTAGAAATTCTTAGCAAAGAACTACGAACTACGAACGTTATGTTTTTGCCATTTCAAAAAGGAGAAAATTATTGGAATCTTCTTTCTGCGAGTGATGTTTGCTTAGTCTGTCTAAAACAATCAAAGGTAAAAACTCCTGTTGTTCCAAGAAAACTTGAAGATATAATGGCTGCTGGAAGGCCAGTAATAGCGAATGTACCTTTAAATGGAGATGTGAGCAAATTCGTTGAAGATGCGAAATGTGGAATCGTGGTTAAATCAGAATCACCTTCTGAATTGGCAGACGCTATCCAAAAAATGTATAATATGTGTAAAAATGATAGGGAACAATATGGACGTAATGGAAGGATGTATGCTGTTCAGAACTTTTCTCCGCAAGCAATAGCCATGCAATACGAGGTTCTCTTTAATAGTGTTAGTTATTAGTGCATGGGGTATAGAATGAACAAAAATTCGCCAAAAGTGACTATAGTAGTCAATTCTTACTGTGACCTACACAAGTTACAGTGGTGCATAGAGGCATTAAAAAAAGTTCAATACAATAATAGAGAGATAATAGTTGTATCCTATGGAATACCTGAAACAAACATTAAAACGACTGAAATAAGCCATTATGTCGACAAGTTAATACTACTAAAAAAGGACTTAGGCCCGTCTGCCCAAAGAAATATCGGTTTTAATGCCGCTGATCCTCATTCCGAATATGTTTTATTCGTTGATGATGACGTGATGCTTAGCGAGATAACGGTCAAGAACCTTATTCGTGTAATGATGAGTTCTCCGAAAATAGGTATTGCACAACCCCTCTTAATAACACCTGACGGACTTATCGATTGTGCAGGTGCATATATAGACGTTCTGGGATATTCATATATGCCATTACGTGGAAAGCCTGCGTATTCTCTTAATCCCATAATAGAACATTTTAAAATATCATACGCAGCAAGTGCTTGCTTAATTTTAAGAACCAATATTTTTCGAGATGATAGGATTTTTCAACCTTTTGATTCTGATTTTTATTTTAATTACGAAGATGTAGATTTATCTCTAAGAACATGGATGAAAGGGTTTATGGTGGTATGTATTCCTTCAGCCATAGCTGTCCATAAGAGAGGGCGCACAGCGAAAATGGCGCGTTCTCCAGCGAATCTTATTTATTTAAACACAAGAAACAAGTTTATAACGCTTGTATCTATACTTGGTATTAAGATTTTGCCTCTCTTTGTCTTTTTTGAATGTTTAAAGGCTATATACCTATTTAAAATTAATCGCGAGCATGCATTGTCAACTTTTAGTGCCATTTTGTGGGGTTTCAAAAATTTTAAAAGAATCATTCTCCGTCATAAATTTTTGATTAAGAACACTGCTAAAAGCAATATGTTGCCACTCATACTTCTTAAGCCCCATCTTTTAACATTAGTTCACGAGTTTAGGTCTCATTATAACTTAAATACTGCTTTGTTTAAAAAATAGCGCGTTCGATTGAAGATTCTACACATATCAAATCCAGTAAGCATTCCAGTAAAAGGTTATGGTGGAACGGAAAGAGTTGTTTATTCGTTAGCTAAAAAGCAAGCAGAAAATGGTCACGAAGTTTCGATTATTGCTGGAAAACCCTCAACAATCCCGAATGTTAAAGATTACTCTTTCGTTGAAGGAACCTATTATACAGAAGGAAGATTCATTATAAAAAGGATTTTATCTGTATATTCAACGAGAGCTTTTCTCAAAAGTCGAAAAGATAATTTCGACATAATACACAATCATATTTCAGAAGAAGCAATTCCTGCATCATTGTTATCAAAAGGTCCAGTTATAACTACATTACATTGCCCATTAACACTTAGAAAATTCTGGCCATTTTTAACTACATCGATATCAAGTTTTTTACCGAGAAAAACAAAGTTTGTTACAATAAGCAAAAGGGCTTTTAAAGCATATAAACCATTTTTTGGCAACGATTTAATAACGTATATTCATAATGGAATAGATGTTACAAATATTCCCTTTAGTTCGAAACCTCAAAAAGGCCATGAGGTTCAACTCTGTTTTCTGGGAAAACTCGTTTATGAGAAACAACCTCACTTAGCAATAAGAATCGCTGACTTAATTCATGAATGGGGCTATGACGTAATGTTATTCATAATGGGAAAATTGGATCTACCTTTATCTCAATATGCGAGAAGATTAATTACCGAGATAAAATCAAGAAAATACGTAGCCCTATTACCTAATATAAAGACAAATGAAATGTATAGCATTCTAAAGAATTGTGATGTCTTTTTAGTTACATCGTTTGAAATAGGCTTGATTACAGCTCACTTGGAAGCACTTGCTGCCGGTACACCTATCGTAGGTTTCGTTAATAGCTCTGCCGAGGAGGTTGTTATAGAAAGCTATAATGGTTATCTTGGGGTAAACCTATATGATATATCAAGGAAGTGTCTTGCTGCCTTAGACATAGACCGAGCGAACTGTAGGAAATTTGTCGAAAACAACTTTAGTGAACAGAAAATGTATACGGATTACATGAAGATCTATGAGAAAGTGATGTAATAAATGATCGATCTCTATTCTGCAGTGGTAAGTATTATAGTGGTATATAGTATTTCATTTCCTACAGGTTGTGCCACTATTCATCGCATTTTTAGTCCGAAACTTTCTTCCTATCCTTTTTTTGTCAGACTACCGCTTTATATTGCGTTTGGCATTACTATGCTGATACCAATGTATTTAGTGGTAGCGCTTATCAAACTAACTATGCTAACGCCTATAGCGATATTTTTACTTTCTATTGCTTATGTAATCTCAAGCAAAAAAGCTTGGCATGACAGGAGTGGTACACCTAATGAAGGTCTCATTGATGAAATTCTTCCCTTTATCTTTTTCATTGCAACTGCAATGTATTTTTTAGTAGTAGCTAATTACATGAAATGGCCTCCTGCCGGAGATGTCATTAGTGGAACCGGCCCGCTTGTTTCATTGGTTGAGTTTGCTGGTAAACTACCGATTGAACCAAGTCCAATCTTAATACTTTATCCTCCAGGCTTTCACGTGCTCGTTGCCACATTCAATACTTTGTTGAAACTTTATCCTGCTGAAGCGGTATTTTTGATAAGCGCATCTACTATAACTTTAATTCCTCCACTGCTCTATAGCTTGACGTATATTACTACTCGCTCAAAAGCATTTTCAACAATTGCCTTTTTCTCAACTTTCTTAATTCACTCATCTGGAAATTTAGAAAAATGGGTCGTAGGATATTTTTTTAATGGTGTATACCCAAGTTTAAGTGGCTTTCTCATTATAGTGACGTTTATGAATATTTTGGCTCTTCTTAATCTAAAGAGTAGCGAAAGAGATTGGCATAAAATAAGGAAAAGCCTAATGACAAGTTTTTCAGTAAGTATCTCACTCATTTTTACCTATCCGCCATTTGCCTTATTGACAATAACTTATGTTATAATAATACTAGTTATCTATCACAATTTATTCTGGCAACAATTTAAACTAGCTTTAAGAAGCCCTAATATAACAACTAAGGTTCTTACAATTGTAGTGACCCTAATATTATTCGCTTTTTTGTATAGTTTATTTTCAATTTCACAGGTCCATTATATCTTTGATGTATTAATCTCCTATCTTAGGGGTAGCTACTTTCCAGGGGGAATAGGAATAGGTGGAAAAGAAACTTCGTCTGCATACGCTATTTCACCCTTCTTCTTAGTTGATAACGTTAATGGGGCCTCAATTCTCATTGCATACTTTGTAGGAATTTATTTAACCCTAAGATGGAAAAAACTTGATGTACCTTTATTTTTCCTGCTAACCGCGACATTAGTGTTTGCTTCGCTTAACGAAGTGATTTATCAATTTATTTTCTATATCACGCCTACTAGAAGTGTAATCATTCTTTCTCTTCTCGCGTGGCCATTAATTCTTACGACAGCGGACAAGATCATAAAGACGTGTAAGTTAACTCCTACTAGTAAGGTGATCATTACAATACTCGGTCGAAAAACAGTGATCAGGTCTCATGAAGTAATACTGAAAGTTGTAGCAGTTGTAATAATGGTAAGTGTGTTTGCTCCCTCGTTATCTGGATATTTTTCGGTTCGACAACTTGAAGCATGGAGCTGGTTCTCTCACCAACCTTGGTTTGCGAATGATTTCGCCGCTTTAGAGTGGATAAATAAGAATGTAAAGGGAACTGATTTAATATTTAATGATGCATCTCATGCAAGTAACTACTTGTGGGGCCTTTCTATCAAAAACTTAACTGGTCATCCCTGGACTCAACTCGTTTATTCAAAGCGTTTTAATGATCTCCAGAGAGTATGGCAAAATCCTAGGGATTTAGAGTACATAATAGAAGTACTCAAAAAATATAATGTTCGATACATCTTCTCAACATCTGAATGGGGGTATCAGCTGTATGGCAGTCATTTCGGGTATTACCCCAAACCATATTCTCCTGAAGAATACGCAGAAATCTTTGATCACTATCCTTTTCTTGAGACTGTTTTCAAAGCAGGTTCAACACGTGTTTATAAAGTGATTTCATCTGGTGTTGAATTAAAGCAACTACAAGTATACAATCTTGAATCCTTACCCGCAAGCACTTTCTGGAACGACTCTGACGCTTGGAATATAGGTGGTAACGTTGGGAGTCCTCTGCTTTCTAATGTTGAACAAAGAATTGACATACCAAGCGGTAATTTTAACTGTTGGGGAATTTACCACTATTTCCAGAATTTTGAAGAGTGGCCACGAGAAGCGCGTTATATTTCAATCCTAGCTTATGCAAAGTTTGAGTCTGGTCTGTCTTTATTAGTATGGGATGGTAACGGAAACAATGCACGGTATGATTTTGTATTATCCGGAGGCAACTGGGATAGAATTTTTTTAGATATACTGAACCCATCCGAACATCATGGTACGGTAGATACTACGAAAATTAAAGGTTTTGCGTTAGTAACTGGTTTTATCGGACCTGGTCCGAGACCCGGAAACTCTATTTACATTAAATACGTGAAAGTTATTTCAGTAGGCTAGGAGCTTAAAAAAGTATAATTAATGAAAAGAACCTCGCCTAAGGGTGTTGAAGCGATGTTACCAACCTTGCCGTGGTCTACGTTCGTGGCTTCTAGTAAAACTAGAGGTTCTCTAGAAAACTTCAGTTTTAATCCAAAAAAGAAAATTAGCTAGATTTTCTTTTAAAAGTTGTCTTAAATTTTTTCTATTTAGGAATAATAATAAAGTTATCTGTTCATTGTTACTAACTTAAACATTGTTCAACTTAAAAATAAGCCTTAAGTTGACAGTCTCTCGGAAAACAGGCTCTTTTGAAGTCTGGCTATGAAAACAAGAGGCTCATTAAGGATTTGATGTAGAGAACTGTTTACGAAAGCAAAAAGGTAATAAATTGTGAAACCAAAATTTAATTACGCTTTATGAAAGTAGCAATCTTAGGAGGTGGTTTAACAGGCCTAGCAATAGGCTACTTATTGAACAAAGAGATGAGCGTGGATTTTGAGATTTTAGAAAAGGAAAAGGAATGCGGTGGCTTAATGAGGACTCTGCAAGAAGATGGCTTCACCCTTGACTATAGCGGCTCACACATAATTTTTTCAAAGGATGAAGAGGTTTTAGAGTTTATGCTCAGTCTTCTAGGAGGTAACATTGTCAAAAATAGGAGAAATACGAAAATTCTCTACAAAGGTCGTTTTGTGAAATATCCTTTTGAAAATGGTTTGCATGATTTACCAGTAGAAGATAACTTTGAATGCCTCTACCAGTTTATCCAAAATCTAATTAGGAAGGAGAAGGGGGAACTAAATAAGCCAAGGGACCTTAAAGAATGGTTCTACTATACATTTGGTAAAGGGGTTGCTGAAAAATATCTTATTCCATACAATGAGAAGATATGGAAATATCCTTTAGAGAAAATAAGTTTGGAATGGGTTGAAAGGGTTCCGAATCCACCGGTGGAGGATATAATAAAATCCTCTTTAGGTATGGAGACCGAAGGGTACACGCACCAATTATATTTCTACTATCCTAAATTCGGCGGTATCCAAGCACTAATAAGGTCGTTGGAGAGGAAGATAAGCAGAAAAATTGTCACGAATTTTGAAGTTAAGAAAATTAAAAGAGAAGCGCGCGCGTGGTTGATAGTTGAATAAATATAGTCAGGCTTGTTTGTTAAAAGTGTCGCTTATCATTTTGAAGATAATAATAGATGTTTAGGTAACCTCTAGTTTATCATGATAAGATGACAAGAATACCTTTAGAGGCTTAAAGGCAGATCTTGAAGGGATGATGATAAACGAAGTACTTTAGAAGATTGTAGATTCTTTAGAACTAAGATATTTTTAAACCATCGGCAGATTTAATCACATGTGAAAAATGAATTAGGATGGCAGACTTGTATGCTAATAATTTACAAACGCTTGGATTAACAATGTTTGAAGCTTATTGGTTCAACTTGAGCAAATATCCTAATGTTATTACTATTCCAAAAGATTCAAGAGTGATTAAGTTTCCTATAAGCCAAGTTTTTTGTTTTTTGGTTTCATAAATGGAAATCATTCACCTGAGTACGTAGTCAATGATTTTTATCTTGTATGGAACCACTTAGTTCCTGGAGGCATCGTTGCCTTCCACGACTATGGATATGATTTGCCAAAAGTTACAGAAACCATCGATAAACTTATTCAAAAGCATAGGAAAGATATTGAGAAGATAATAATAAACCCTGTTGTTCATGTAATTTTTATAAAGAAGAGTGGTTGTAAGATATCTTAGCAATGTGCAGAGCGCGCGCTATGCTGAAGAACATGGCAGTATATGGAATAACTTCTACTACAGTTCGATGGCTTACAATCGTATTTTTTCTAGTAAGGGGGATATGGACTAAATGGCATAATAATAGGGTGGATAGTTGGAGATACTTTTTCCTTCTTCATGCTCGGCATTACAACTTCAAGAATTGTTAAGCTTAGTAGAAGTATACTACGAAACTCTCTCAAGAATTTAGCGCGCGCGCTCTCCTAAGCGGCAGGTGTCTCATTGCTGCGGGTTTCAAGGGATTTGTCGTCGCCCAGTCTTCTTTCGATCTGAACAGTAGTCGCAGCATTGTTCTGACCGCTAACGTTTCCGGGCTTGTTGTTAAAGCCAGGGATCTCCTAGGGCTTCCGATGCAGGGTGTGCGCGTAGACCTGACGCTTCCAGACGGCTCTAGTGTAAGCGGCTTCACGGATGCTAACGGTTCTTTCGCTTTGAGATGGCTGCCCGCCGGGGATGTTAGCGTTGTCCTCGACTCAGGTTTTGAGAAGAGAACGCTTAGCCTAAGTCTCGACAAGAGCCTGGTTGAGGCTTCGCAGGTTTTCAGCCTCTCATTAGCAACGGTCTCCGTAACCATAGTGGTTTTGCTGCTTGTTTTAATAATTCTTCCACCTTCGAGGAGGCTTATCGCTAAAGCCTTTCCGATAGAGGTTTCGGTGGAGGGTCGCCGCGGCGTTGCAGAGGCTTACGTCGACTTCCTGTCTTCAAGAGGGCTTAGCGTGGAGGAGGCCTTAGAGTTTAAGAATGGCGTGGCAAGCATATTGGTTGGCGAGGCTAATGTTCTACCCCGCTTGGAGAACGCTGTTGACCATGCTGTCCTCCTTGTTTCAGACCCGTCGGTTATTCCTCCAAGGAGGGAAATCCATGTTCTGGTTGAGGCCTCCGGGCCTGAGGACGTTAAGGCTGTCTCCGAGCTTGTTAAAGAGTATTCTGGAAGTATGGGTTTAAGGGTTGTCGGGATAATTGCCTGCAAGGAGGTCACCGATGGTTTGCTAAGCCTTTTAAAGGAGTTGAGGGATGTGGAGGTGGTTTTCACAACTAGGAGAATTCTAGGTGTTTAAGCTAACCCGGTTCTTTTTTCTCAGCGCGTGCTCCGGGCACAGCAACGGCTTGACGGGCTGATTGAAGCGCGCGCTAGAAAGTATTTCCATCTCTCAGATCAACCCGATAATGAAAAAGCCTGGTATAATAAAGCGATGATACACTATGTTCTAGGCGTGTACGATAGAGCGCAGGAATGTATTGGTAAGGCATTAGATATAAATCCAGGATACATGCCTGCACAAAAATTGAAATGCGAATTAGAAAGAGTGCAAAAATGGTTGTTTAAAAGCCAACATCAAGATTGGAAGCCGAACGATAGTGCATATTAAATTTAAATTCTAAGGGATTAAATAGGCCCTTAAGGAGAAGTTTCAAGGAGCATGTGAGCAATATTTTTATGGCCTGCGTGAGCATCTAAAATTTGCGCTATAAAGGGCTGTTCTAAAATGATGATTTCAACTCACATGGCATACGGTTTCATCTTCGCCTCTCTTCTCACATTTATCTTAGCGCAGGCTTCTACAAATTCAGTTACACTTTTAGGTTCAAGCGGTTGCTTCGCGATATTGGGTGCTTTAGGAGGAATCTTCCCTGACCTGAACAGAATAGAGCAATTTGGGATGACTCGCCGAAAAACTCTACATTACGCGGTAGGATGGGGTGTAATAACGCTGATATTGATAGGTGTTAGGTTAGTTGAATGCGCCTGCTTTTTTAGGAGCATGGCTGCATTCGCTCATGGATGTTTTTAATGATTTTTACAAAGATCCCGAGCACGGCGATTATGAGCATTTTAGCAGAAAATGAATCAGGCCCCTTAGATAGTACCCTTTGCGTCTTTATGGGAGTGGAGTTTACAATCATTTTGCATGGTCTGCACTATGGCAATTTCACCTTTCCTCGCGGGAGTATCTCTCCTAAGGGGATGGCAGATAACCGTATTGATTTTTATCTGGCTTCTGTTAATCGTTTACGAGTTCAAATACGGTGTGGCAAAACGGCGTGCCCTGATCAACGAGGCCCTGAAAAAGCAAGCTGGGATGTAAATCTGGTGAACTTTTGACGGTCCTGTTTAGTCTCCTCAGCCTCATAGAATACTATCACTTAATCATGGACTCAACTAAGCTCGCTGACTGGGTGCTGGGAAAGGAATATCCGGAGCGTTAACGGTAGAGTTCGGTGATAGAATAAAGGTGAAGAGAAAAGAATCGCTAAAACAAGAACAGCATCAAGGTTAACAATATACTGCCTAAAAATCATAATAAGATGGATTTATGGATAAGTTGGACACGCACCATAGATACTGTCAAGTTATTGGTGTTGCTGGTGGTCTTTTTAGTGTTTGGTATGGTTTTATGAGTTGTACCATAGGACGAAGAGCTTTATGAAGAGTTTGATCTTGAAGGTTGGCTTTTTCCTTACTGGGAAGTTGTTGAAGAACCGCCTTGTTCTGGCTTTCATTGCTCTGAACAGCGTTCAATACGGTTCCTCTCGCCGAAGGTTCTATGCTCCATTTCAGCCCAAGCGTCTGGAAGGCTTCAGGATACCATGGTCCCTTGTCGACGAGGAAGATTGGCTTGTTTGCGCATGTTTCAAGCACTTCTTAGGAAGGCTTCTGCATGCATCATGTTCCTCTGCCATGAAACCCATACGGCGAGAGGCTCACGTGTATCCACGTCTATGGCAGTCCAAACAATGCGCCACTCGCCGTCAGCCTTAGTCTCGTCAACGGCTACCATACGCCTGGGCTCAGCCTCAACGTTAACCGTTACCCGCTCCAGCTTCTTAACCCAGAGCCTAACAGCCTCATGACTACATGGAACAAACCTCAAAACGTATGTTATATCTCTATAGCTTAAGCCAGCCATGTAAAGCAGAGTAGCCCTAACCTTCACCAGCAACAAAAACCTATTACGCCTGAACAACCCACCATTCCGGAGGGCTTTGAGGAGCCACCTAATGGACGTCACCTCCAAAAGTGGCTTCAAGCTCCTCAAAAAATAACTTGACAGTACCCGCGCCATAGAAGGAAAATTATAAAATAGTAGAACTTTACTCTTTAAGTTAATGAGTAGGAGCATTTCCATCGATGTTCCAGAAGATTTGGATTCTTGTCTCAAAAGATGAGCTACTTAAAAAAGCGATGGAACGTGTTGCCGTTGAAGAATTTAGAAAACTTTTGTTGAAGTATTTTGTAGCAGAAGAGATCACTGGAGTTGTAGATGAAAAAGAAATAGTTAGAATAGATGATGAGCTGAAGGAAAAAGCATGGGAAGAATTAAAACAGAAATGGAAGTTGTAATCGATAGTAGCAAAATAATTTCTGCAGTAGTAAGCAGAGGAATCGTTAGAGCGCGCGCTAGAGAAGGTATGCAAAAACCCTTTAAAAGGGTTGAATACAGCCCGGAAGTAGACGCACTGGTCGTAACTCTGAGCGACAACCCTCCAAAATACGGGGAGAGCGTCGGCGACAACATCATAATACATTTCGATGAGAAGGGCCAACCAGTTGAGATCGAGATCCTTAACGCGAGCGACCTCGTGCTCTCATCAGTGGAGGCAATAACCGCCAAAGCCAAGGGAAGGACTCTCTGAAGACGGGCCCCATGCTACTATGGATGCTTAAAAGGTATGAATTCAAAATCGACGCGTGCTCTTCAGAAGCAAGCGCGCTTACAGCGTGGAAAAGCTGCTTGCACACAGCGCATTATTTACAACGCTACAAACTCTGAGAAACCCCTAAGCATTGCTAGAAAAGGCTCCGACTTGAAAACACGAAGGCCCTTCGAATATTACGTTACGTCTGAGAGCAATTTGTCTGGAAACGTTTATAAGTTTGTAACACAATTTGTGTTACGGTGGTGAGCGCGTGTCGTCAACATTCACTATTCGGATTCCCGCGGAAATTAGGAAAAAGATGAAGAAATATCCCATAGGATGGAGCGAGGAGATTCGAAGCTTCGTCGAGAAAAGGATAAAACAGCTCGAGCTCGCGGAGAAAATCGAAAACATAGAGAAGAAAGCCAGGAAGAGGACGGCGAAAGTGGATTCCACAGGCTTGATAAGGGAGGATAGGGAACGACGCAGCAGCCAATAATCTTGGACTCAAGCATCCTGGTGAAGCTGGTTATAACCGAGCCGGGCTCGGAGAAGGCTAGAAGCCGCTTAAGGAAGGCTTTAGAAGGAGGCTACAGCCTACACACCGTGGACATAGCGTTATCCGAAGGCCTAAACGCCCTATGGAAGCATGCAAAACTCTACAAGGCCTTTGAAGAGGAGGAGGCGTTATCCGCAGCCAGGGACCTGGCGGAAATCTATGACGGGCTTAACATCCTGACGACCAGAGAACTCCTAGAGGACGCTATGGAATCGGCTTTGACATGGAAAATAACGGTTTACGATTCACTCTACGTAGCTGCAGCTAGAAAACTCAAAGCCATCCTATACACCGCGGACCAAAAACTATACTACGCGTCGAAAAATATAGTAGCCTCAGAACTACTAACCCATTGAACCATTAAAGCGCGCGAAAAAAGGTTACAAGGCCTCTGAGAATACTGGAAAGATATGTTTTTAATACTTCCTTTAAACATAGTGAAGAGCGTTAAGTTCTAAATGCATGTGCTAATGCTCTCGCAAATCTTTTCGCCGGAGCGCGCGCGCTTTAATCTTAAGGTGACGTTGGCTAAGCTTCTCAGGTTCTCTTTCCCACTCTACCTGGCGTCAGTGGTTTCCTTCCTCTACTCCTACTACGATAGGGTGGTTGTGCTCGCATTTCTTCCACTGTCTGATGTTGGCATCTATGACGTAGCCTACAAAGTCTTCAGTGTTCTCATAGCCTTTACTGCTCCATTTTCTTCAGCTCTATTCCCATACTATGGTTCGGC
>Ga0080004_1130014_pt1 | contig 13008 bp, 7 predicted proteins | sample WasSprMetagenome_FD_69207 | JGI IMG/M metagenome (GOLD analysis project Ga0080004, IMG submission 69207) | Sulfidic aquatic microbial communities from Washburn Spring, Yellowstone National Park, USA - WS (SPADES assembly) (version 2) | ecosystem: Environmental > Aquatic > Thermal springs > Hot... | reverse complement strand
CAGATTAGTGATAAGAGACTCAGTAAAGGCTATAGGTTTGGCTAGAAAGGTAAAAGATGAGGTGGGGATTACTAGTGGAGTTTAGGGGGAATAAGAAGTGAAGAAAGGGGTGATGCCTGGAGAGAAGATGGTAGTCTTAATGGTTTGAGAGGTACTTCAGTCAAGTTGACCCGAAAGGGTAGTTTTAGATAGCAGTCTTAGAGGGGTTTAGAAGAGGTTTTAGAGTTTCTAAAAATTTTATATGTAAGGAGGTTTTAGAGTTATGAAAAAGTTATTAGTAGGGCTAGTTATATTGAGTTTAGTGCTTAGTGTTTTTGTAGGTTTCAATTCTGTCTCTTTTGCTCAGAAGAAGTATAAGGAAGCTCCAATGCTTGCTGAACTGGTAAAGGCTGGTAAGCTTCCACCTGTTGAGGAGAGATTACCTAAAAGACCAAAAGTGATGAATGTTTGGAAAGAGATTGGACAGTATGGTGGGACTATAAGGATAGCACATATTGGATGGTCATGCGGATTGTGGCAAGCTAATAGAGAACCCTTAATGGAGACCTATCCGTACTTTACTGATAAAGTCTCCCCTAATATTTTAGAGAAATTAGATATGAGTAAAGATGGAAAAGTCTTTACCTTTCATTTGAGAGAAGGGATGAAGTGGTCTGATGGAGAACCAGTGACTACTGAGGATGTAAGGTTTACTTGGGAAGATGTTATCTTAAATAAAGATATTACACCATATTTCCCAGCATGGCTTACGGTAGAGGGAGGAAAACCTACCCTTGAGATAGTAGATAAATACACTTTTGTACTTAAATTTCCATCCCCCTATGGATTATTTCCTCTAAGGCTCCATGGGTATGACCAGCATGCTACCTTTTTATTACCTTCTCATTATTTGAAGAAATTTCATGTTAAGTATACCTCTTTGAAAGAACTACAACCTTTAATAAAGAAAGAAGGGTATGAACCAAATGAGTGGTGGAAGCTTTTCAATAAGAAGGTTGGTGGTACCATTGTATGGAATATTCAAACCGCAGATATTGGTGCCCCTACCCTTAGTCCATGGGTAGTAAAAGAAAGACCATCAGTAAATGTAGTAATACTGGAAAGGAATCCGTATTATTGGAAGGTCGATAAGGCAGGGAATCAACTACCATATATAGATAGAATTCGTATGGAGCAAGTGACAGACGCTAAGATGATTACCACTAAGATTATTTCCGGAGAAGAAAATCTAGATCGTGTAAATACTTCTCTCACTGAGTTAGCACTCTACAAACAGTATGAAAAAGAGAAGGGTTATAGAGTTGTTATAATGGACTCTGAGGTAGATACGTGGGTACAATATTTCCCTAATTTAACCTGTAAAGATCCTGTTCTTAGAAAAATCCTAAATGATGTTAGATTTAGACAGGCATTATCTTTAGCTATAAATCGCGACGAGATAAATAAGACTATCTTTCTAGGACTTGGGAAACCAGGGCAAGCCTCACTTCGTAAGGGTTCAAGATATGGTAAAGATTCCGATGATGAGGTGTTTATAGAGTATAATCCAGATAAGGCTAATAAGCTTCTGGATGAGATGGGTTTAGATAAAAGAGACAAAGATGGTTTTAGATTAAGACCAGATGGAAAGAGATTAACTCTACCTATAGAGTATTTTGAAGTTAATAGATATGTCGGTCCAGTAACTGAGATGGTTGTTCAATATTGGAGAGCTATTGGTATAGAAGCAACTATGAAGCTTATAGATTCGACCTTGTGGTCTCAACGGTATGCTGCAAATGAGACTGTAATGAGTGTATGGCATGCTTGCCATGCGACAGATGATGTTTTCCCTGTTAATCCATTTTGGTTCGTTCCCTATACTTCTCCATCATGGGCACCAGCCTGGCAGCAATGGTATACCTCGGGTGGTAAAGAAGGAGAAGAACCTCCTAAAGAGATAAAAGAATTGTATAAGTGGTATAAAATAATGATAACAACCACAGACCCTGCACAGAGGATAAAAGCAGGACAATATATTACTCGTACTCAGGCTAAGAATCTCTATAGGATTGGTGTAGGCTCTTGTCCGTCTGTAGCTATAGTGGGGGCAGATATGGGTAATGTTCCTGATGATCCTTCTGTTCCATCTTTATGGTTAACTTGGAACGCAGAACAGCTCTTCTTTAGGCAAAAGTAAATCCTTCAAAAAAGCCGGGATAAACTTTAAAAGGTCTATCCCGGCTTAATCCTAAGAATTTAGGAGGGACAAAGTCTATGTCTATTGGTTTTTATATATTACGTAGATTTATAATCTTTATACCTATGCTTATAATCATTTCAATAATCTCTTTTGTAATCATCCAGCTTCCTCCAGGGGACTTTTTAACTATGTATATTATGCAGTTACAGTCCAGAGGATATCAGTTAGCCCAAGAAGAGGTTGCTAGACTAGCAGAGCGTTACGGCCTGAATGATCCACTTTATGTTCAATATTTCAAATGGATAAAAAACATTATCCTTCATGGAGATTTAGGTAGATCTTTTCAATACGACAAGCCTGTTAGTGTTCTTATAAAAGAAAGGATTGGATTAACAATGCTTATCTCTATCTGTACAGTATTTCTTACCTGGATAATAGCAATACCTATAGGGATATATTCTGCTACTCACCAATACTCCATATTTGACTATCTCTTTACATTTTTGGGATTTATAGGGGTCTCTCTCCCTGGATTTCTAATAGCCCTTATATTCATCTATATAGGTATCGCTTACTTAGGCATAAATATAACAGGGTTATTTTCTCCTCAGTTTGCTGATGCTTCTTGGAGCTTAGGGAAATTTATAGACATGTTAAAGCATATATGGGTTCCAATAGTAGTAATTGGAATAAACGGTACTGCTGGTATGATTCGTACTATGAGGGGATGTTTACTGGATGAATTGAGTAAGCCATACGTAGTTACTGCAAGAGCCAAAGGGCTTCCTGAGAGGAAATTACTGATAAAGTATCCTGTGAGAGTAGCTATTAATCCAATATTGAGTACTATAGGATGGTTATTACCTGGTATTGTATCTGGTGAGACGCTAGCAGCAATAGTACTAAATATTCCTACTACAGGACCACTTCTTCTGACGGCATTAAGATCCCAGGATATGTATCTAGCTGGAAGTTTTATACTAATACTGAGTGCTTTGACTTTACTTGGTTCACTAATATCTGATATCCTTTTAGCGTGGATAGATCCAAGAATTAGATATGAGTAAGGAGATGGATAAGATGGAAAGAATAAATGTAGATAATGAAGAGATGCCAAGTAAAATAAAGTCTTCTTTAGAGGAAGAGGTTTATTTAGCATCTCAATGGAAGTTAATATGGTGGAAGTTCAGGAGACATAAATTAGCTTTGGTTTCTCTTTGGATCCTTTGTTTCTTATATCTTATAGTAGTATTTTGTGAATTTTTGTCTCCTTACTCTCCTGAGAAACGCTTTTCAGATTATGTGTTTGCTCCTCCTACTCGTATCCACCTCTTTTATCAAGGGAGATTTACTAAGCCTTTTGTGTATGGATTAAAGTTTTCTCTGAACCTTCAGACGTTTCAAAGAGAGTACTCTGTCGATGAGAGTAAGAGATATAAAATTAAATTTTTATATAGAGGAGAGTCTTATAAATTTTGGAATCTATTTGAAACTAATTTACACCTATTTGGAGTAGAGAATGGGGGAGTATTATTTCTATTTGGTACCGACAACTTAGGAAGGGATATATTTTCCAGGGTCTTATATGGAGCTCGCATATCTTTAACTGTTGGTCTAGTTGGGATTGCTATTAGTTTTCTTCTTGGTGTACTATTAGGAGGGATTGCTGGATATTTAGGGGGCACTGTAGATGAGGTGATGATGCGTATAGTTGATCTTTTAACATCAATTCCTACTATTCCTCTTTGGATGGGGTTATCAGCTGCATTGCCGAGAAATTGGCCAATAATAAAGACATATTTTGCTATTACAGTAATATTATCCTTAGTAGGATGGACAGGGCTTGCTAGAGTGATAAGAGGAAAGTTTATTTCAATGCGAGAAGAGGATTTTATTATAGCTGCAAGATTAGCTGGATGTACCGAACTGAGAATTATATTTAAACATTTATTTCCCTCCTTTTTAAGTTACATAATAGTATCATTAACTCTTTCTATTCCTAGTATGATCTTAGGGGAAACCGCCTTAAGTTTCTTAGGATTAGGAATGCAACCTCCCGCTGTTAGTTGGGGAGTACTCCTACAGCAGGCACAAGACCTAAATGCCTTAGCTAATTATCCATGGGTTCTTATTCCTTGTGTCTTTGTCCTTATTAGTGTATTGATGTTTAACTTTTTAGGTGATGGGTTAAGAGATGCAGCTGATCCTTATGCTAGATAGGAGGGAATGGCAAGGACCATTTTGCAGATAAACTAAGCTTAGTAGGGATAGAATAAATGTGGGGAAGACAACGAAGGAGGTTTTCTATGGATAGAGTTAAAATTGAAAATAACTGGTTTGAAATTTTAATTAGTATCAATAAATCTATTAACCCTATATCTATTACTAATAAACTTACAAAGTTTAAGTATGCTGATGCTGATTACCTTTACCAGCTTTACCCAGGAGTTAAAGAAGAATTATTATATGAAGGACATGAGATAAATGAAGTAGAGAAAGGTATATCTAAAGTTGTATTTTCAGGGACCTTAAACGATGGTATAAGAGTTAGACATAGCTTTATCATCCCAGATAAACAGCCATTTTTTGATGAATACATTTCAATAGAAAATATAAGTAACCATCCTATAGAGACGCTTTCTCCGTATTTCGGATTTACAAAAAAAGTTGATATCCAAGGAGACGATCTAACTCGTTATAAGTTTGTAGCAGTTCCTTTTAAACATCGACTATTGGTACCAGATTATAACCCTCCATTAGAACCAAAACCTGGGATACTGATAAGAGGGACAGAAGAAGGGCCTGAAGATGAATATGAAGAATACTCAATTAGCGAGTTATTTGAAAAATCTGGATGGTATCGTCTATCTTGGGGCAAACCTAAGATTTATACTCCTGAATTTGGCTCAGAAGGATGGATCTGGACAGATGGAGAAAATTCTCTTCTGATAATAAAATATTCACAAGATGGTATAGAATTCTCTCTATTAAAGCCAGAAAAGAAAGAAAACGAGTTTTTACTCCATTTTGGAGGAGCTGGGGTTTGGCACAATGACCCAGAGAAAGCACTAAAGATAGGACCTAAAGGGAAAATATTATTTGGAGTTACTCGTTATATACTGGTTAGAGGAGATTGGAAAGAGGCTTATTATACTTTTAGAGAATATATGGACTCAAAAGGGCATATTACTCCAAAAGGATTCAATCCTCCGGTTCACTGGAACGAGCTCTATGATAATAAACTCTGGTGGAGTGAGGATACCCCAGAAAATCGGAGAAAGTTCTACTCATTACCTCAGATTGAAGAAGAGGCACAGAAGGCCCAAGAAGTGGGATGTGAGGCGTTATACCTAGATCCAGGCTGGGATACTAGCTTTGGATCCTCCCTCTGGGCGGAAGACAGACTACTTAAATGTAGGGAATTTGTAGATCTAATGAAGAATAAGTATAATCTTAAAGTCTCTTTGCATACCCCTTTAGCAGCATGGTCTGATGTAAATGCTTATCCTATAGAAGCCAGAAGAAAAGATAAAGACGGAAAAATCTTAGAGTCATTATGTAGTGGAGCATCTGCTTATATAGAAACAAAGACTGAGCGTTTGCTAAAATTAGCAAAAGACGGTATCGTATACTTTATGTTTGATGGAAGTGGATTTACTGGAGAGTGCTATGACGAAGCACATGGGCATTCTATTCCTTACACTAGAGAAGAGCATTGTAGATCTATTTTAAAGCTTATTCAGAATATCCACAAGGAATACCCTAATGTACTTATTGAGCTTCATGATCCAATAGTTGCAGGTGTGCCTATAAGATATACTCCTATCTATTATTTACATGGACTTCCTTACTCTTTTGATGAAGTTTGGGCTTTTGAATATATGTGGGATCCAATGGACGATTTGCTTTCTGGAAGAGCAAAGAGCTTATATTACTATAATCTTGCCTACTCTTTACCTCTTTATATTCATATAGATCTCCGAAAAGATAATGAGCATGCATTAGAATTTTGGTGGTATGCTTCTACATGTAGGCACCTTGGGATAGGAGGGAAACACCCAAATCCTAAAGTTTGGAATGCTCATAAACAAGCAATGAAGGAATATATGAGACTAAAGCGATTTTATACTCAAGGCATTTTTTATGGATTAGATGAGACTATCCATGCACATACCATCCCAGAGGAAAAAACATCAGTCTTAAATATTTTTAATCTTACAAAAGAACCCAAAACTAGAGAAATTAGATTTGACTTATCAGAAATTGGCCTTCCAAAAAACCTTAAGGTGCTAATCACTGATTTAAGATATTCTCAAGAAGGCTCATCTATCTCTTTAAAAATTTCTTTACCACCTTTAGGGACTACTTTAGTAGAGATAAGAGCTGTTTAATTAAAGGAGGAGTAAAAGGAATGGATAGTATTTTAAAAGTCTTAGATGAAGCTTTTGGATGTATGTGCTGGGAAGTAAAGAGGTTCAAATACGAAGTAAATTTTGCTGTAAGACTTACAAATGCACTTCCAGAAAAGAAGGATGAGTGGGACTACCTTATCAGAGAGACTACCCGTCTTGTAGCTCAAAACTGTGGCAAAAAGGATATAAAATCTCTAATTGAAGAAGCGGAAAAGATGCTTTCTCCCATTGGAGAGGTAGCTAAGACATTTACCATCCACTATGTTGGGCATGCTCATATAGATATGAACTGGGCATGGGATTGGCCAGAGACTGTAGATACAGCATACAAGACATTTACCACTGTCAATAAGCTTATGGATGAGTTCCCAGATTTTAAATTCTCTCAGAGTCAGACATCTGTATATTCTGCTATGGAAAAGTATAACCCAGAGACATTTGAGATGATTAAAGAGAGGGTAAAAAAAGGACGGTGGGAAGTTACAGCTAACTCCTGGGTAGAAGGGGATAAAAACCTTGCTTCAGGAGAAGCATTGATAAGGCACATCCTTTATACTAAACGTTATTTTAAAGAAAAGTTTGGATTAGCTTACGATGCCATAAAGATTGATTGGGAGCCTGATACATTTGGCCACCATTGGATGCATCCTCAGATTTTGAAGAAATCAGGCATAACGAGATATTATTTCTGTAGAGCAGGAAAAGGGCCTCGTATCTTTTGGTGGGAAGCCCCTGATGGTTCAAGAGTACTTGCCTGGGATGATGGCAAACTCTGGTATCTTGGTCCTGTAAAACCAGAAGATGTAGTAGAAGCGGTAGAGCTCTATAAGAATACAGGGATGAAAGATTATCTAGTCGTCTATGGAGTAGGTGACCATGGAGGTGGTCCTACGAAAAAAGATTTACAACTGATAGAAGAGATGAAATCATGGCGTATATTCCCTAAAGTTAAATGCAGCACTACAGATGAATTCTTCTCTATAGCAGAAAAGTATGGAGATAAATTCCCTGTTGTAAGAGATGAGTTGAACTTTGTCTTTAGAGGATGCTATACTTCTCAGAGCAATATAAAAGAGGCAAATAGAAAGGCAGAAAATTTATTAACGACTGTAGAAGTCATAGGAGTATTAGCAAATAAACTTACTGGCAAGATGTACTCTGAAGAGTTATTAAAAGAAGGTTGGATAAATACCCTATTTAATCAATTCCATGATATCTTAGCTGGTTCTGGGATACCTGAAACATATAGATATGCTCAGGGACTATATCAAAATACAAAGGCAAGTGGAAATATGGTAATGGAGTCATCTCTGAAGGCAATAGTAGAAGAAATAGATACAGAGATAAATGGCAATGTTAAAGTTGTTCCAATAGTAGTATTCAATCCGTTACCTTGGAGAAGAACTGATGTAGTAACGGTAGACATATATGATGTGTTTGATGAGAAAGACAATCTAGTCTTAATAGACGAAAACAAAAATGTGATACCTATGCAATATAGAAAATATTCATTTTTCGTAGAATTACTTAGAACTATTTTCCCAGCTACAGAAATCCCCGGCGAAGGTTATATCTCCCCAAATGGCATTAAAGTGGTTTTTACCGCTGAAGATATTCCTGGTTATGGATATAAGACATACTATCTCAAGTATTCAGAAGGAGAAAGGACCTCTTCTCAGGTAATGGTATCGGATATGTACAGAGGACAGGTAACAGAGAGTGGAGTAAGGGCTGGCTCTACATATATAGTAGAGAATCAATTCTACAAGGTTACAGTAAGTGCAGGTATAGGCGCAATAACTAGTATTATAGATAAATCTACTGATAAGGAAATTTTGCCTAAGGATGGTAGGGCAGGATTATTACAGATACTCTATGAAGCTCCTCATCCTATGAGCGCTTGGGAGATCGGACAGATTATAAGGACTGTAGATTTGGATAAAGATGCTACCGTGGAAGTTGTGGAGACTGGCCCAGCAAGGGCGATAATCAGAAGTAGAAGAAAGTACAACGACTCCGAGTTTATACTTGATGTTATATTAAACAATAATGTTCCTAGAATAGATTTTAGGCTTGAGCTCTTCTGGCTTGAGAAGGGAAGCAAAGAAGTAGGCGTACCTATGCTTAGGATTGCATTCCCATTAGATATAACTGAAGGAAGGGCAAGATTTGAAATTCCGTTTGGAAGCATAGAAAGACCAACTAATGGTGAAGAAGTTCCTGCTCTAAAGTGGGTAGACCTGACTGGTATAGATAAAGAAGGAAAAGAACTTGGGATAGCTCTATCAAGTACAACTAAGTATGGGTATGATGTAAAAGACAATACCATTAGAATGACCATCTTGAGAAGCTCTTATGAGCCTGACCCAGTACCAGAAAGAGGTAAGTATGAGTTTACCTTCTCTCTATTACCACATATTGGCAAATTGGCTCCTTCCAGTCTTACAAGATTCGGAAACGAAGTCAACTATCCTCTAATCTCATATATTACTGATATGCATACAGGAAAGCTGAATAAATCTCTAGAGATAATTAAAGTTCAACCAGAGAATGTATTAGTCTCTATACTTAAGAAAGCAGAGGATGACAATGATATGATACTAAGAGTTTATGAGACTGATGGATATGAAGTAGAGGCAAAAGTAATTTTTGGTTTACCTATTAAATCATACGTAGAGACGAACTTATTAGAACAACCTATAGGAAATGAGATTCAGTGTAAAGATAACACTATAGTATTCCATCTAAAGCCATACGAGATAAAGACGATAAAAATAAGATAGTGGGAGAACGTCTTATTGTCAGAATATAGCTAATACTTGAGGATAATCAAATCTTTTGGGCTCTTTAGGGAGAAAAGGAGATATAAGTTTGAATGAAACTGAAGAGGCTAATAATCCTGTGGATGATTACAATAAGTTTCTTTAATATTTTGTTCAGTAAGTATGCAGTTAAAGCAAGTAATAATAAACTTGTAACTACCTACTTCTTCTACTGGTATGATATTTATACGTCAAGACATATTATAAATCCTGATGGGACAGATGCCCTTACAGATCATCCGAAAGATATGAAAGACTTTAGCTATAATTCGGTTAATTGGTTTAAAAAAGAGCTTAAGGATATGACTGAAGCTGGTATAGATATAGTGCTCCCTGTATATTGGGGCTCTAGTCAAGAGAAGATTTGGAGTTATTACGGACTTAAAGTAATGTCAAAAGCTATGGATGAGCTAACAAAGAGTAGGGTTATGACTCCTAAAGTAGGAATGTTTTATGATACTACTGCTTTGTGGCAGGAAAACGGAGGAATAAAAACCAGATTTAACCTCTAAAGATGGGAGAAAATTGTTTTATTCTATGATAAGAGATTTCTTTACTGCTATTCCCAAGAAGTATTGGGCTTTTATAGATAATAAACCTATAGTCTGGCTTTATTCGGCTGGATGGGTGGGAAGGTATTCTCAAGATACTTTTGATTTCGTAAGAAACAATTTTAAGAGAGACTTTGGATATGACCTTTATATCGTAGGAGAGATATCTTGGAGTGAAGTTAAACTTGATAATTGGTATGCGTGGGGAGCAGCATTAAATGGACCTTCTTTTTTTGGAGTAGGTTGTGTAGGTCCAGGATATGATGATTCTGCTGTCCCTGGAAGGACTACTCCTAAGAGAGAAAGGGAAAATGGAAAATTTTATGAAAATAGTTGGAAGAAGCTTTTAATAAAGGCAAAAGAGCAAAATATAAGGATAGTCGCTATAGAAACATGGAACGAATTTCACGAGGGGACAGATATAGCTGAGAGTAGAGAATATGGAAGAAAGTATATCGAACTTACTCGAAAGTATGTTGATATGTTTAAAAAGGGAGTAATCCCTAAAGATATATCCTCTAGCCCGTATGCTTCTATGAAAGAGGTAAGCATTGTTATGGGAAATCCAAATTTAGAAAAGGGTCTACAGCAAATAGACTTAGAAGATGGGATAACAAAGACTGAAAAGATAGGAGATGTGACATATAGATACCCTATAGAAACGAAGTGGCCTGTTTTATACATATATATTAGAGTTGACGATGACTTTTTGAGTTATGCCGATACTAATGTTAATGTAACCATAGAATATCTAGATAAAGAGAAAGGGTGGTTCAGATTAGACTACGATAGTAATGATATAATAAAAGCTATCCTTGGAGGAGCTTATACTCCTACCGAGACAGTAAATCTTGTTGGAGGAGAAAAAAATGACTAGAAAGATGGGAGTCACATATTGTGGTTTGCCAGAGGAAGAGGATATTAGGGATCGGATAGTTAAATACTTTGCTGAAATAGGAGCTACAAGTATTCAAACATATGTTTTCTGGAATAAGGTAGAAAAAGACCCAGGTATTTTTGACTAGAGTGTTTATGACAAGGATGTAGAAGTTATAACAAGGTATAATCTAAGATGGGTTCCTTTTATAATTTTAGGTCCTTGGTACGTCACTCCCGAATGGTTTAGACAATCTTCAGATAATCTCTACGCAAGGTGTGTTGAACATAACAGGGATTCAAAGGATCAGTCTATATGGAATGAAAAGTTAAAGCCATACATCAAATGTTTTATGACTGAATTTTCTAAACATTATCCTCCAAATGTATTGGAATCTGTACTTTTAGGAATCTCTGGGGATTACGGAGAAGCGATTTATCCCGTCATTGGAAACTGGCCAGGAGAATATCATGGGCACCAAGGATACTGGTGTAATGACCCAATAGCAATAAAAGATATGCAAGAATATTTTAGACTGAAATATAATAATGATATCGAATCTCTAAATTACTTTTGGAAAGCAAGCTATAAAGGATTCTTTGAGATTAAGCCTTTTCTAAAAGAGAACGCTCCTAGTATAAGAGCGTGGTTTGAATTTATAGAGTGGTATAGATTAAGAATGAATCAATGGGCAAGATGGTGGCTAGAAACTGCTAAAGAAATCTTTCAACCCACTGAAATATATCTGTGTACCGGAGGTGATGGTACTCCACCTCATGGAAGTGATTTTAGCCTTCAGTGTAAACTTACTGCAGAGTTAGGATGTGGAGTGAGAATAACTAATGAAAGTAGTAACTATATCTCTAATTTTGTAATCACTCGTTTAGTAGCTTCGGCTTCAAGGTATTATGGTTCGTTTTTTGGTTATGAACCCGCAGCTATAGTTACTCCTGAGGGATTAGTAGCTCGTATATATAATGCAAGAACAGCAGGTGCAAAACAGATCCATGAATATACTGGAAATATCTTCGAAGGAGAAGAAGCTACCTTGAAGAGTAAAGTTGACGAAAAACTTAGGACTCATATCAACTTTTTACAGGAAGATACGCCTAAAATTGAAGTTGGGGTATTTATACCAAGTACTTATCTTACCATTAGAGAAGAAGGGTACTCTCAGATTTTAAGAGAGGGCATTAGAATATTAAGAGACTTAGTCGATATAGATTTTCTCGACGAAAATATGATAAATGACAAAGCATTAAAGAATTATAGAATTTTGTTTGTCTTTGAAGGAAATGTCGTAAGAAAAGAGACTATCGAGAATATAAGGTCATGGGTATATGAAGGAGGTATACTTGTATCTTCTCAGATACTTAAAGACATTGACGGAGAAGATAGACTATTTAGAGAACTAGTAGGTATTTCAGATAAGAGTGAAGAAATAATTGGAATAACTAATATGGAGATTATAAACAAGAAACTTCTCTCTTCACTTAGCGAACTAAGGAATCCTATCGTAAACAGAGGCTATCTAAATTTAGAGCCATCAGTAAACATTTTGGCTTGTATGGAATATAGAACTAAAGGAGCAGTAATATGGAGTAAACAATGGGGGAAGGGTTATTCTATTTTTTATAGTGGCCCAATGGATGTGGGAACCACTTTATGGGATGACTGGATGAAACAAGGGATTGTTGTATATTTTTTAAAGGATATTTTGAAAAATATACAGTCATTAGGGCCTACAGTTAGACCATTATTTCTTCCTGATGGAGAGGTGGATGGTGTCTATATAAGCACAATGAGCCATGAAATGCTAATACTTAATACAAACAGAGAACCGATTAAGAAGACAGTGCTAGGAAGAGAAATAACAATAAATCCTTACGAAATTCTTTCTATTAGAATGAGAGAAGGTGCTTCATAAAATTCCACTATTCTCCTTTTTTGAAAGATGTGCCTTTATAAGCGAGGGAATGCTTGAGTTGTGGAAAAACTAGGATTCAGGTTAGGAGATGTAATCAAGCAATTTATTATGAGTGTCATATATATTGAAGTCTCTCGGAAACCCCTTGACAAATGTGGGGGGGGAGTAAAATATAGGTAAAGTTAGAGTGAAAGTTAAATAACCCCGGGCTATAAGAGCCTATAAATAAGGGGTACG
>Ga0080004_1103179_pt1 | contig 13009 bp, 14 predicted proteins | sample WasSprMetagenome_FD_69207 | JGI IMG/M metagenome (GOLD analysis project Ga0080004, IMG submission 69207) | Sulfidic aquatic microbial communities from Washburn Spring, Yellowstone National Park, USA - WS (SPADES assembly) (version 2) | ecosystem: Environmental > Aquatic > Thermal springs > Hot... | reverse complement strand
ACATTAAAAAGGTGCCTTTGAATAGTAAATCAAAATACTGTGAAGAGCAAGGCTTTCGGTTGAATGATTTACTATTCAAAGGCACATTTTTAAGGATTGGTTATAATAGTTTTGAGGGGTGAGAGTAAGAATGATAATTGCGGTTATAGGTGGAGGAGTCATTGGTGGAGCGGTCGCAAAGAATTTGGTGGCATCCGGATACGATGTTATAGTTACTGAGAAGAGACTTGCACGTATAGAGGAGCTTAAGAAAATGGGTTTGAGAGTGATTGATGATAATGAGGTGGCTGCTAAGCAAGCTGATGTAATCATACTATGCGTTAAACCGAAAGATGTTAAATCAGTATTAGAGGAGATCCGTGGAAACATTGATGGTAAATTAATTATCTCGTTGGCTGCAGCAGTAACATTAAGCTTCCTAAAAAAGATTGTTCCTAAAGCTAAGATTGTTAGAGCTATGCCGAATCTGGCGATAATGGTTCGCGAATCCTTTACGGCTTACGCTGCCGATTCAGAGATGAGTCAAGAAGATATTGATTTAGCCGTTAAATTGTTAAGCTCCTTTGGAATGGTTTATAAAGTTGATGAAATCTATATGGATGCTATAACAGCTTTAAGTGGATGTGCACCAGCATACTTAGCGCTTGTAGCTGAAGCCATGGTTTATGCTGGTTTAATCGTTGGCTTAGAGAGAGATGTATCATTAAGGATAGCGGCTCAAGCGTTAATTGGAACGGGAAAATTAATTCTTGAAGGTGGAAAAGCACCCACCCAGATACGTGATATGGTTACAACACCTGGAGGAGTTACAATAGAGGGTTTATTTGAGCTGGAGCGTCTTCCAATTAGGCATGTTTTTATGAGCGCTGTTAAGGCTGCAACAGAAAAATCGCGTAAAATCTCATCAGCGTTAACTGAGAATCTTAAAGTTTAAGATGTAACTTTATCAGTTTTTGCCAGATCCTTTAATCTCTCTACACCATTTATTTCCTTAATGTATGCTGCCACACTTTTAGGTACAAGTTCCTCCCAATTTAATTCCATAAGCATCCTTCGCCTTATTTCTGTTGCTGAGCATAGTTCTCTCTTAAAGAAGGGTATTGACTCAACTCTGAAACCGCCCTCAATGAATAAGCGTCTAGTTAGCGGTTCATTAGAATAAACAACATCAAATTTTGGAACATGGGAGCATACGTGTGAAACCCATAAGCTGTGTACATCTAAATCTGTAACTGGAATAATATAGTATCTGTCCGGGTCAATATTTATTTCGCTCAACGCAAGCTTAATCATGTATATTCTTTCTCCAGCTGTAAATGGGTTTTCAAGCGTATGGCTTTCTTGAGAGCTCCCAACAACTATAATTATCTCCTTAGAGTTACCGAGAATATACTTTACAGCCTCAAGATGTCCAAGATGGAATGGTTGGAAGCGCCCAACATAAAGAGCTCTGGAAAACTTCAGTTTTTCTCTTCCACTACTACATATGTTGCTCAAGGCTCCCACCAGATGAAGAAAATTAAGGATGTCCTTAAAATTTATTATTTTCTCCGGAAGAATTTTACTGCTGGAGTTTAAAATGAAGGAAAATGGGCAGAATATTGAGGGGGAACTATTGAGGTGCCTAAATGGAAAAACAATGTTTGAGAAAGCAGTTTTAATGGCGGTTCTCAAGATACCTCGGGGGAAAGTTAGCACATATAAGCGTATAGCGGAAATAATTGGGAGGCCGAAAGCGTTTAGAGCTGTTGGTAACGCCCTGCATAAGAATCCTCTTGCTCCTATAATTCCATGTCATAGGGTTATTAGGTCGGATGGACGAATAGTTGGGGAAACTGTGGAGGAAATTGAAAATCGGAAAAGGCTTCTAATAAGGGAAGGTATACCGGTTGAAGGTTATAGGGTTAAGGTGAGTGAGGAAATACTTTACTAAACAATTACAGGTTAGCTTCAGCAAACATTTAATAATGCGTCTATGTAAGATTGTTTATTAATCTCGATTGCGAAAATAATAATTTGAGAAATAATAACGAAAAATAGTATGGAGAAAGAGGTGTATTCTAATTGGGTGGTCAAGGACAGTATATTACGATTCCTGGCGCGACAACGGTTGGGATAGTGTGCTCAGACGGCGTTGTGTTAGCGTCTGAGAAAAGAGTGTCTTATGGAAACTTTGTTTTGAGTCGTGCTGGTAAAAAGGTCTTTAAGATATCAGATCATATAGGCGTAGCATGCGCTGGGTTAGTCTCCGACATGCAAATATTGGCTCGAGAGGTTGGCGTCTACGCAAACCTATTTAAGCTTGAGTCTGGGCGACCGATAAGCGTTAAATCAGCGGCTAAAGTTATGTCAAATCTACTTTTCAGCAGTAGATTGCTTCCATATATAACAGAAACTATAATTGGAGGCGTTGACGATGAGGGGCCGTCGGTTTATGTGCTTGACCTCTTAGGTTCAACTATACCTGATAAGTATGCAGCTGTAGGCTCTGGAGCCGAGATAGCTATAGGAGTCTTAGAGGAGTCATATAGGGAAGATATGACTGTTGAGGAGGGAAAGAATCTAGCTATAAAAGCGATAAAATCCGCTATAAGCCGAGATGCGATGAGCGGTGATGGAATAGACCTTCTAATAATAACTAAGAATGGTGTTAAAGAGGAGTCGATTAAATTCTGAGCAGCTAATTTTCCATTAAATTTATTTGGTTATAATCCTTATTTAGCCTTAATATTATTGTGGTGAGTTGAGAATGGTTTTTAATTTGACGGATGAGGATGGCGCTTTTTTAGTTAGACTCGCTAGAAGAGCTGTTGAAGAAAATCTTAGAAGTGGCAGAATAATTAGCCCTCCAGAAAATGTTTCACCAGTTCTTCTTGAAAAGAGGGGGGTTTTCGTCACAATAAATAGCGTAATAAATGGGGGGAAAAATCTTAGAGGGTGTATAGGTTTTCCATACCCTATTTATCCGCTTGTTAACGCTGTTATTGAAGCTGCTGTAGAATCAGCTACAAGGGACCCACGTTTCCCTCCAATGACCCTGCGCGAACTTGACCATGTGATTTTTGAGGTAAGCGTTTTAACGGAGCCTGAGCTGATCAAAGTTAATTCGGCGAGTGAGTATCCATCGAAAATAAAGGTTGGTGAAGACGGATTAATAGTTGAGAGAGGCTTCTATAAAGGTCTATTACTTCCACAAGTTCCAGTTGAATGGAATTGGGATGAGGAGGAGTTTCTATGTCAATGCTGCTTGAAAGCTGGGCTTCCACCAGACTGCTGGCTACTAAAGGGGACGAAAATATATAAGTTCCAATGCGTAATCTTTGAGGAAACAAGCCCTAAGGGCCCGGTAGTAAGGAGGATACTGAAAAGAGAAAAATAGCATGTTTCTCAACGTTTTATGGTTGTTTAGAGGAGAACAGTTCACATACGCATAATCCAAATGCTCAATATGCGGTAATGGTGTGGAGAGAGGATTAAGCTGGACTGTTCAAATGCACTGGGCTAAACAAAGTCTTCAACGCAGACCTCACAGGAGCCTATAATATATTCATAACCCCGAGAGGAGTATTGGTTGGAGACTCAGCCTAGAATTAAATCCTCAAGGATTTGACACTCTCCACGGCTGAAGCCGGAAGATTCCTGCTTCTAAGGTGTTCATTGCCCTTTTAGGGCGGGAGGAGGTTAGTTCATTGAATAGGATTTTCCTCCAATCTTAGCTTTGTTAGTCTCGTAATTTTTTCTTTAAGAATAAGTATGGTATCCTCTAAGCGTACCCCGCCAAATCTATGGATGTATATTCCTGGTTCAATAGTTATAACGTTTCCTGGAGAAATAATGTCTTCGCTTAGGGGGCCAATTGTGGGTGGTTCATGTACATCTAATCCAACACCATGCCCTAAGCTATGAACAAAATATTCACCGTAACCTTTATTCGCAATATATTTTCTAGCGGCTTCATCGATTTCTCTCGCCCTTACGCCGGACATTATTTTACTTATCGCTAACCTTTGAGCCTCCTTAACGGTTTCATAAATATTTTTTTGTCTCTCAGATGGTTTTCCGGTAATTACTGTTCTCGTCATGTCAGCGCAGTAACCATGATATTTTGCGCCGATATCGATTACAACGAAATCGCCCTCTTTAATCTCACGTTCACCTAGGCCGCCGTGTGGAAAGGCTGATTCAGACCCACTACAAACTATTGTGTCAAAGGCGATTCCGCTTGAGCCAGATCTGCGCATTTCATATTCTATTTCAGCGGCAACTTCATACTCTCTTATCCCTGGCTTAACTACTTCAAAGGCTCTCTCCATACCTCTCCTTGTGAGGTCAGCGGCTCTACTTATTAACGATATTTCTCTCTCATCTTTTATTTTCCTCAGCGACCATATGGCGTCCTCTACACATTCAACTCTAATATCTCCTGAGATACCTTTAATTTTAAGGTATTCACGCGCGTCAATCCTATCAAATCCTATTGATTTAAATCGGTATCTCGCTATTTCATCAAGGATCTTAGCTTCCGCTTTTTCTCCAACCCTTATTAAGTTAACCCTAACGTTTCTGGCAATTTCATTAGCAGCCTCATAATTGACTGCGTGAACGAAAAGAACGCATTCTCCATCCACAGGAATTAAGAGCTTGAGTCCTCCAGAAAACTCTGTGAAATAATACATGTTTTTCTCATTGGAAATTATGAGGGCGTCAATATTTTTTTGGGATAAAATATCTCTAATCTTCTCTATGCGATTAGCGCTTGACAATATTCGTCCCTCTTCTAACAAAATATCTTAATGATTCTCCCTTAAAAATTATAACTGAAAACTTTTCCGTTCACCACTGGGATGGTGAATATGTTTATGGTTTTGACGCTTAAACCTCGCAATCATTCAGGAACTAAGCTCGTAATTATTAGGGGAGTTTGGGCTAAGCGAGAGCTCACCACGCCTAATAGGTTCCTCATCAACATGTCTTCAACCTATAAAAGAAAGCTAAAACGGAGAGATTAATTGAGCCATAAAAAGATTTTTCAGCCATGTTTTGCAAGATGATGAATTTTTCCACATCATCAGATCTAAGCGGATTCCCATATGTATATTGTGATTTGCTGAGCCCAGATTAACCGTTTCTTTAAAATTTTTAAATATAATTTAACATAATAAATTGTTGGGGGGTTTAGGTGTCAGGAGGATATATGGGGAAGATTTTGAGGGTTGACTTAACTGCTGGAACACTGAAGACTGAAGCAACCTTAGAGGATGTTGCTAGAAAGTATCTTGGTGGTAAAGGCTATGCTGTTTACTTACTGTATAAGTATTTGAAGGAATATGAGTCTAAGGGGATTTCGCCGGCAGATATAAATCCTTTAGGACCGGAAAATGTTTTAATTTTCGCAACTGGTCCAGGAACAGGCGTTCCAGGCTTTCCATGTCCTGGTAGATATCATGTTATGGCGCTAAAGTCTCCTTTAACCGGTTCTATTGGGAGCGCTAACTCTGGTGGTGAGTGGGGGCCATTCCTGAAGTTTTCAGGTTATGATATGATTGTTATTGAGGGTGCATCTGAGGATCCAGTTTATCTTTCGATTATTAATGGTGTAGCTGAATTGAGAAGTGCAGGCGACCTTTGGGGTAAGAATGTGTTTGATACGTGTAGAATACTATTAAAGAGGGTTGGTGGCAAAAACACTAGTGTTGCATGTATTGGTCCTGCCGGTGAAAACCTTGTTCACATGGCATGCATAGTCAATGATGAGCATAGGGCTGCTGGGAGAACCGGGCTGGGCGCTGTTATGGGCTCGAAGAAGATTAAAGCTATAGTTGTTTCCGGCGAGGAAAAAGTTCCGGTAGCTAAACCGGATGAATTTATGGAGGTTTCTAAGAGATGCCTGGAAACAATGAGGAAGAATAGGGTGACTGGTGAGGGGCTGCCAACATATGGGACATCGATATTAATAAATGTTATTAATACTGCTGGTGGATTACCATACAGGAACTGGCAGACTGGCGTAAACCCGCATGCTGACAAAATAAGTGGTGAAACGCTGGCTGAAACATATTTAACTGATAGAAGAGCCTGCTGGGGATGCACGATAGGATGTGGAAGAGTTACGAAGGTTCCTTCAGGCCCATTTCAGATTCTCGGGACGGAGGGACCTGAATATGAGTCAATATGGGCATTAGGCGGCTCAACAGGGGTTAAAGATTTAGATGCTATAATTAAAGCTAACCACTACTGTGATGAGCTGGGAATGGATCCTATAAGTTTAGGCTCAACGATAGCGGCTGCTATGGAGCTGAATGAGAGAGGTTATATACCTAGTGGGGATCTCCAGGGTTTAGATTTGAGGTTCGGAAACTCAACGGCTCTAGTTGAAGCTGTTTGGCGAACAGCTTATAAGGTTGGTTTCGGCAAGTATTTAGCTCTTGGCTCAAAGAGGCTATGTGAAATTTACGGTCACCCTGAGATCTCAATGAGCGTTAAGGGGCTTGAGATGCCAGCTTACGATCCAAGAGCCATGAAGGGTATTGGCTTAACTTACGCTACAGCAAATAGGGGAGGATGCCACGTAACCGGATATACTGTTTCAGCAGAGATACTTGGGATCCCTGAAAAAATAGATCCATTAAAGCCGGAGGGTAAGGCTAAATGGGCTAAGCTCTTTCAAGACTTCACATGTGTTGTCAACTCAACTGTTAACTGCTTATTTGCAACATTCGCTTTAGGAGTTAAGGATTACGCTGAGCTCCTTTCGGCAGTCACCGGCTGGAGCCTCTCTGAAGATGATATATTAAAGATTGGTGAGAGAATATATAATCTGGAGAGGGTTATAATAAATAGGCTCGGCTTCGATGGTAAAGATGATACCTTACCTAAACGCTTACTTGAGGAGCGAATGCCTGAGGGTCCAGCTAAGGGGCATGTTGTTGAGCTGGATGAAATGAAGAAGGAATACTATAATCTTAGAGGTTGGGTTAACGGTGTACCTACAGCTGAGAAACTAAAGGAACTTGAAATTGAACTCTGAAGCGATTCCTCCCAACTTCCACCATTCTTTTTTTATTTCACTTTTACATTAGTATTCTTTAGTGATTGTGATGCTAAATGTATCTGTTAAAATACTGCTCTTTGCAACTTTCAGGAAAAAATATGGGAGCAGAGAAATAACAGTTAAATGTGATGGAACTATAAGGAGCTTAATTGAGGAGGCATCAAAAATCCTCGGCGAAGAATTCTTAAATGATGTTTACGATGGGGAGCGCAGGAAAGTTAGAGATGACTTGATTTTCACGGTTAATGGCAGGAACATTAAGGACTTAAAGGGAGATATTACGTTAAAGGATCAGGATGTAGTAGCTATATTTCCGCCATTAGCTGGTGGCAGCATGATTCTAGGGTGTAAGCGATGATCTCAGATTATCCAAGAGCACTGCAGATTGAAGTAACAAATAGATGCAACTTTAATTGTCAGATGTGTATAAGGCGCGTTTGGGACTCTAAACAATTCGACTTAAACTTAGGCTTATATAGGAGGATTGCTAAAGTTTCGTTCCAGAATTTGGAGAGGCTTATACTTTACGGGTTTGGCGAACCATTCATTAACCAAAATTTTATCGAAATGCTCAGGATTGCAAGGGAGAATCTGCCTAAAGATTCCGAGATTATTGTAAGCACGAATGGATCCATGCTAAGCCCAAATTTATCTGAGAAAATATTGAAGATTGGTGTTGATAATATTTCATTTTCGATTGATACTGCTGACATCATGAAACTCAAATATATTAGGGAGGGGTCGGAGCCAGCAACTATTCTCAGAAACTTCCGTTATTTATCTAGGATAAAGAAGCGTAGTGGAGGATCCTTTAAGCTGGGTGTTGAAGCCGTTATAATGAAGTATAACTTTATGGATCTTCCAAATCTCATTGAGAAGGCGGCTGAAGAGGATGTTAACTATATTATTGTCTCCCATGTTGTGCCATATACTGAAGAAATATTTCGGGATTCAGCATATATCACTTTAAGTAAAAGATCATTTGAGATAATTAAGTCAACTCTAAGTTATGGGCGCAGAATTATATTGGAGTCAGTTTACGAGATATTTGGAAGCATTTACGGAATTAATATTGAGCCTAAGGCTTCTAAAATTGTTAGAGAACTTTGGGAGAGAGCGGAGGAGGATGGCTACTGGATTAACCTCCCACTCTTATTTGAGTCAATAGATAAAATTGATATTATTAAGGATGTTGAGGAAGCATTTAATTTAAGCCGGAAAATAGCCTATGAAAGTAAAGTGGATTTGATGCTTCCAAATCTTTATCCTGATGCTAAAAATAGAAGGTGTCCATACGTTGATAAGGAAACAGCTTTTGTTAGAGCTGATGGAATGGTTGCACCTTGTCCTGAATTCGCCTATAAACATTCAGTTTACGTTAATGCCCATACTAAAATTGTTAATCCAGTAATATTTGGAGACTTGAAAAGTGAAAGTATAGATGATATATGGAATGGAGAGAAATATGTGGCCTTTAGAGAGGTTAGGCGAAGAATGTCCAGTAGCATACCATGGTGTGGAGACTGCCCTTACTCAACATCCGGATGCTTCTTTACTAAGAGTAATATTATGGACTGCTATACAAATGAGCCTGGATGCAGCGAATGCTTATATAGCGTAAACCTAGCCCAATGTAACATATGATTTAATGCTTGCTAGAGAATAATTTGTGAGGGTAACCTAAATGAGTAATGAAGGTTTAATTTCTAGGGAGGGAACGGTTCTAGTAATAATTGATGTTCAAGAGAAGCTTTTCCCGTTAATTTTTGAGAAAGAAAAAATCCTTAATAATATACTTAAGTTAATTCGGTTTGCTAAGATAATTAATATGCCAGTAGTATTAACTGAGCAGTATCCTAAAGGTTTAGGCCAAACGATTCCAGAGATTAAGGAGATCATTCCGGAGATTAAGCCAATTGTGAAGATTGAATTTAGCTGCTTCGGTTCAGAAAAATTTAGGTTGCTTCTTAAGGATTTAAGGGCTAAAACACTTATAATTTCTGGAATAGAGACACATATATGTGTTGCCCAAACATCCCTTGAGGGTTTAAGCAGCGGCTATAAAATATGCGTTATTAGCGATGCAACATCATCAAGAAAACTTGAAGATAAAAATGTGGCTTTAGAGAGGATGAGGCAGAGCGGCATTATAGTGGCGTCAACAGAAATGATCATATATGAGCTGCTGAGGGCGGCTGGAACACAAGAATTTAGGGAGGCGCTCAAACTAATAAAATGAAGTATGCTAATCCTGCCTACTAATATGTGACGGTAGAATCTTCTTACGGCTGAATATGACGCTTAACAGCCAGTCATATTGAATGAGCCCTACGTGACGAATTGCTTACACATGTAGCAGCAATTAAGAGATTACTCAGGCTTTATTCCATAATATGTACATTGAAGCCACAAGCCTTTTAACAACCTCATTTTTAGGTTCCTTTAGGATCTCTTCAGGCTTACCGCACTGTATTATCCTGCCGAGATACATTATTGCAATGCGATTACCAAGCTTAAATGCATCCTCAGGATTATGTGTTACGCAAATTGTTGTTATGCCAACCTCTTTCTGCAGGTCCTTTAACTTTTCTATAACATCAGATTTCGTTGCTTCATCAATATTGCTAAGCGGCTCATCAAGTAAAAGTAGGGAGGGGTTTATTGCTAGGGCTCTTGCCAACGCTACACGTTGCCTCTGTCCGCCGCTGAGCTCTTTAGGTTTACGAGTCTCCAGCCCATCTAAATTAACTATTCGTAGCAAGTTTCTCACTTTGCTATCAATTTCAAGCTTTGAGTAGCCTCTAATTTTTAAACCAAAAGCTATATTCTCATAGACGCTTAAATGCGGGAATAAGCCGAAATCTTGGGGCACGTAGCCTATATTTCTCTCCTCAACCCTTAAGTTTGTAATTTCCCTGTCACCTATCCATATTTGCCCCTCATCAGGTCTTAAAGCTCCTAAAATCACTAATAGTAATGTTGTTTTCCCGCACCCGCTTGGACCCATAATAACCATGAGCTCGCCTTGCTCCACCAATAATTCAACTTTATCCAGAACTTTCACTTTACCAAAAGATTTAGAGACGTTCCGAATATAAAGGCTCATCAATATCTCCTCCTCACAATAAACTTGAATAGGAGTAGTGATATTATGGATAAAGTTTCCGTTATTACTGAGGCTGCTATTGCAACCTGCGGGCTTTCACTCGAAGTTAAGTAAATTAAAACGGGTAGGGTTTCGGTTACCCATGGGATTGCTCCGGCAAATACTAGTGTTGCGGCTAATTCACCCATCGCCCTAGCCCATGTTAAAGAGAATCCGGCGATTAAATCTCTAGCTGATAGTGGAAGCAGAATTTTAGTAAGTATATGGCTGGTTTTTGCGCCTAGTGATCTAGCTATTATATCCATTCCGCTCTCCTTTATTTCCCTGAAGCGTCTAGATGCAAAGCTGATTGTGAATGGTGCTGAAACATAGAACTTCGCTATTATTACTGCTGCATAAGTATATGCTAGACCGAAACGCCCAAACATAAGTAAATAAACTAAGCCCTCAGTAACAGGCGGAAAGGTTTGTGGAATGTCAATTAGGAAGGTTTCTAAAATCTCTTTTCCACGAATCTCCATGTAGGTTAAGAGGTAAGCTACAGGAATTGATGAAACTATTGCTAGAAAACCAACGAGTAACGCTGAGGAGATGCTGATAAATATTGCCCCATGAACCCTACTGTCTAAAAGGGCGCTTAAAACAAGGTTCCAATGCTCTCCAACCGCAACGTAAAGGTAAAAGATTGATACAAGCATGTAGATTATTACGGCAAAAGCCATTAAACTTATCGTAAACCCAAATTTATCGCCCAAATAAATCACCATTTAAGAAGCTTCTCTTTTAAGAGCGGGAGATGATTTAGCGTTCCATAACGAAGCTGACTCCATCCCGCCATAAATGGCGCAGCCTTCAGCTTTGACACTCTCCACGGCTGAAGCCGGAAGATTCCTGCTTCTAAGGTGTTCATTGCCCTTTTAGGCTTCCACCTTAGAAGCAGGCCACCACCCCGCTAACACCACCCCCATTGAGGCAGCCTATATTTAAGCCTATCGACAATTCATCCCACGGTTAAAACCGTAGGCTTTCTTGTCGATTTCATTGTAAAATTAGGGAAAGGATGGAAGAAATCTTCAAAAATCAGCTAGAATTAAGCTATAAAGTTATATGAAAACCATTTAATAAAGTCTTTAATGCTAAGATTTACTGGAAGAGAGTTTTCATGTTTGGAAGAAGATTCCACCTGGAACGAATTAGGAAGATAGCTGACTATCAGTTTGGTAGTGGTGCCGGTGAAAATCTTTTTCCGGATAATGTAGAGATATTTTTTTCTAAGAGAACTGGCAGAATAAGATATATTTATTTGGATGGAAAACTTTTGGCCGCTCTAAACCCTACAACAGGGCTTTTCACATTAACCATAGAGGGGGCGAGGAGGGTTTTCTCATCAATGAAGATAAAGCGTTTATGGGTGAAGGTTAGTGATGATTCAGTACCTTTTGTTGAAAGGGGAGGAGACGTATTTGCTAAACATGTAATTGAGTCAGATGAAGATATACGTCCAGGAGAGGAAGTTATAATTATAGATCGCGAGGGGAATGTTATAGCGGTTGGTAGGGCAGTGCTTTCCGGCGCTGAGATGAAAGCTTTTAAAAGGGGTATAGCTGTTAAAGTGCGCAGGGGGAGAAGAGAAGACTAAAAAGGGGAAAATAGTATCTTTAATAATAGTTTGCTAAAGGAGGCATTCGTGAAGTGCGTAAAATAAGTCCTAGGGAAGCCAGAAGAATTATGCAGCGTATGGGCTTAAATATGAGTCAAATGGAGGTTGAAGAGGTAATATTAAGGGCTAAGGATAGGGAGATAATTATTGAGAGACCAGATGTAGCTGTCTTAGAAGTTCAAGGGCAGAAAATATTTCAAGTATCAGGCGGAAAAATCCATGAGAAACAGTATGAGAGGAAGATTACGATTCCAGATGAGGATGTTCATTTAGTTGCGCAGCAAGCAAACGTGAGTCTAGAGGAAGCTAAAGCGGCGCTTGAACAAACAGGGGGCGATTTAGCTCAGGCAATTCTCCTCCTAAGCCAGAAGCGAATCTAACTTATCGTAATTTTGACTCCTTAATTAGGCTCTCTCACTAAAGGTTCGATGAATGAAGCAAGCAGTAGCAAGAATAATTAGGAGACTAATAAAGAGAGGCACCCGCAATGATCAGCGCTTCAGAATATGAATCATTAATCATTACAATGAAATCGACAAGAAAGCCTACGGTTTTAACCGTGGGATGAATTGTCAATAGGCTTAAATATAGCTTAAATTTTGTTTAGAGCGAGTCGCTCATGAAGGTTAGGAAGACCATTAAGGCTAAGATTCTTAAGCTTAGTAAGGGAGCTTCTTAAACGGGGAATACGAGAATTTTCAACGCTACCTTCATGGAGATAAATCTGTTCCACTCTACTCAGCTACACGTCAACAAGCTGAAAGGCTTCTTAAAAGAAGGTAAACTCAAACCGAACAGAGAGTATCCGATGATTCTGAGAAGAGACGTTTATAGAGCCGACACAAAGCTGACACCGTATTGGCTTAAAATTCCTATGGGGTTAGAGGTGGGATAAATGTTCCAATTAAAACGCATGAGCCAATAACTGAAGATATGGTTTGCAGAGGAGCTAAAATCATTAGGCGGAAAGGCGAGTGGTTCGTCTACATAACAGTTGAAAAAGAAGTTTAAGAAAACCTAAATCGGTTTTAGCTATTGATTTAGGAATGAGGTGAATTGCCACAACCGTCAAATCCAACAATCCTAAACCGAAATTCTATGGTAAAGAGCTTAGACGCGTTAGAGGACACTATTTCTACCTAAGAAGGACTCTAGCTCTGAAGAAAGCCTACAAAACAATAAAGAAGATTGG
>Ga0080004_1112434_pt1 | contig 13011 bp, 12 predicted proteins | sample WasSprMetagenome_FD_69207 | JGI IMG/M metagenome (GOLD analysis project Ga0080004, IMG submission 69207) | Sulfidic aquatic microbial communities from Washburn Spring, Yellowstone National Park, USA - WS (SPADES assembly) (version 2) | ecosystem: Environmental > Aquatic > Thermal springs > Hot... | reverse complement strand
CTCGCCGCCTGGGGAGTACGGCCGCAAGGCTGAAACTTAAAGGAATTGGCGGGGGAGCACCACAAGGGGTGAAGCCTGCGGTTTAATTGGAGTCAACGCCGGGAACCTTACCCAGGGAGACAGCAGGATGAAGGTCAGGCTAAAGACCTTACCAGACGAGCTGAGAGGAGGTGCATGGCCGTCGCCAGCTCGTGCCGTGAGGCGTCCTGTTAAGTCAGGCAACGAGCGAGACCCCTGCCGCTAGTTGCTACCTCTATCCGAAAGGATCGAGGGGCTAATTAGCGGGACTGCCGCCGCTAAGGCGGAGGAAGGAAGGGGCCACGGCAGGTCAGTATGCCCCGAAACCCTGGGGCCACACGCGGGCTGCAATGGTAGGGACAATGGGTTCCGACCCCGAAAGGGCGAGGCAATCCCTAAACCCTACCCCAGTTGTGACTGAGGGCTGCAACCCGCCCTCATGAATCTGGAATCCCTAGTAACCGCGTGTCACCATCGCGCGGTGAATACGTCCCTGCTCCTTGCACACACCGCCCGTCGCTTCACCCGAGTTGAGTTTGAGTGAGGTAGCGTCATATTGGCGCTATCGAACTCAAACTCGGCAAGGGGGGAGAAGTCGTAACAAGGTGGCCGTAGGGGAACCTGCGGCCGGATCACCTCCTTAGAAAGAGTATGGTTGGCTACGAAAAGGCACACGGCTCATATAGATGCAACTCAGCAGCATGCTGCTGGGTGAAGGGCGTAGTAGATTTTATCTACGATTATCGCCATGCATAGTTGCGTAGGCATTATGGGAGACCTGCCCGATACGCAGACGCCCTCTGGTGGATGGCTAGGCTTGAGGGGCGATGAAGGGCGTGGCAAGCTGCGATAAGCCCTGGGTAGGCGCAAGCAGCCTTTGATCCAGGGATCCCCGAATGGGACTTCCTATCGAATCGTCGTAAGACGATTCGATGATCCTTTTAGGATCGCGAACCCTCCGAAAGGAAACATCTGAGTAGGAGGAGGAAAAGAAATCAAAATGAGATCTCCTTAGTAGCGGCGAGCGAAAGGGAGTGAGCCCAAACTGAACCTGGCCTAGTAATAGGTTGGGGATGTAGCTTGGTGGCGTTTAAGTGGCCTTTCCCTTTAGCCGAAGTGGTCTGGAAAGGCCCAACGTAGAGGGTGATATTCCCGTAGGCGAAAAAGGGAGAGGTTACTGCCACCAAGAAGAGTACCTGGCCTTGGCAGTGGCTAGGGAAGATGGGGGAAAGAGGCCTCCAAGGCTAAATACCTCTCAAGACCGATAGCGCAATAGTACCGTGAGGGAAAGCTGAAAAGAACCCCGGAAGGGGGGTGAAAAGAGCCTGAAACCAGAGGGTTACAGACGTGTATCGCCTGAAAGAGGCGCTTGATCCATCAATTACCATTCGCAAGAATGGTAAGAGGTGGGTCTAATTGCCTCAGGGTGATACGTTCCGTCTAGAAATCAGTAGAGAGGCTTTATACAGGGTGGGAAAGCTTGGTGATTTTATTATTTTGCAAACAGAAAAAGTCATCGGGGCTACTTATGACTTCAACGCTCCATGAATTTCTAAAATTTAATCCAAGCGCTGTTATTATAATTCGAAATGAGTAACCCACCAATTATGCCTCTCGCTGACTAGAGACACGGGCCAGGGAGTTTACCTTCATGGCGAGCTTAAGGGTTAAAAGCCCGAAGGCGAAGGGAAACCGACTTTCCGCAGCCATGTTCACATGGCGAGGGAAGAGGTCTGAAAGGGCCTTTAGTCATGGGGGTAAGACTAGAAACCGGACGATCGTGCCCTGGGCAGGACGAAGCCAGGCGAAAGCCTGGTGGAGGTCCGAAAGGGTCCTGACGTGCAAATCGGTCCCCTGACCTGGGGCAAGGGGCCAAAAGCCAATCTAGTCCGGTGATAGCTAGTTCCCGCCGAAGCGGATCTAAGTCCGGCCTGGGTGGATGCTACCAGCGTTGTAGAGCACCGATGAGCGGGCAAGGGTCCGAAAGGGCCCACCTGCTTTTCGAACTCCGAAGGCGCTGGTGCAGTAGAAGCCCGGAGACGGGTTTATGTGGGGTAAGCCTCATAACCGAGAGGGGAACAACCCAGACTAGAGTTAAGGTCCCAAAATGTCGGCTAAGTGTCAAACTAAAGAGCGTCCCCGAGCTTAGACAGCAGGGAGGTAGGCTTAGAAGCAGCCATCCTTTAAAGAGTGCGTAACAGCTCACCTGCCGAGCTTGGGGGCCTCGAAAATGGACGGGGCTAAAGCCGACTACCGATACTCTAGACCATGAGCATTGCTCATGCGTGGTAGGCGGGCGTGGAGGCTGGGTAGAAGCAGGGCTGTGAAGTCCTGTGGACCGGTCTCCATTGCAGATCCTGGCGGTAGTAGCAGCGTAGTCGGGTGGGAATCCCGACCACCGAAAGGGCAAGGTTTTCCTGGCAATGCGTCGTCAGCCAGGAGTTAGCCGGTCCTAAGCTCAACCCCAAAGGAGTTGAGCGAATGGGAAACTGGTTAATATTCCAGTGCCTTAGGGATGCCGTGCGCGAAAGCGCGTATCCAATCCTGAAGCTTTCAGATAGGGCGAGCAAGGTTATCGCCTTGTTTAATCGTCCAAGACCAGGGGAGCGTCGTAATGACGAGAACTTGGTCGAGGCGAGAATAGCCAGCCATTAGGTTGGTTCGCCCGATTCTGGGAGACCATGAAAACAGGGTTGGAAAGGCATCTCTAAGCCCGTACCGAGAACCGACACAGGTGCCCTGGGTGTGAAGCCCAAGGTGTATCGGGTATAAAGTAGGCGAGGGAACTAGGCAAATTAGCCCCGTAACTTAGGGATAAGGGGTGCCTGCAGTCTTGGCGAAAAGCTGGGATTGCAGGTCGCAGTGACAAGGGGGTCCTGACTGTTTAATAAAAACATAGGTGGCTGCAAATCCGAAAGGACTAGTACAGCCACTGAATCCTGGCCAGTGGCGGTACCTAAAACCTGGGTACAACCGGGCTAAGGGCCGCTTAACGCCGGGAGTAACTCTGACTCTCTTAAGGTAGCCAAATGCCTTGTCGGGTGAGTTCCGACGTGCATGAATGGATCAACGAGGGCCCCACTGTCCCCGCCTACAACCCGGCGAACCCACATAACGTGGACGAACAGTCCACGAACCCCCATCGGGAAAAGAAGTCCCTGTGGAGCTTTACTGCAGCCTGCTGTTGCGATGTGGTTGTGGTTGCAGAGAGTAGCTGGGAGCCTATGAAGGCATTCCTCCGGGAGTGCCAAAGGCGAAAGTGTAACACCAGCCTTCTACGACTATGTCGCTAACCTAGCAATAGGGACACCGGCAGGTGGGCAGTTCGGCTGGGGCGGCACCCCCTTGAAAAGGTATCGAGGGGGCCCAAAGGTCGGCTCAGGTGGGTCAGAAATCCACCGTGGAGGGCAAGGCCAAAAGCCGGCCTGACTGTATCCTCAAACGCAAGGGATACAGAGGCGAAAGCCGGGCCTAGCGATCCTTCATGTCCCCACCTTTGGGGGCTGGAGGCGACAGAAAAGTTACCCCAGGGGTAACAGGCTCGTCGCGGGCGAGAGTTCCCATCGACCCCGCGGTTTGGTACCTCGATGTCGGCTCTTCCCATCCTGGTCCTGCAGCAGGGGCCAAGGGCGGGGCTGCTCGCCCATTAAAGGGGAACGTGAGCTGGGTTTAGACCGTCGTGAGACAGGTCGGTCTTTATCTGATGGGGGCGGAGGTCATCTGAGGGGAAGTTGTCCTCAGTACGAGAGGAACGGGGCAACGCGGCCTCTGGTCTACCGGTTGTCCGAAAGGGCAGAGCCGGGCAGCTAAGCCGTTGGGGATAAGAGCTGAAAGCATCTAAGCTCGAAGCCCCTCCCGAGAAAAGATGGCCTTCCACAGTCCTTCGAAAGAAGGACTGTGGACGAGAGCTGCGATAGAAGATCGCTTTGATGGGGTGGTGGTGTAAGATGGAAGCTTAGGCGACCATCTCAGCCAGCCACTCCCAATAGCTCAAGGTGTCGGGATAGGTCTCCCATAAGGCGCAAATACTATGCGTGGCGAATTTAAAATCTGTATCAAAACCTTGAGATTTTTATATTCTAAAAATCCCAAAACCCTGATTAGACCCTTCTTTTTAAACCATGATATAAAAAGGCAACTATCAGATTGACTTTGATTATGTTTTGAAGCCTCATGGTAGAGAACTCAGAAGAAAGACGACCAAGAAGAGTTTTACCATTGAAGGAAGGGAGAGAAGGCTAAATTCCTTATTATGGAAAGCGTATTGAAATTAAAGTGAAAATAAAATTTAAATAAAAATGGCTCGATCCTGTTACTAGAATTTTCTGAAATTTTCTTTAGGAGTACCACATAAGGGACATTTTTCTGGGGCTTCTCCTTCGACGGTGTATCCACACTTCTTACAAATATAAATTGGTCTAGCTTCTATATCTTTCCCACTTTCTACTGCTTGTTTAGCTCTCTGAAACATACCTGAGTGAACTTTTTCTGCTTGAAGGGCCCAATAAATGCTCCTTTGTGCTACCTTCTCTTCTTCAAGATCTGCTACGGCCTTATATGCTGGATACATATCATTTACCTCAAAGTTTTCACCATCTATAGCTACTTGTAAGTTCTCTGATGATCCTTTAATGTTACCTAGAGCATTGAAGTGATTTGTAGCATGAATTTGTTCAGCGTAAGCTATTGCTCTGAAGAGCGTAGCTACATTTGGATAGCCCTCTTCCTCGGCTTTGTCTGCAAAGATCAGGTATTTCATATGAGCCTGACTCTCGCCACTAAAGGCATTCTTAAGATTTCCTTCGGTCATTTTCCTCATTTTATCACCCAAATCAGATAAACTTATAAAATAGTAACTATTTATAAATTTTTTGTCCGAAAAAAGGATCAAAGAAACACGATATAATCATAAATCGTGAGGAATCGGTATGGTTGATGATCTAGATTTAAAAATCATAGAACTCCTTCAGAGTGATGGGAGTCTTTCTTTTACAGAGATAGCTAGAAGACTGAAACTTAACGAATCAACGATCAGAAAAAGGGTAATAGCCCTTCGAGAGAAAGGGGTAATAAGAAAGTTCGCTGTCATCATAAACCCATCAAAGATTGGTTTGAATACTGTTGCCATCGTTGGAATAGATGTTGACCCACCTATGCTATTAAAGATAGCCCAAAAATTATGTGAAATTCAAGAGATAAAATATGTTGCATTATCTGCTGGAGATCATATGATCATAGCCAAGATATGGGCCAAAGATGGAAAAGAATTTTCGAGAATTATCTCAGAGAAGATAGGAGGCATAGAAGGTGTAAAGAGAATCTGCCCTTCGATCATAATCGAGGAGTTAAAGGATTAATCATAATAGATCTTAAACTTTGTATCAAATCCTTTTAAACCTTAAGAAGGCTTAAATCTATGAGCGAAATGCCTTAATTACGGGCCGGTAGTTCAGTGGTAGAATTGTTCAAACTCTAATGCCTGACTTGCACTCAGGAGGTCGCGGGTTCGAATCCCGCCCGGTCCACCAAAACAAAGATAAACTCCGTCTTGAAACGGGTCTGTTTATAGCCTTTCTACTGTGAAAGAAGAACGTGTGCTGTAGTCCTAAACACACGTATGCCACGTTCGGGTTATGCTCACGATTTCTTGTCCCAAATTTTTCACTAGACTTTTAATGTCTTCTTCTGCAGCAGGATCATCTGCCAAAACTTCAAGAACCTCGCCAACCTTCATCTCATCAAGCACTATCCTCGTCCTGAAAACAGGCTCTTGACAAAAAAGCCCCAAACAATCCAATTTCCTATGAGAAATGCTTCCTATGCAATCTCCTCAACATAATAAAAGCCAAAGAGAAAATTAAAAACGTTGCCTAAAGATAAAAACTTTTGAAATTTAGGTCCTCAATTTTTTAGTCAAAGCTACCAGATTTTCAAGCAGCTCCCGAATTCTGGTTCGCGTTATATCATCCTTTAACTGTCCATTTTCATCAAACTTATCTTTAGCGAATGGCACTATGACCTCAGGCTTGTTTATTGGATGCATATTTAAAGTTACAAATACTTGCCTGAGATGGTATTGGGCGCGAGCCCCTCCAAGCATTCCGGTAGATGCGCTCATGACTGCTACTGGTTTGCCGTCAAAGGAATTGTCACCTGGTGGTCGAGAAGCCCAGTCTATAGCATTCTTTAAAACTCCAGGAACTGAATAATTGTATTCTGGCGTAGCCACAAGAATTGCATCTACGGCTCTTATCTTTGTCTTGAACTCCTTAACTTTTGCTGGCATTTCATACTCCAAGTCTTGATTGTAAAGGGGAATTCCTTCAATATCAAAAATTTCAAGCTCAACTTCTTTTGGCAATAATTCAGCTGCAGTGCGAAGCAACGCTTTGTTATATGAATCTTTTCTTAAACTACCCGCAAAACCTAGAATGGTTATCTTCTTCATGATATAGTACTTTCTCAGTAGAGACCCTTAAATTTGTTGCTTATCGATCCACTTTGCAGCAGCTTTTCTTTAATTGATTTTGGCCATTGATAGACGCTTATGCTCTTGCATAATACATTTATCCATCACAACCGTTATTCCTGCCTTTTCTGCTTTTTGCGCTGCTTCCTCATTGAATATCCCAAGCTGCATCCAAACCACGTGAGGTCTCCCATAGGCGCTTTTCAACTTAACAGCTTGCTCAACTATAGATAGTACTTCTTGGGAAGGCCTAAAAATGTCAACGATCTCTAAACTTTTTTGTAAATACTGAGGTAAGTCAAGTAGGCTTTTATAACTTTTTTCGTTCAAAATTTCATTAGCAAAAGGGTTGATGGGCACTATGCGAAAACCTTGACTTTTTAAATACATAGCACCTCTGTAACTATCTTTTGAAGGATCCTTTGAAAGTCCTACTATAGCGACTGTTTTGTATCTCGCCAAAATATCTCTTAAATCAACACTCATAAATATCACTTTTAGAAAGACAGTTAATTGATATGATATAAAGCCCTTTTGACAATTTTTGTATGGAGGTTTGAACGTGAAAGAAAAAGAATACGACTTAATTGTGATTGGCACAGGATCCGCGATGGAGATTGTGAACGCTGTAATTCAAGATAATCCAAAAGTGAAAATCGCCGTTATTGACAAGGACGAACCAGGCGGAATATGTCTAACAAGAGGATGTATACCCTCAAAGATTTTGTTGTATCCCGCTGAACTCATAAGAACTATAGAAAAGGCTCATGAATTCGGCATATTCTCCGAAATCAAGAAAATTCATTTTGAAAAGGTCATGGAGAGAATGCAATCCCATATTCAATCAGAAATAAATATGATTAGAGATGGACTCTCCAAATCTAAAAACGTGGACTATTATCCATCCAAAGCTGAATTTATAGCCCCCTATCTACTAAAAGTAGATGGAACCAACTTAAAGTCTAAAACAATAATTCTGTGTACAGGATCCAAGCCTCTAATTCCTCGGGTAGAGGGACTGGAAGAAGCAGGCTATGAAACCAGCGATACGGTTCTTAAAATGAAGCGCTTACCAAGAAGCGTTGCAATTATTGGTGGAGGATACATAGCCGCCGAATATGGGCATTTCTTCTCAGCAATGGGTTCAAAGGTTACCGTAATAGGTAGAAACCCGAGGTTTTTGCCCGATGAAGAGCCAGAGGTATCAGCGTTGGCTAAACAGGAAATGCAAAAATACATGACAATCATCACAAACCATGAAGTGCAAAAAGTAGAAAAAATAGCCGTCAACAAGAAAAGGCTCATAGCAGTTAATAGGTTGAATGGAAAAGAAGTTGAGGTGGTAGCGGAAAAAATACTTGTGGCTGCTGGCAGAGCCCCAAACACAGACATTCTTCGTCCAGAACAAGGAGGAATAAAAGTAGACAAAGATGGGTGGATCATCGTCAACGAATATTTAGAAACTTCTCAGCAAAATGTTTGGGCGCTTGGCGACGCTAACGGAAGATATCCCTTCAAGCATAAAGCAAACTACGAAGCAAAAATAGTTTATTATAACGCTATACTGAAAAAGAATGTAAAAGTAGACTATCACGCCATGCCCCATGCTGTTTTCGCATATCCCGAAATTGCAAGCGTCGGAATGAAAGTGAAAGAAGCTATTGAGAAATACGGCGAAGACAATGTGTTAATAGGAGTAGAAAGATACGAAGACACTGCCAAAGGAATAGCCATGAACGCCAAAAACTACTTTGTAAAAGTTATTGTGGAAAAGAATAACTTGAAAATTTTAGGAGTCCATATAATTGGACCCTACGCATCTATATTGATTTAAGAAGTGGTTAACCTAATGTATACTCCTGAACAGTCAGCATGGCCGATAATCGAGGGGATGCACATTCACCCATCTCTAAGCGAGGTTGTTCAAAGAGCATTTCACTCGCTTGTACCACCACAAGTATACCACCATATTATCGAGCACCATTTTGGAGCCATTACTTGACAGCGTGGGTTTTGCGACTTTCTCCGTTTCCTTTTTTGTTCTAGTTTTGTTTAGTTATGCTTCTAAAGCTGCACAGTAAATTTTAACATCATATTAACTAACTGAGTGAAAACGCTCTTAGCCTTTACTTATTTTATGATTCATTTCACACAAAAAAGGGAGTTTAAATCTATTCTATTGGAACTTTCACCAGCAAAAACTTAAACACTTTACAATTGCGACCTTTTTATCATATGAATGTCACATCCATAAAAAATAGTGGGTGAGTTATATACGTTCTCAATAAACAAAGGAGCCCTTTAGAATTATTGGCTCACTATGGGGTTTACCTCCTATCAATACAAATCTAGAATTCTTTTCTGTTTTTATTTCCACTTTATTGCCTGTTGTAAGCAGAGCAGCTTCACTCTCTTTTACTGCTAAATCAGCAATTGCTAGATTTCCTTCAAGGGTATAAATGAACACGTTAGCTTCTGGTTCTACTTGGTATACGAAATATCCTCTTTGCCGAGAAATGACGTCTAGATAAATAATTTTTGTATGCATTTTCACAAGCGAATTTTCTCCGGCAATAACGCGTATTCTTAGTCCATCCATTTCTCGCTCAGGTACGCTATTAGACTCTATTTGCTGATAATCTGGTTTAACGTTGCCAAGTTTGCTGGGTAGTCTTACCTACAGCTGGAGTCCTCTGTTCAAGCCTTTAGTGCCAGGCAATTCAGAATGCACTATTCCTCTGCCCGCAGTAAACTTTTGCAAACCGCCAGCTAAAACAATGCTATCATTTCCTAAGTCATCGGTGTGATGGAAACCTCCTTCAAGCATGTAAGTAATAGCCTTAAATCCTCTGTGAGGATGAGAAGGAAAACTGGCTGGAGGTTCAACTAAAAACTCATCCAACAGTACAAAGGGATCAAAATTCCTTAATTGGGATGTTGGAAACAATCTTTTCACTCTTGCACCAGCCCCTTCAAAGGTTTCAACGGCAACAACCTTACGTGAAACTTTCCTCACATCCTCCATAAACCTTCATCTCAAAACACAATTAGCTTCAAATTATCAAATGTTTAAAATGAATAATAAAAGTTGCTGAAGGCGTTAACCTAAAGTTCCTTTTACTTTAGGAACATAATAAAAAAGAGAATATGGAAAAGTGTTAGGGTTTTATGCTCTTCAAAAGTTTTATTGTTTCTTTGCAGAATTCTGGAAGGTCTGCTGGCATACGCGAAGTAACTATGTTTCCATCAACTACAACAGGTGCATCAATAAAAGTAGCTCCAGCGTTTTTCAAGTCTGTAACAACTGATTTCCAGCACGTAGCTTTTTTCTCCTGCAATATGTTAGCTTCTATTAACATCTGAGGACCATGGCATATGGCAGCTATTATTTTTCCTTTGTCATGTGCTTCCCTAATGATGTTTACAAGATCTTTATCTATACGCATTTTGTCAGGCGCTCTTCCTCCAGGTATTATTATAGCGTCATATTCGTTAACTTTCACTTCCTTTGCTGAAATTTCAGATTTTATTGGAACTCCATGCTTTCCAGCATACGTTTCTTTAGCTTTTGAAGCTACAACAACCTTGTAGCCTTCTTCTTGAAACCGGTAGTACGGATACAAAAACTCCACATCCTCAACTCCATCATCAACCATAATCAACACTTTACGCAACTTCGACCCCTCTCAGAAAACTTTATGGCAGTTCGTTAATATGAGCTTTACTGCGACTTGAGAGAACTTCACGATGATGCTTCTTGCGAAGCAGCCTACTTGCCTAAAGATCCAAGCGACTTGAAGGCTATTTTGAAGGTTTTGTTGGAAGCTGAAAGATGCGCGGTGAGGCTTTACACCGAAATCTGCAACATGACATCTGGCAAGGATCACAGAACATACGATTTGTCTTTGGCGATATTCCACGAGGAAGTGGAGCATGAAGCCTGGTCCTAAGAACTCTTAGAGGTAAGAGCCTATGATTTGTAGCCATTCCAAAAGCGAATATTTGCGCGCAAGGATATTAACACTCTAAAGAGAAAGGAGAATGCGTTATGAGTAAAGAAGAACTTTTGAATATGTTGAACAAGGCTTTAGAGCTGGAACACGCCACAAGAATCCAGTACCTTGCCCATGCTGAAATAGTTAAAGGAATAAACTCCGAGCCTATAATCGCCAGGCTAAAGGAAATCGCTGAAGACGAGAAAAAGCATGAGGAAACGTTCAGAGAAATAATAGGCGTTACTTAGGTGGGGTGCCTTCTATGGGAATGGCTGAAACACATCCAGCAAAAACTATAGACAAGATCCTTGAGGTTAATTTAAAGGACGAAATGCACGCAGTTGACGTTTACAAGAGGATACTGGAAAAAGTAAACACAATAAAGAACGAGCTGAAATATGAATACCTCCAGATCGAGCATAAACTAAGACATATCATAATGGATGAGCAGGAGCACATCGCTGAACTGAGCCTGCTTAAAGGTTAGAATAAAACCCTAAAACCTTCTATTTTTTGTTTTGGGATAATCTTACAATGTTGAGTTTTAAAGATTACGTCTTAAAGGCGATAGAAGAATACAATAAATATAGAAGCCCGGAAGCTAAACTGGTTAAAATAAGCGAAAAAGAGCTTGTGTTAGATTTTGAAGGAAGTTTTTGCAGAACTTGTGGAGTATCTGACTACCTTGAAGATTTCATTTATGAATTGCAGAAATTAGTTGAGGTAAAAATTAGAATTGCAAGTTTCAAGGAACACGAAACCATCGGAGCTAGATATATATATCATTGAAAAATAAAGGATGAGTAAATTTTAGAATGATTTCACTTTTTGGGCTATGTCCTTGCCAAAATTAAAGCATTCTTCAAGCTCTTTCTCTGTTGGGACATATTGCACTTCTATGGCTCGTTCATAAACTTCAAAGTTGGCTTTTTGAGCGGTTTCCATCATCTGCTTTACTGCGCCTTTTCCCCATCCATAAGAACCGAAAAAAGCCCAAAGTTTACCCTTTGGCTTTAAGCCGCGTATATAGGTTAAGAAAGCGCCAACTGATGGAAACATGGAATTGTTAAGGGTTGGCGAACCCATAACAACAGCTTTAGCGTCTAAAATTTCAGTAACAATCTCTGTTACATCAGACTCTCTTGATTTAAAGAACTTTACCTCCGTGCCCTGGCTTGCTATTCCTTCAGCTATGACTCTAGCCATGGTAGTTGTGCTTCCCCACATACTATCATAAACTATGACTATCTTATTCTTTGATAAGCCTTCACTCCAATTCTTATAGGCGTTAATTATTTTCATAGGGTTGGAACGCCAGATTATTCCATGGCTTGGAGCAATAAGTTTTATAAGAATTTTCATAGATACCAATTCTTGAATTTTCCTCGCAATGAGTGATGCGAAGGGCATGAGGATATTAGCGTAATATTTTGCTGCTTCCTCCATCAAAATGGACTCTTCAACCTCATCGTCAAATCTTCCAGAGGTAGCAAGATGCTGGCCAAAAGCATCATTTGGCATTAAAATTCCTTCATCTGTTATGTATGTGAACATGCTGTCAGGCCAGTGTAACATTGGCGCTTCAATGAATGAAAGTGTTCTTTTTCCAAGCTTTAATTGGTCACCGGTTCTGACAGTTTCTACCTTGATACCTTCACCATAATGCTTTATTAAGGCGTCTTTTCCTCTTGGAGAGGCTATTATTTTGGCGTTTTTTGCAAGCTTGATTATTTGTGGTAAAGCGCTTTAATGATCCATCTCAACATGGTTTATAATAATGTAGTCAAGTTTTTCAAAGCTTACAATTTCACCTATATTTTTTGCTAGCTCGTCAGAAAACGAATATTTAACCTTATCCACTAAAGCAGTTTTTCATCTTTTATTAGATAGGCATTATAAGTTGTTCCGCGTTTGGTGAGATATCCGTGAAAATCCCTAACATTCCAGTTAATTGCACCCACCCAAAAACATCTTTACTTATCTCAACACTAACCATTTTAAAACCTAACTTAAATATTCATTCTTTGACCTAATAAATTTTTCCAGTAAGATAATTGGAAACTTTGGAGCAACAATTTTGTTGTAGTTTAAGCAGAATTTTTGTTGCTGTATACGGTGATATCGGATTCAAACCAGAGTAATTAAGAAGAAATTAGTCTTTCAAACATTCTAACTTTAGTCCTTCGTGTCAGTGTCCATAGCGTAAACATTTATTGCTTATTCTTGAGAATATTTAAATATTTTTACAGAGCTTAGAGCTTAGAAGCTACATCGTTTAAATGCACCAGTAAATTTATGGTACCTTTAATTCTTTAAAGAAAACATCGACATCTGTTATGGGCGAACTCGATTCGTCACAGATTTTTTGTTTTGCTGGTGGTTTTTCACGATAAAATGGTATTCTTTTGCGCTCATATATGGTTGGTGGTAGGTGGTCCAGTCTCTTGTTGTGGGAGTAGGATTAGTATGGCTCTCTGGACTCTGTCTATGTTTCTTGTGTTTCTTAGGTGTTGGTAGTGTGAGCAGTAT
>Ga0080004_1187180_pt1 | contig 13014 bp, 11 predicted proteins | sample WasSprMetagenome_FD_69207 | JGI IMG/M metagenome (GOLD analysis project Ga0080004, IMG submission 69207) | Sulfidic aquatic microbial communities from Washburn Spring, Yellowstone National Park, USA - WS (SPADES assembly) (version 2) | ecosystem: Environmental > Aquatic > Thermal springs > Hot... | reverse complement strand
GGGCGATAGGATCGGGGAGTGTTCAGGAGCTACCGTACGCTGGGGCTACGACTACCTTGGAACGAGCGCAACACATTAAATCGTTGGGTTCTAGGCTTAGTGGAGAATAAGCAGGGGATGAAGGTCTCCGTAGTGGCGTCTATGCCCTCACATAGAATCCATGAACTGTGTGGACGCTTAATCGGCCTGCCAAAGGATGTCGTCTCTTTCGTTGACGACTTGATAGATAGTGGTAAGTGTGGCGTTCACGATGCCGGCCTTGAGGACGTCACTACACCACATAAGTTTGCTGAAGGGTTTGAAGTCAAGATCCTCCTGGAGAGGGGCGTAGAGGCCTTATTCAGATGTCTAGCCAGCTCGGGCAAGATCGACGAAGCCCACTTAAAGGCAGTCGCGCTACACCTCCTCCTCGACTTCATTGATCGAGAGGTGAAAGCTTGGGGTACTTGGATTGAGGACAATAAAGAAGAATTGATCAAATATTGTGCTAAGCGAGTCGAGAATAGGGTTAGGGGGCTGGAGAAGCGCTCGCGAGGAGTCGTGATAAGGCCTCCCACCCCCTTAATGCCTCCATCGCCGACGTACTACGCAGATTTATCAAGCTTTATCGATAGCTTAGTGCACCACGTGCACTCCCTCGTCGACGTCCATAGAGGTGCTCTAGAGAAATGCGTAGGCCTAATCATTGAGGAGAACAAGAGCAGGGGAGTGTCACTAATAGAGTTTGCCGGAGTTGCCCAGCTACTCTCAGGACTATGTGCGAGATTAGGTGCCAGTGGCCTTTTCTACGTCAACTCTTCAATTCCCCTACCCTTGGTAGCTGCCACTAGAAAGGCCTTTAGTGAGTTGAAGAGGGGTAGAAAAGTAATCATGGCCAGCCAAGATTGGAAGATAACAATAAAAGCCAACAGCGTTGAAGACTTCAGGGAGAAGCTCTTGCAAATCTCGAAGGAAGCTGGGCTTATGTGAGCATGAAGAGAATGGGGAGGAGCTACTTCATAGAGCTGAACAGGTGGCTACCCCAAGACGCCGTTGAGGTCCTGAAGAGGGAGCTCTTCCTAAGCGAGTCCTGAAGCGCTCCACGACCAACTCCCGAACCTTCGAGATATGAGCGTGCGAAGGCCGTGACCGCGCATGCTCTTCGATCAAGCGACGAAACGACTGGGACGACCACTCTCTTAATGCAGAGCGCACATCAACTCGTCTAGCAGTTGCTGGACCCCCACAAGCTTGGGGCTCTGGAGTAGTTTCTCCCCAACGTTCGTCCGTCCGTCACCTCGAAGGCCCTCCCATGACGACCAAGAGGGATGAAAAGTACGAGGGGGGAGGGGAGAAAGCTAACGCTAGATCAGAACGGTTGTGGGAGGATTGAGCGCTTGGCGCGGACGGCGGTGCACGTTGCGGTCGGTGTGCTTGTACTGAGTGAAGTGAGATAAGGGTTTCATTAAGGCCCCTCCGCTAGACTCATTCCGACTCCCGAGCGTCCTCTCCAACTTTGATCTCTATCTCGTCCTCTCCTCCCAATAATAGCCGTTGGCCCATCATGATCCTCCGTTTGATGAGCTCTAAGTACTTAGGGCTGATGAGAGCGTTATGCTTCTCGGCCGCCGAAGACCTTCGACTTGCTCAGCAATGGTCTTCCCCACGGCCAACTCCCGAACCTTCGGGAGATGGTCGTGGATCGCCGAGCCCTCGCCTCAAGACCGTGAAAGCGTCCAGCAACTGCTGGACTGTTCGAAGGACTTAAGGCAGGGACTCTACGAGCTTGCATCCATGGTCGTGCCCGAAGCTTCGGGAGAAGGCCGTGACAAGCACTGCTCGACGATCATCGGGAGAGCTTACACTACTCTCATGCACGTTCTGACCTCCTCCCCGCCCTAAAGGGCGAAGCTTCAACAAATTTGTTGTAAGCGTTGTGGATTATTGTGGAATTGTGGGTGTTCTCTTGCCCAGCAGTTGCTGGTTCTCAGCATGTTGGTGTTGAGGGCATGTGGCGATGACCTCGTGAGCTAGGGTGTGAGACAATTGTTTTCGTGGTGGTGGGCTTGCTCAGCGGTGCTTCTTTTCTTTTCTCCCCCCACAACCTTGTAGTGGGGCCATGATCTTCAGCGACGCTCGCCACCCTTAAAAGGGCTTTATTAAAAAGAGTTCCTGGCCTTCTGCTTCACCTCTTCATTCTCTCGATCATTTCAAGGAGCTTTTAAACCTCTTTTCGTGAAGTCCTTCTTCACTCAACGAATTTGATGATGCCTGCATCACCCTTTCCGTATTACCGCAGTTTATTAGAGTCCACATCGCGTAAAATGTTGAACAATCGCGTTCAACATTAAATACTGTTCAAACTGTTCAAATCATCAACACTCCTCACTCAATAGAGGTGTTTGAGAGTGGACGTGCTCTCAATAATCCTCGGCCTTTCTCTAGGCCTCGCCATCGGCCTCGCTCTAGGAGTTAGCATAGCTAATGTCCTCTCCACCAAGAACCTCCTCAGTGAAGTGAGGGAGGACGTGAGGGGAGTCAAGAGACTCCTGAGGCGAATCGTTGCCTCAAAGACTTCCATCGCGTTCAATAATGCAGTAAATGCGAGCTGTTCAAATCGTACAAATGAAGTGTACAAACTGTACAAATCTGACAACGCGTTCAACATCAAAGCGTTCAATATTGAACGCTTTGACACTCTACAAGCCCCCCAATCATTTCATGCACCTAATGAACCTCCACTAGTTCAAGAAATGCATGCAAGTCAAACTGCCCAACATGTAGCTCAAAGCACAGTTCAGGGCTCTGCAATGCCTATGCGTGTATCGGCGTCTAAGCCATCAGCACCTTCGACGAGTGCGGTGACCGACTCTCTTACTGGTACTGGTGGTACTGGCTCCTCTACTAAGAGTCCGAGAGATCCGGAGGTCCTAAAGGCAGAGATTTTGAGGCTAAGAGCTCAGGGCCTGAGTACTAGAGAGATTGGTAGGAGACTTGGCTGCTCTCATACTCTAGTCGCCTACTATCTAAAGAAGATGAGTTAATGACCTTGTGTCAGCTCACCATCGATTTTACCTAGACTTCTGACCTCCTCCCTGCCTGCCCTAAAGGGCGAGGGCTCCCCAGGGCGGTTCGGTTCCCCACATCTGTTCGGGCCTACATCTGTCATCTGCGGGGCAGTCGGGGCGGTCAGAGGTCCCTCCATAAGCTCTAAGCACATGCTCAATCGCTCTCCTTCACCACAATAACCTTGACCTTCTCACCATGAAGCCTCCTCAACTTCTCCTGGTACTCCTTTGGAGGGTAAATCAAGTACTTTGGGCCTGTCTTTATCACGGTACCCTCAAAGACGTAGACGATGCTCATGTCGTTCTCACCCGGCAAAAATTGTATACAAAAGTTCATAAATTTGCACTCTCACACCTAAGAACGAGCCTCTATGAGCTCCAAGACGATGAGGGTCAGAGCAACCGCTAGGGTTGAGGCGGTTGCCCCCGAGGGATGCGAGAGGCTAGTCCAGTTCTTGAGAATGTACAGAGATGCTGTTCAAGAAATAGTGAACGAGCTTTGGCGTCTTAAGAAAACGCCCTCAAAGGCAACACTTCATAAGGCGTACTACAATAAGCTTAGAAGTCGAGGCTTTAGGGCACACCACGCATCCGAGATCTACAAGAGGGCTAGAGAGATCGTTGAGGCTACGAAGAGCAACGGCGGTTCAAGGCCCTCATTGAGAAGGCTGACTGCCAGAATTCATTCATGGGATTACAAGATCGACTTAAGCGCTAAGGCCTTGAGATTAGCGGTCTTAAACGATGAGTGGGTCGAATTGGAGCTAAAGTGGTACGACTACTTAAACAAGTACTTGGACGGTTCGTGGAGGCTCGGAGAGGTTCTAGTGAGCTACAGGCATGATAGGGTATTCGTCTACCTGATCTTTAGCAGGGAGATCCAGCTTGGAGGGCCAAAAGCAGTTATGGGCGTTGACCTAAACTTCGACAACGTTACATGTACGATAGTTGACCTCAACGGCAATTTGATCACGATATACCCCCTGCCCTACAGGGGCCTGAGGAGGGCCCTCCACTTGAAGAAGCTGGCCGAGCGATTACAGAAAGAGCATTCGAAGAGCTGGAAGTTCCAAAAGTGGGTTCGAAGGGCTAGAGCTAGGTGGTTGGGGAGGGCAAAGAACGTCTTGATGGACTCTGCCCACCACTTGGCGAGGAGGCTCGTAGAGATCGCGGAGGAGTACGAGGCATACATAGCATTCGAGGGCTTGAAGAAGGTCAAAGAAAACAGCAACCACGACGAGCTGGCATGGGAATTACAGCTATGGTGCTACAGGAGGGTTCAGGAGTTCACGAAGTGCAAGGCGTTGGTGAAAGGATTGAAGACCATCCCAGTCAATCCGAGGAACACTTCGAGGAGATCGCCGAACGGCAAAACGCTCAAGTTCTTGGACTACAAGACGGTCGAGCTCGGAGGAGTCACGACCTCAAGAGACGTGATAGCTTCTTGGAATATTGCGCTGAGAGGGCTAAAGAAGTTAAGAGAAGGGCAGGAAGAAGGGAAAAGGCGTGAAAGGCGTATGAGGGGCTTTTGGGTTACGTGGAGCCCTGATGGCCTCGCAGGTGAGGGGATGAGGACCCGACCCAATGCGAGGAACCCCGAGGCAATCAAATTGTCTACGGTTGTTTAAAGCTGTTTGAAGCTGATTTGAAGTGATTGCCTCGGGGAAACCCTAACATCAAATCCTCATGAGGACTTAAAATAGCTTTCCTCAACGTTGAGTGCTCTCTTGTCTCAGAGCTCTTTAGAAGGTCTTCGAATGTCAGTTCATGGAGCTCGGACTTGCTCATGGGGAGAAGCGACCGTGAAGTTCTTCGAGTTAGAGTCCACAAACTTCGTCTCACGTTTCTCAGCAGATGGTAATTCATGGCCATTCATGTTTACTGATTCAGGGCTCCTCACCATCTGCCTCTCAACGGCTACATCCCCCGACCAGCCTACGAGAGCTGTTCACCCTCAGTCGCCCGAGGGAACATCCACTCACTCCTTCTCCCTCTTCTCGACCAGCCTGTACGCGTAGAGCTCCCTGAACAGCCTGATGCCCTCGTCGCTTATCCTGTTCAGCTTTAGGAAGCGGACGAGCGCCTTCATGGCGTCCTCGCTCACCGCCTCCGTGAACTTGACCAGCTCCTCGACGAACCTCCTCTCGTCCCTGTAGAAGAGCAACGAACGCACGCCCAGCTTGCCGATGAGCCTGCCGAACAGCCTAGCGGTCCCGTACTTCTCGTCCCCCCTCTTCCCCATCGCCAGCGAGAACCTCCTGACCAGTCCCTCGTTCTCCAGCTCTCCGAGGCGTCGCGCGGCCGTCCCCCTAGTGACCCCCAGCTCGCGCGCTACGTCGTCCGTAGTCACGAAAGCCCTTCCCTCGAACAGCTTGAGCACCCTGTCCTTCCAATCGCTCGACGCCTTCCGCACCCCCCTCTCCAGCCCAAGCTTGTCCACCCAGCGCAAGATCGCGCTCTCCGAGACGCCGAACTCCCTTGCTATGTCCTTGACCTTCGCGCCCCCAAGGTACAGCTCCTTCAGCCTCTCGGGGTCGACCTTCCTGACGGGCCTGACGGAGGGCGGGCGCCTAGGCTTCAGCTTCAGCTTAGTGCGCCAGTACACGTACGTCGAGGGGCTTACGCCAAACTCCTTGCATATCTCTCTCATCGTCACTCCCCTCTCGTACAGCTCCTTAAACTTCTCCGGGTCGACCTTCCTTTGAGGGGCACGCGAAGCAGTTTCGATTTTCATGATCGCTCATCTCATTTACTTGCACTTGCCTCATGAAGCCCTCTGAGCGCTATGAGGTAAGCCGATGCCGCGTGCTTGTCCAAGCCGAGCTCCCTCATGACCTTAACGTGCTCCTCAGAGCTCGTCGTCCCCCTAGGCTCCACGAGCGACACTTCAAGCCCTCTTCTCAAAGCCATCACCACGCCGTGCTGGAGGAGCTCCCTCTTAGCAAACTTAGAGATCTTCCTGTTGGCCTTGCGGCTCTTCACAAACCTCCGCCTCCTCACTTTGAAGAGGTCCTCGAAGACGACGACCCCGACATTATGGTCGCGGGCGTATTCGAGCAACTTCGACAAGGCCTCAAGCCTCCTAGCCCTCGCCCTCCCCCTCGAAAAGCCGTGCGACGCGAGCTCTGAAAACCACTCCGTCTTGACGTCCCTCACCCTGCCGAGCGAGTCCACCACGACCATGCATATCCTGTCGCTGTTCAAGTCTATTCCTGCCACCAGCTCGCCTTTGCTACGCCTGCCACGCCCTCTCCCGAGGTGTTTGAGGTAGAGCTCTATCGGGATCGAGAGGTGTAAGTAGACCTTTCCGCTCCTGAACACGATCTTGGCACGATAGCTGATCCTCCTCCGCTTGGCCAAGTCCACGAGCTTCTTCACGAGCGGGAGGTATTTCTCTCCAAACTCGGCCCTTAAGGAGAGCCACGAGCCGTCGTGAGGGTACTTGACCTTGACAACGTCAGTGCCCTCGAACCTCACGTTCCTGTTCCCAAGTCTAGACGCCTCTCCCTCGCTAACTACGAACAGCTTCCTGACCTCTATGTGCAAAGGATCACCGCCGTTAAATAGGCAGCCCTCGACGATGGCCCTCGCGATCTTGAAGGCCGAGTCCGCGTAGGCCTTGTTAAGCCTCTTCCTCAGCTCCCTGAGGACCTCGACCTCCCTCACTCCCTTGGCCACCATCCTCGTCGCCACTAGCACGGCTCTCCTGAAGTCGTGGGCTAGGCGGGCGAGCTTCATGTGGTCCTCGCTCGAAATGGGGACTAGCCTGCCAGTTACGGTAACGTACTTCACAAGCTTGGACGCGTCCACGACCTCAGCTTCAGCCTCACCCATGTTACTCGTCTGGCACTGTGACACGTACTATCACCTCCCTCTTGTGCAGGTGCCTCATCTTCTGGCTGAGGTCCTTCGGTATGTAGATGCAGAGCAGTCCGTGGCTCGTCTTGGATATCTTGGCGTGGAAGACGTACTCTTCAGGCAAACGCCTGCACCCACTTCTCATGTTTACAGAAAAATTTATAAAGTTTCTGCAACTAATCTTTTTGAGTAGGGATGAGCTCGATGAGCTGGGCGAGGGGGACTTCCGTGAAGTCGCCTTCGCCGATGGGAGTTCGATGAAGCCTCGGGCGACCGGGGGATGGGCTCCCGCAGGTCGGGGGCTGGCGGATCGAGGAGCCGTCGAGAGGCAGATGGTGGGAGCTCGAAACCACTAAACATGAAAGACGATGAACTACCATCTGCTGAGAGACGGCCTTCCTTCGATCGTCGTTCCTGTCCACCACACCGCCTCGAACCACATCTTGGACACCTCCTTTATCTTGTACAATAAATCCTCTCTAGCAGCGAAGGTCTTCCTCCTTGTCATAAGTAGAGGGCCGCCCCTTGAGGCAAAAGATCACTTATTATTTGCAAGCTAGCAAGACGAGCTCATAAAAGCTAAATGCAGAGATGAGAACTGAAGAGGACAGAACTTCATAAACTACGCCAGTAATCTACATAAAAAATAGGAGTTTGAGGTTTGGGTTTCTTAAGCCTACTTGGCTATCTTCCTGTAGACCTGGACTATGGCGACTATCGCTATTATTATGCCTATCAGCGCCAGTGCGTAGAGTATCGGCAACTGCGCAGTCATCGCCTGCAGAGCGTCCACGCTCTTCTTCAACCCTTCGACCGTAGACGTCAAAGTCTCAACGCTCTTCTTCAAGTCCGTCGCGATAGCCACCGTTCCCCTCAGGTCCTTTATGTCGCTCTTGGCCGACTCCAAGTCCTTCTTCACGCTGTCCAGCGCCGAGCTGAGCTTGTCGACAGTCGAGCTCAGCACATCGACGCTATTCTTAAGGCCGCTGATGGACTTTTCAAGACTCGCTATTTTGCTCTCGAGCTCGCTTATCTTGTCCTCGTAGCTCGTCAGCGTTATCGTCCCCACGTCGTTGACCCCGACCTTGGCCGTCACATTTCCACGGTAAGCGTAGTAGCCAGCCTTCTCCACCCTGATCGCGTAAGTGCCCTCAGTAGCTAGCGAGACCTCGAAGGTCCCGTCAGCCCCCGTCGTCGCGGAGGCCGGGCCCACGGTCACAGTAGCTCCAGCTATCGGAGCGCCCTTGGCGTCCACGACCTTGCCCTTGACCACCGCCTTGAGCCCTATCGTGATCGTGGCCTTGGCCTCAGCCCCGGCCACGAAGGCCCTGACCGTGTAGGTCCCCAGTATCCACCTCCCAGTTGGAAGCTGCGCTGGGACCACGAAGCTCATCGAGTACTTGCCGTCTGCTCCCGACTTACTGTAATCCATCGCCACCAGCTCGTTGTTCGGGTTGAACAACTGGACAGTCACGTCAGCGTTCGGGACCGCAGTCCCGCTGACGGCTATCCTCTCGCCGGGTCCGTAGAAGCTCTTGTCGGTCGTCACGGTCAGCGTCTGGGCGAGGGCGGGCAGAGCAGGCGCTGAGAGCAGCAGGCAGGTGAAGAGCGCTAATAAGAAAAGGGTGGGGGTTTTGAGCTCTGCCTTCATCTCCTAGCCCTCCTATTGCACGGTGAACGGCGCGGATATCTTGTCCGAGTACGGGGTCGGCTCGGCTATCGACTTGACCACCAAGACCTCGACTGTGTATGTCCCTGCGACCGTGGGCGTCCAGCTGACGGCGGGCGTCATCGAGGTCCCTGGAGCGAGCTTAGCAGTTATCCAGGCTATGTAGACGACAGCGCCCCTCTCGTCCTTGACCTGGAATACGGCCGTGAACTCCCTATCGACGACATCGACGTTCTGGACCTTGGCCGACAGCATCACTGTCTCGCCGACCTTGCCGACCTCCTTCTCAGCGCCGGTCACGTCCAAGAACTTCTGCTCGCTGGCCGGGACTGGCCTCTCAACCGGGACCCCGACGACCACGGTCTTGGTGAAGGACTTCTCAGTCCCGTCGGCTGCTATTGGGTCCTTGTACACGATGGTTATGGTGTCGCCGAGCTTGGCCGGTATCTGAGGAGCTCCTGGCGTCCACGCGTCTAGCGAGACTACCTGCACCTTGACCTGGTAGACTCCTGGCTCGACCTCGCTAGCGTAGAACGTTATGCCGGTCGGGTAGGTCGTCGACCTCAAGAGCACTTGCCTGAACTCAGCCTTCGGGTTCTGGGCTATGTCGAGATTCTTGACGGTTATCGTCAAGACCTGGCCGAGGTTGACCGCCTCCTTGTCAACCGATATCTCGGCGTCGACGGCCTTTATCGCCAGCGTGGCCACGTTGACCTTCCTGTTGCCGTTCTCGTCCGCCTCATCCACGTACGTTATCGTCACTTTCTTGCCCATGTACTTCTCCCTGATGTCCTTTACGTCAATAATGTATTTGACGTCGCCCTTCTCCCACCAGCCCAAGCTGAACTTCCCCTCGAATACGCCAGTATTCATGCCCGTCTCAGTCAGCACGAGGTTCTTGGACTCCGCGGAGCCCTCTATGAGCACGGAGACAGTCGCTGTGTTGGCCACCGTTGGATCTGTGTCGAGGTCTTGGTCGACTACCCTAATAGTCATTATCTCGTAGGGCCCTATCCAGTCCTTGGGCACGCTAAGGGAGCCAGTGAAGCTGGCGACCTTGACCGTCACGGACACCTTTACCGGTTCGCCAAAGTCTAGTGCTGTCGGAGACCTGACAGGGGTCCTGTCGCTGTACTCGAACTTTATGGTGGACCCGGGCTTCACGTAACCTATGTCCTTTAGCACTGAGACCTTGCACTCGAACTTGTTGCTGTTCACGTCAGTTTCCGTCAGAGACAGCGAAGCCTTCTTCACGCCGTCCACGTAGACGTCAACGCTGACTTCGTCCTTCACCGCCGAGTCCACGTTGGCGTCGGGGTCGTAGACCGTGAGGATCAATGTGCCGTTGAGTGGTACCACGGTCTTGTCGACTGACAGGTCTCCTGGAGCGATTTGGTAGACGTCGAACTTGGCCTCGGCCTTGTAGTCGGGCTCGTCAGCCTTATACACAACTATCTTGGCGCCTATCCACGCCGGAGACATCTTAGTGTGGTCTACAGTTATGCTAGCCGTAAACACACCAGTGTTGGGCCCTGTCTCCTTCAAGGCCGGAACATCAACCTCTATCTCTGCAGTCTTTGCAGAGCTAGTAGCGCCTGTGGCGGGATTGATATACAGGCCTGTGGTCGGATTGTACACATAGCACTTTAATACGCCAGAGTCTGTCGTATCTATTGCCGTGGGGTCGACGTTCAGCCTATCGTCGTATAACTTCACGTACACCACGACGTCCCCATCAATGTTTATCGGGTATGTCGTCCTGTCCAGCTCGACTTTTATCTCGGCCACTGTTACCGTGACGCTCTTCGTGTAGGTTCCAGTAGAGTCAGTTAGCGTGATGACGTAGGTCTCGCCAGGCTTCAGTAGTTGTGTGCCACTGTATTGTGAAGGCAACATGAGCTTGAAAGTGTTGCTATTGACATCCGTCTCTATAAACGACGGGCTGTAACCACTAGGCGGCACAATGGCATTACCCTTAGTGTCGGTGATTTTCACGGTGTAGAGCACTGGCTCGTAGAACTCGTCCTTGATCTTGACCTTCTTGAAGCTCATCGTGCCATCGATAGCTATGCTTGTCAGCTCAAGCCTCTCAAGGGTGTTTGGATCGTTGTTCAGGTCTGGGTCTGTCACGCTGAGGACGACGACCTTTGCTGTAGCCCTCTCGATGCTCACGTCAGGGGCAACTGCCGTGTACTTCGCTGAAGCTGTGATGTCCAAGTACGTGGCTTTGACCGTGAACTCCCTGTCGCCAGCCTTTAGGTACACTATGCCCTTAGTGGTGTCGATGCCTTCGGCACCTCCCCACCTGACCTTGAGCTTGTATGTAAAGACGCCAGTATTGGCCCCAGTTTCCTTGAACTTCTTCATGTCTGGAGTTATCGTCACTCCATAGACCTTCGTGGTGTCTATGTAGTATGCTATCTTCACCTCTCCATTCAAGTAGTCCTTAGTTCCCAGATCCACGTTGTCGTCTGGAGACTCTACCGTTATCGTCACCACCTGGTTCGTGAAGTCTATGGACACCTTGGGGTAAGTGTAGACGGCGTCTAAGGTCTTGCTATCGCTTAAAACATAGTCGTTACCCCACTTCGTAGCATCGACGACTATGTTGCTTGCGGCCTCTACTACCAGCAGGTCGCCAGCATCGAACTTCTTCTCAGTGCCAGTGAAGCTAGTATCAGCGGCTTCTATGAGGTCCAATATATCTTTAGCTGACAGTGTGATCGCGAGAGCTCCACTATTCGCAGTAGTCTCCTTGAAGGCTAGTCTGTAATAGAGGTTTTGCTTGAGTTCGAAGGGAGCAGGGGATAGGAAGTATCTATAGCTTGCACTTGCGGACAATATCCAGCCTATGGCGCTGGGATTCGTTATGACAATATCGCCTGTTGCGTAGTTGATCGTACCTACTTCGGTAGTGCCCTTAAAGAGCTTCCCTTTGCCGTCGTCTCTTAACGTAACGCTTTGATCACTAAATACCGTTATGGATAGAGTGACTGTTCCGTTCACTATGTATGTGTTAGAGAGCTTAGCAGTATAGCTATTCACATACCAATAGCTTGTAGTGAAAGTATCCGTGACATTGCTTAAGAACCAGAACGCACCCGTATTGTAGTTTATCTTACCCAGTGGTTCATTGGTGGTCGTGTTGTAGAGACCACCAGTACCATTGTCTCTAATCATGCTACCTCCCACAAATGAGGTGCTCGTTATGTTGAACTTCGTGGGTACTACTGGCTTCTTGGTCACCGATGCAGTGTAGTTGTACGTATAGTAAACGCCTTCGTATTCGTTTTCATAGTCTTCCCTTGTGAGATTGTTAGAATACTGGAAGACTTCACTATATGTAGCATTATTGGGCGTGAAGCTAACGGATTCCGTTTTAGCTGCTGTGGTAAGGTTTACTACACCGCCGAACGTCTCACCTGTCGTTCCCTTCTTTACGAGCTTCACGCTCAAGTACACGCGGTCTAAATTCTCTAGCTTAATCTCATCGGTCTTTGTGGGGTCGAAGTTCAGGTCTTGATCGCCGATTGTGAGCGTCACCTTATACTTCTCTTGCAGGTCTGATCTCACGGGTATGGTCGTCCTGTCAACTGTGAGGGATGCCGCGACTGGCTTGAAGGGTATGTCGACCTTCACGTCGTAGCCGAGAACCTCTAGCGTTAGCGTAGTCGTCTTCGTTGGGTCTACCTTCGCCGTTACAAGCTTATAGATGGCATCCGATTTAGTAGTGATATCTATTTTTGGATTTGCAGGATCAGGAGCGTTGTGTCCTCCCAAGTAAGCTATGTACCTCCCCGTCGCCAGCTTGTAGGCCTTGAAGTCCGTTATCATGTTTCCTGCCGCGTCGTAGAGCCTCAGAGTAACATCATCGACTTCCACTCCTGGAAGCCTTATGTCGAGCTCTATGACCTTGTACGGGTTCAGGTTGCTCGACGACAGTATTACTTGTCCTTGTGCTCGAGCTACTCCCATGAGTGGCGCTAACAGCGCTCCGAGAGTCGCCATCGCTAAAACAACTGTTAAGGCTATGGCCAAGGTTTTGCGGGAGTTTACCTTTAGGCTTTTGTTCCTTAAGCTCGTTTTTCCCATTATACCTCCTCCTACTCATCTCAAGCTTTCGGAGTTAGCGTTAAGTAGGTCTTCTAAGGACTTACTTAAACCCTATGTATATAATCTCTTAATTGGCTCAAGGAATTGTGCACAGCTCCTTAGCACACTTAGGGAATTGTGTAATGCCCTATCATCTAGTGCTTAGCGCGTTTTAGGGCTTCACGAGGGTCGAGAAGTAGCTCTGCCCGCAACGCCTTAATGATCGTTCTAGAATTGCTGGCTTGCCTAAGCTGAGGGTGTTGGCCAATGGCGGGGGTAGTTCAACGCCCTCTAATGGTGGGGGCGTCGCATATTGAATTGCGCGATTTAAGTTTGTAGAAGTGCCGT